>Ga0210409_10000720_pt1 | contig 49143 bp, 44 predicted proteins | sample IncBWH17MmetaG_FD_161649 | JGI IMG/M metagenome (GOLD analysis project Ga0210409, IMG submission 161649) | Forest soil microbial communities from Barre Woods Harvard Forest LTER site, Petersham, Massachusetts, United States - Inc-BW-H-17-M | ecosystem: Environmental > Terrestrial > Soil >... | reverse complement strand
TGCTGATCGTCGCCCTCTATCTCTACTTTGAACGCAGCTTGTCGGGCAAGGCTTTGCGCGCTACCGCCGTCAACCGCCTCGGCGCGCGCCTGGTCGGCATCGGCACCGCGCAAGCGGGACGGCTGGCGTTCACGCTGGCGGCGGCGCTGGGCGCCTTGTGCGGCATTCTGATTGCACCGCTGACGACCATTTACTACGACAGCGGCTTTCTCATCGGATTGAAAGGCTTCGTCGGCGCCATCATCGGCGGCCTTGGCAGCTATCCGATTGCCGCCGCCGGCGCTTTGCTGGTGGGTCTGCTGGAGTCGTACTCGTCGTTCTGGGCCAGCGCCTTCAAGGAAGTGATCGTGTTCACCTTGATTATTCCGGTGCTGCTGTGGCGTTCGCTGAGCAGCAAGCAGATCGACGAGGGAGATCAGTGATGCCGCGCTTTTCTGCCGGCAAACTGCCGTTCATCCTGTTCCTGGCGATCCTGCTGTTGCTGCCGATATTGCCGACGCCGGAATTCTGGATCACCTTGGCCAACTACATCGGCCTGTATGCCATCGTGGCGCTGGGGCTGGTGCTGCTGACCGGCATCGGCGGCCTGACGTCTTTTGGCCAGGCGGCTTTTGTCGGCCTTGGCGCCTATTCCACCGCTTATCTCAGTACCCAGTTCGGACTCTCGCCATGGATCGGCCTGCTGGCCGGTTTGGGCGTGACGATGCTGGCGGCGCTGGCGATCGGCGGCATTACCATGCGTTTGTCCGGGCATTTCCTGCCGCTCGGTACGATTGCCTGGGCCTTGTCGCTGTATTTCTTGTTCGGCAATCTGGAATTCCTGGGCAAGTACGACGGCTTGAACGGTATTCCAGCCATCGGTCTGTTTGGTCTCGAACTCGATAGCGGCCGCAAGATGTTCTACCTGATCTGGGCCATCCTGCTGTTGGCGCTGGCGGGCTTGCAGAATCTCTTGAATTCTCGCTCTGGCCGCGCCATCCGGGCGCTCAATGGCGGCGGCGTGATGGCGGAGGCGATGGGGGTCAATACCGCCTGGATCAAGGTGCTGATCTTTGTGCTGGCAGCCCTGCTGGCCAGCGTCTCGGGCTGGCTGTATGCACATCTGCAGCGCTCGGTGAGTCCGACGCCGTTCGGCCTGAATGCCGGCATCGAATACCTGTTCATGGCGGTGGTCGGCGGCGCCGGTTATGTATGGGGAGCGATCCTGGGATCGGCCTTGCTGACCGTACTGAAGGACCAACTGCAATCGTGGCTGCCGAAACTGCTGGGCGCCAGCGGCAATTTCGAAACCATTGTCTTCGGCATCCTGATGGTGCTGCTGCTGCAGCGTGCGCGCGATGGCTTGTGGCCGCATCTGCGCAGGCTGGTTCCTGCCGGCGTGATGGCAAGAGCACCGCAATCGGCGGCTGCGCTGCCGGCCAGGAACAGGCCTGCCGATGGTGGCGTGGTGCTGGAGATCGAGAGTGCGCGTAAGGAGTTCGGCGGGCTGGTGGCGGTGAATGACATCAGCTTCAGCGTCGCTGCTGGCCAGATCGTCGGCCTGATCGGTCCCAACGGCGCCGGCAAATCGACCATGTTCAATCTGATGACGGGAGTCTCGCCGTTGACGAGCGGGTCGATCAGATTCCGTAGCGAGCAGGGTTTGCAAACGATCTCGGGTTTGCCTTCGCGCCAGATTGTCGCGCGCGGGATTGCCCGCACCTTCCAGCACGTGCGCCTGATGGGCAGCATGTCGGTGCTGGAGAACGTCGCTATCGGCGCTCACCTGCGCGGCAAGCACGAGGACGTCGGCGGCATCGCTGCCAGCCTGCTGCGCCTTAACCGAGCGGAAGAACAGACCTTGCTGTTCGAGGCTAAAACGCAGCTCGAGCGCGTCGGCCTCGGGCATTTGCTGTATGAAGAGGCCGGCAGTCTGGCGCTGGGCCAGCAGCGGATCCTGGAAATCGCGCGCGCCTTGTGCTGCGATCCCGTTTTGCTATTGCTGGACGAACCGGCCGCCGGCTTGCGCTATCAGGAAAAGCTGGCGCTGGCTGAGTTGTTGCGCAAGCTGAGGGCTGAAGGGATGAGCATTTTGCTGGTGGAACACGACATGGATTTTGTCATGAACCTGACCGACCGCCTGGTGGTGATGGAATTCGGCAGCAAGATTGCCGAAGGCTTGCCGGCCGAAATCCAGCAAGATCCGGCCGTGCTGGAAGCCTATTTGGGAGGCATCGATGAATAACATGGTCGTCAATCCGGTACTGGAAGTGCACGACCTGCACGTCGCTTATGGCAAGGTGGAAGCCTTGCACGGCGCCAGCCTGCAGGTCGGCGCCGGCCAGATCGTGACCGTGATCGGCCCCAACGGCGCCGGCAAGTCGACCATGCTGAACGCGCTTGCTGGCGCCATGCCGGTCAACGGCAGCATGCGCGGCACGGTGCGTTTTCTGGGCCAGGATACGGCCGGCGTGGCGGTCGAAACCCGGGTTGCGCGTGGCATGTGCCTGGTGCCGGAAAAGCGCGAACTGTTTGCCAGCATGACGGTGGAAGACAATCTGCTGCTCGGCAGCTATCGGCGCTATAAGGCGAGGGAGAGCGGCTACGCCGATCAGATGGCGGTGGTATACGAATTGTTCCCGCGTCTGCAGGAAAGGCGCAAGCAGCAGGCCGGCAGCCTTTCCGGCGGAGAACGGCAAATGCTTGCGCTGGGACGGGCCTTGATGGCGAAGCCGCGGCTGCTGTTGCTGGATGAGCCCAGCCTCGGCCTGGCGCCGCTGATCGTGAAAGAGATCTTTCACATCATCGTGCGCCTCAAGCAGAGCGGCGTGGCGATTCTGCTGGTCGAGCAAAATGCCCGTGCCGCCTTGCAGGCGGCCGATTACGCCTATGTGCTGGAAACCGGCGAGATCGCATTGCAAGGACCTGCCGCCGAGCTGGCGCACGACCCCCGGGTGATCGATACCTATCTGGGGCTGGCGAAGAAGGCAGGCTGACGCCGCAAGCGCCCGATCGGGCCGGCTTGTGCAGCGCCGCAAATTATGTGATAAATTCGTGGCTCGGTTAAGTAATTGGCCGAGACGTTCTCAGGGCGGGGTGCGATTCCCCACCGGCGGTAATTGCGTGCAATGCGCATAGCCCGCGAGCGCTTGTTGCTACAACTGTGGCGGCAAGGTCAGCAGACCCGGTTGGATTCCGGGGCCGACGGTATAGTCCGGATAAAGAGAGAACAGGTTGTACCGTGCTGTCAGCATCGATAAGAATCTTGCTGCATGTCGCCCAGGCGACGGCAGCGTTACTGCCATCGGCATCGCCTTTGGCAAGATTTTTGTCGGCGCTGGCGAGTGCGCGCTTCCTTTCGATCCAACGCGCCCTGTTTTTATCATTTAAACAGGAGAGTCAGATGCAACAGCAACACACCACAGATATCAAGGCAAGAATTCCCGGCGCAGCAAATGAACGCATCGCTTTCATCCAGGCCGGCTGGCACCGCGAGATTGTCGATCAATGCCGTATCGCTTTCATTGCCGAAATCGCCAAGGCCGGCTACGGCGAGCAAGACATCGATTTCTTCGAAGTCGCCGGCGCCTTTGAAATTCCCTTGCACGCCAAACTGTTGGGCAACAGCGGCCGCTATGCAGCAGTGGTGGCTACCGCGCTGGTAGTGGATGGCGGCATCTATCGCCATGAATTCGTCGCCCACGCAGTGATCGACGGCTTGATGCAGGTGCAGCTGGAAACCGGCGTACCGGTGCTGTCGGCAGTGTTGACGCCGCATCATTTCCACGGCGGCGAAGAACATCGCAAGTATTTCTTCGAGCATTTCCTGGTGAAGGGCGCAGAAGCTGCCCGCGCCTGCGCCGACACCATCCAGAAATTGCGCGCGCTGAAGGCCATGCAAGCGCCCGGCGCCGTGCGTGCCTTGCATAGCGCCTAAGGGAAGATCCGCTATCGTCCGCGCCTGTCTGCGCGGGCGATAGCGGCGCTCAACGCATGATCAGACGTTGTCTTCGATCAGCGGCGTGCTCGAACCCCTGGCCAGCGTCATGCGGGTGCGTTTCAGCAACGGTTGCGCTGGCGCGCTGCTGTCGCCGGCCAGCGGCTTGACCTTGTTGAACACCACTACCATGCTGTCGCTGGTGATGGTGGCCGTGGCATAGCCCTGGGCATCGTGGTCGACGTAGGCCAAGTCGGGATTGAAGTGCTTCAGCAGGCTGTCGAAAGTCTGCGGCGTCTGCACCAGTTGGCCGAGCAAGGGATTGACGACCGCTGCGCCGGACTTGATGTAGTTATAGAAGGACTGGCTGCTGACGCCGGCCGTCAGGAAATCCACCAGTACCGGCCGGCTGTTCAGGTCGCCAGGATTGGCGCGCACCACGCCGCACTGGAAAGCATGCAGGTCGCCGGTGATGGCCACCACGTTCTGGATGTTTTGCGTATCCAGGTAAGACAACAGTTCCCCTTTGTGGCTGGGGAAGCCGTCCCATGAGTCGCAGTTGATCACGTACAGCTGGTTGTAAGGCGGCGGAATGCCCAACGCCGGCGGCGTCAGGTCGGCCCACATGCGGTTCAGCATGATTTCGTTGCCCCACACCTTCCAGGTCGCATCTGAATTTTTCAGGGTGTCTTTCCACCATTGCGTCTGTGTCGGTCCGAGTATCGACGGCGCTCGTCCCAGCTTGGCGGTTTCCTGCGCTTCCATTTGCAGCAATAGCGGCTGCGGCACAAAGTAGCGCGAGCCGATCGAATCGTCGCCGTTGACCGGATCGTGGCCCAGCTGTTGCGCCACCGATTGTTCGCTGACAATGTGGTCGTCGCGGTACAGGCGCTCGTCAGTCATCACCAGGTGCACCAGTTTGCCGAAGCGGAAATCGCGATAGATACGGATGTTCTGGTAGCTGCTGTTGTTGAGGTCGAAGGAGAGGTCGCCGAAATCGATGGGGGTGTACTCCGCCCAGGCCTGGGTAGCGCTGCGGCGGCGCGCGGTCTGCTGCTTGTTCTCGTTGGTATAAACCTGGTGGTCCTGCCAGCAGTCGTCGGAGAATTCGTGATCGTCCCAGATCGCGATGACCGGGAATTTATGGTGGATGCTTTGCAGGCGCGCGTCGGTCTTGTAGGTGCGGTACAGAGTGCGGTAGTCGTTGAGCGTATTGGCGTAGATGCCGCCGCCCGGATGCGCCAGTCCGTCCGGCAGCTTGATCGTGCCGTGCGCCGGTTCGGCGCCGCCGGCCTGGAATGAGGCGCCCACGGTTTCATAGATGTAGTCGCCGACATGCACCACGAAATCCAGGTTTTCCTGCGCCAGCAAAGACATCGCCTGCCAATGGTTGACCGACCAGTCCTGGCAGGTGATCCAGGCAAACCGGACCTGGCTGTTGCTGCTGCTGGCCAGCGGCGCGGTCTTGGTCTGGGCGGTGGGGCTGACGTCGCTGCCGGCGACGAAGCGGTAGTAGTAGATGGTTTCCGGATTGAGTTGCGTGACTTTGGCGCGCACCGTGAAATCGTAGTCGGCGCTGGCGCTCAGGTTGACTTGCGCCGTCAGGGCCGAGAAATCCTGCCTGGTGGAGACATCCAGGCGCACGTTGATCGCATCGGCCGTGGCGCCGTTTTTGCGTACTACCCGTCCCCAGAACACGGCGCTGCTTTCCTTCGGATCGCCGGAGGCTATCCCCTGCGGAAAGGCAAACACGCCAGCAGCGCCGCTGTCGATATCCGCGCTGCCGCCACATGCGCTAAGTATTCCTGATGCTGCTGCTACCGTGAAAAATGCCGAACCTTTCAAAAACTGTCTGCGCTTCATTGCTTTGTCTCCCGCTTATAGTTATGTGACGCTTATCGTATCCATCGCATGATTTGATGACACGAAAGCAAGACGTAATTTAAAACAGCGGGAGCAATTGCAGGGGAAAAAACAGGCAATCAGAGGAAGGTTACTAATAATTAACTAAATAATTGCATCAACGCCGATTTACGTGCAGGCGCCGGAAATGGCGGCGTCAGGGATGCTGCGCACCGCAAACCGGGCAGCCGGCATCGCGAGCGACGCCGATGCGCGTCCACTCCATGCTACGCGCATCCAGCATCAGCAGGACGCCCGCCAAGGAGGAGCCGATGCCGGCGATCAGCTTGAGCGCTTCGGCCGCCTGCATGCTGCCGATGATGCCGACCAGCGGCGCAAACACGCCCATGGTGGAGCAGGCTATTTCCTCAAACTCGCGATCGGGTGGAAACAGGCAGGCGTAGCAGGGTGATGTTTCGGAGCGCGGATCGAAGACGCTGATCTGGCCGTCGAACTGGATCGCCGCGCCCGACACCAGGGGCACTTTCAAGGCGACGCAGGCACGGTTGATAGCTTGCCTGGTGGCGAAGTTGTCGCTGCAGTCGATCACAACGTCGGCAGCGGCGATCAGCTGCTGCAGGCGGGCCTGGTCTGCGCGCTCGGACAAGGCGACGATGTCGATGTCCGGATTGATTTGCGTCATGGCAGTCTTGCCCGAACTGACCTTGGCCTGGCCGATGCGGTCGCTGGTATGCAGAATCTGCCGCTGCAGATTGGTCAGGTCGACGCTGTCGTTATCCACCAGCGTTATGCGGCCGACGCCGGCCGACGCCAGGTACAGCGCCACCGGCGAGCCGAGGCCGCCGGCGCCGACGATGAGCGCATGCGCCGCCAGGAATTTCTCCTGGCCGGCGATATCGATATCGTCCAGCAGGATATGGCGCGAATAGCGGAGTAATTGCTGGTCGTTCATAACGTAGGGTGGGCAGGTTTTTCTGCCCACGTGATATCGGGATAGACTTTGCGGGCGGGTTTGAGGTCACGCGTGGGCACGGGTGCCCACCCTACGTGTAGCGTGAAAAACGATTATTTTTTATCGCTCTTCTTGTCGCCAGCCTTGTCGTCGCTCGGCTCATCCTTGTGGATGATGGCGCCGGCGGCGGGGTCAAGCTTGTCATCCTTGACTGCCTTGTCGTCCTTGTCGTTTTCCGAACGCACTTCCGGCTTGACCTTGGATACCTGCACCGGCAAGCCCTTCAGCTGGTTGAGCGCCTGCGCCAGCTGGAAGTCATCCTTGCTGCCGTATTCCAATGGCTTGCGCTTTTTCTCGACAGCGGCAATCCGTTGCGCTTCTTCCAGCTCGTCCACTTTCGGCGCCTTGACTTCAGGGCCCTTGTCGGTATCGTTGCTCAGATGCTTGGTGAGGTCGGCTTCGCGCAGGCGCAGGCCGTTCAAGCCGTCGCCGTCGGCATATTCATCCACCATGACGTCCGGCACGATGCCCTTGGCCTGGATCGAACGGCCGTTAGGCGTGTAGTAGCGCGCGGTGGTCAGCTTGACTGCCGTGTTGCGGTCCGGCGGCAGTGCGATCACCGATTGCACGGAACCCTTGCCGAAGGTTTGCGTGCCCATGATGGTGGCGCGCTTGTAGTCTTGCAGGGCGCCGGCGACGATTTCCGAAGCCGAGGCCGAACCGGTGTTCACCAGCACCACCATCGGCACTTTTTTCAAGGCCTCAGGCAGGCGCGCCAGCGGGTCGTTGCCCGGGTTGGCATAGTATTCGCGCTTGGCGTAGAACGACGCCTTGGAGCTCGGCAGCTGGCCGTTGGTGGTCACCACCACCGAATCCTTGGGCAGGAAAGCGGCGGAGACACCGATCGCGCCCGGCAAGACGCCGCCCGGATCGTTGCGCAGGTCCAGCACCAGGCCTTTCAGATTCGGCTCCTGGGCATAGATGGCGGCAATTTTCTTGGCCATGTCGTCCACTGTCGGTTCCTGGAACTGGGTGATGCGCAACCAGGCATAGCCCGGTTCAACCACTTTCGACTTGACGCTCTGGACGCGGATTTCCTGGCGCGTGATGCTGATGATCAGCGGCTTGTCTTCGTCCTTGCGCGAAATGGTCAGGACGATCTTGGTGTTCGGCTCGCCGCGCATGCGCTTGACGGCTTGCTCCAGGGTCATGCCCTTGACCGCGGCGCCGTCCAGACGGGTGATCAGGTCGCCCGCCTTGATGCCGGCGCGGTAGGCCGGCGAATCCTCGATCGGCGAAACTACCTTGATGTAACCATCTTCCATGCCGACTTCGATGCCGAGCCCGACGAATTTGCCTTGCGTGCTCTCGCGCAGCTCTTTGTAGGCTTTCTTGTCGAGGTAGGCCGAGTGCGGGTCGAGCGAGGCGACCATGCCGGAAATGGCTTCGGTCAGCAGCTTCTTGTCATCCGCCGGCTCCACATAGTCGGACTTGATCAATCCGAACACATCGGCCAGCTGCCGCAATTCTTCCAGCGGCAATGGCGCGGCAGCACTCTTCTGCGCAATGGCGTCGAACTGGATAGAGGCGCCGATGCCCGCAATGACGCCTAAACTGATTAGACCGATATTTTTAAGCTTACTGCCCATGTTTCACCTAGTAGTTACCCACCCGAGTGGGTCAAACGCACGGCCTTGATGCCGAATTTCGAAGTATAAACCCGATTGTTCATTGCCGCCGCTGTTGCCGGCATTGGCAATCACGTCGCCGGCTTTGACTGCATCGCCGGGGCGCTTCAATAATGCCTGATTATTACCGTAAATAGTCATGTACTGGTTGCCGTGGTCGACAATGATCAGGTTGCCGAAGCCGCGCAGCCAGTCGGCAAACACCACGCGGCCGGAGGCAACCGCCTTGACTTCGGTGCCTTCCGGGGTACGGATGAACAGCCCTTTCCAGCTCGGGCCGTCGCCGCGCTTGCTGCCGAAGCGCGCCATGACGTCGCCCCGTACCGGCAGCCGCAGCTGGCCGCGCAGGGATTCGAACGGCTTGCCATAAGAGACATCCTTGACCTCGGGTTCCGGCGTCAGCTCGTTGCGCGCTACCGGCGACACCGGTGCCGGTGTTGGCGCCGGCGGCGTGACGGCCACGGCAGGCGGCTGATCGTCGTCGATGGCGTCCGGATTGAGCGGCTTGGGTTTGACCGTGGTGTCCGTGGCGGGCGGCTTCCTGGCTTGGGCGGCGCGCTGCTGCTCGGCCAGGCGCTCGCGCGCAGCCTGGGCTTGGGCCAGCGCCTCGGCTTTGGCTTTGGCCTGGGCCAGCTGCTGCTGGCGCTGTTTCTCGCGGGCGGCGGCTTCCGCCTGCTTCTGTGCCTCGATCAGTTGCGCCAGCTTGTCCACCAGGCCAGACAGACGCTGGTCGTCGCGCTGGATATTGCCGGCTTCCTTGCGCTGGCTGTTCAGTTTGCTGGAAAGCTGGGTCAGCAGCGTCGCCCGCTTGGCTTTTTCTTGTTCTAGCAGTTTTTTCTGGTCGCGCTGTTCCTGGGCGATTTCATCCAGGTCGTCCTTGGCGTTCTGGGCTTCGGTCTGGTTGGCTTCCACCGCGGCGAGATTGGCGCGCAGCGCTTCCAGCAGCTTGGCTTGCGCTTGCGAGACGTAGCCCATGTACTGCAGGTCGCGATTGATACGGTTAGGATTGTCGCCCGACAGCAGCAGCTTGATGCGGTCCTCGTTGCCTGCGACGTATTGCTGGCGCAGCAGGTTGGCCAGCTGGGTTTGCTGCTTGGCCACGGTCTTGCTGAGATCGTCGTGCTGCTTGGCCAGCTTGGCCACTTTGGCCTCGGTCTGCTGTTGTTCGGCGCTCAGGTCGCGCAGGGAGCGGGTGGCCTTGGAAACCGCCTCTTCCGAGTCGGCCAGGGCGTCGCTGGCGTCGTCCTTCTCGGTTTCGGTCTGGCTGATGTCGCGCTTGAGGCTGTCCAGTTTTTGCCGCAAGTCGGCGCGCTGTGCTTCGGCCGCCTGTTTTTGCTTGCTGCGCTCGGTGATCTTGGCGGGAGCTGCGTGAGCGGCCAAAGGCAGGGCCGCCGCCAGCGTTGCCGCCAGCAGCAGCGCCAAAGGCCATGCCAGAAGCCTGGCATGGCTGGGTTTGCGTTTGCAGAAAGGTGTCAGGAAACGGCCCGGCGAGATATTTATTTCGCTTTCCCCTGGCTGGCGACCGCGTTCATCGCCGCTGCGATCGCAGCCTGGTCGCCCAGGTAATAGCTCTTGATCGGCTTCAGGTCTGCGTCCAGCTCATACACCAGCGGCTGGCCGTTAGGAATGTTGAGGCCGACGATATCTTCATCGCTGATGCCGTCCAGCATCTTGATCAGAGCGCGCAGGCTGTTGCCATGGGCGGAAATGATGATGCGCTTGCCGCTGCGGATGGATGGCGCGATTTCCTCGTTCCAGAACGGCAATACCCGCGCCACGGTGTCTTTCAGGCATTCGGTCAGCGGGATTTCTTCGCGTTTCAGGCCGGCGTAGCGCGGATCGGCATAGGAAGTGCGCGGATCGTTGGGTTCCAGCGGCATGGGCGGGGTGTCATAGCTGCGGCGCCACACCATGACCTGCTCGTCGCCGTACTTGGCGGCGGTTTCGGCCTTGTTCAAGCCTTGCAGGGCGCCGTAGTGGCGCTCGTTCAGGCGCCAGTGATGCTTGACCGGCAGCCACATCAGGTCCATCTCGTCGAGCGTGCCCCACAGGGTGCGGATCGCGCGTTTCAGCACCGAGGTATAAGCCAGGTCGAAGGTCAGGCCTGCTTGCAGCAGCAGCTGGCCTGCCTGCCTGGCTTCCGCCACGCCCTTTTCGGTGAGGTCGACGTCCACCCAGCCGGTGAAGCGGTTCGCCAGGTTCCAGGTGGATTCGCCGTGGCGCATCAATACGATTTTGTACATGGTGGTTTGCTAACTAAGTTAGATAGGTAAGTAGGAAATCGGTTGCTCGCCATGGAATTCAGCCGCGCCGCTCAAAGGTTTTTGCACCTGAGCCGATACGAATTGAATGGCGCTACAGCTTCTATTTTATAATGGCGGGATTAACTAATACCATTGGATACCCGTGAAATTCTTGATTGATAACATTTTTCTGATTGCAGTAGCAATATTGTCGGGCGGCGCGCTGTTGCTGCCTTTGTTGCAAAAGCGCGGTAACCGGGTGTCGACTTTACAGGCGACCCAGCTGATCAACCAGGGCAAGACGCTGGTGCTGGACGTACGCGACAGCGAGGCTTTTGCCGCCGCCCACCTGATCGACGCCAAGAACATCCCCTTGAAAGACTTGCCGCAACGTATTGCCGAGCTGGACAAGTTTAAAGCAAAGAATGTATTGGTGGTGTGCCAGACCGGCAGCCAGGCCACCAAGGCGGTAGCGCAATTGAGCCAGGCCGGCTTTGCCCAGGCCTATAACCTGGAAGGCGGCATCGCTGCCTGGCAGACCCAGGGCCTGCCTACCGTCAAATAAGCGCCGCCCCGCCTGGATGGCGGCGGAGCCGAACAAGGAAGAGTGATCATGACCGCCCATGTTGTAATGTATAGCACCGCAGTATGCCCATACTGTATCCGCGCCGAGCAGTTGCTGAAGGCAAAAGGCGTGGAAAATATTGAAAAAATCCGGATCGACCTCGATCCGTCGCAGCGCGAAACCATGATGCAAAAGACCGGTCGCCGCACCGTGCCGCAAATTTATATCGGTGCAACCCATGTCGGCGGCTTTGACGACTTGCATGCGCTCGATCGCGATGGCAAGCTGGAGCCCCTGCTGCAAAGCGCCTGATTTTCGGCAATTTCTCCTGGGAATCAGGTATTGTTGCAAACTGCATTGAAAACCGGCCAGGTTGCAGGGATTGCCGTCTGGCTAATTTAAATTAACTGAAAGAGTGTCATGGCTGAAGAGAACCAACAAGTTGAGCAACCGGTGTTCCAGATTCAACGCGTCTACCTGAAAGATCTGTCGCTTGAACAACCGAATTCGCCGGCCATTTTCCTCGAGCAAGAGGCTCCGCAGATCGAAGTCGCCGTGGATGTCGGCGCCGAAGCGCTGGCCGAAGGCATTTTCGAGTCGACCGTGACGGTTACCGTCACCGCCAAGGTGAAAGACAAGGTCGCGTTCCTGGTCGAAGGCAAGCAAGCCGGCATTTTCGAACTGCGCAACATCCCGACTGAACAACTGGATCCGCTGCTCGGCATCGGCTGCCCGAACATCGTCTATCCGTACCTGCGCGCCAATCTGGCTGACGCCATCACGCGTGCCGGTTTCCCGCCTATCCACCTGGCCGAAATCAATTTCGAAGTGTTCTACCAGCAGCGTCTGCAAGCGCTGGCTGAGCAGGCGCAAAAAGGCAGCGGCGACAGTATCGCAGTTGACGGCTCGACAGCCATCAACTAATTCCGCAAGGCGCGGGCCCGGCGGGTCGCTGGCGCCTGCGTTGACGATCGCCGCAGGTAGAAGGCAGGGTGAACGGCAGCTGTCCCCGGGCGGCTCCGTTTCTTCCTGTAAATCCTGCCGCAACTGGAGACCTATAGATGAATTTTGCACGCAAAGCCGCTGCCGCCACCTTGTTGTTGGGAAGCTTGCTCGGCGTTGCCGGTTCTGCCCGCGCGCTCGATTTCAAGGCGGTTGGCGCAGCACCTGTGGTTTTATACGATGCACCTTCGGAAAAGGGCCGGCGCGTAGCAGTCGCACCGCGTGGCATGCCGGTCGAAGTGGTGCTGACCTATGGCGAATGGACTAAAGTGCGCGACGCCAGCGGCGACTTGTCTTGGCTGCAGTCGAAGGGACTGGTCGGCAAGCGCAACCTGCAAGTCAGCGTGGCCAATGCCAAGATCCGCAGTAGTCCGGACGATAGTGCCGCGGTGGTCTTCAGCGCCGACAAGGGCGTGCTGCTGGAACTGGTCGATCCGGTTGCATCGGGCTGGGCCAAGGTGCGTCATCGCGACGGCCAGAGCGGCTACGTCAAGGCAGCCGAAGTCTGGGGCGATTGATTTTTCCTCGTATTCTTGTCATTTCCAGGCTAGCCCGTGCCTTCTGAACCCACCATTCCATCCATGAATATAACTGTACTCGGCGCCGGCGCCTGGGGCACGGCGCTGGCGATTGCGCTGGCGCAGCGCCATAGCGTGACGCTATGGGGTCGGAATCCCGACACCATGGCGGCGGCTGCCGTCCAGCGCGAAAATACGGCTTACTTGCCGGGTTTTCCGCTGCCGGACAATCTGCTCCTCACGGCCGATTTTTCGCAAGCGCTCGCGCATCTCGCCGGCGGCGAGGCTGAGGGCTTGCTGATCGTGGCTTCCTCGGTTGCCGGCCTGCGTGAACTGGCGCAGCAACTGAAGCCATATCCGATCCCGAATATCGTCTGGCTGTGCAAGGGCTTTGAAGAAAACACAAGCCTGCTGCCGCACCAGATCGTGCGCGAGGTGCTGGGCGATGCGATCCCTGCGGCAGTCCTGTCAGGACCGTCGTTTGCCCAGGAGGTCGCGCGCGGCCTGCCTTGCGCCCTGTCGGTCGCGAGCATCCATCCGGGCCTGTGCGAGCAGGTCGTGGCGGCGGTGCATGGCGATAACATCCGGGTGTATTCGACCGACGACCTGGTCGGGGTTGAAGTCGGCGGCGCGGTCAAGAACATCCTGGCGATCGCCACCGGCGTGGCCGATGGCCTGGGACTGGGCTTGAATGCGCGGGCGGCCTTGATCACCCGCGGCCTGGCGGAAATCACCCGGCTCGGGATCGCGCTTGGCGGCCGCAGCGAAACTTTCATGGGCTTGTCCGGCGTCGGCGATCTGATCCTGACTTGCACCGGCGACCTCTCGCGCAACCGCAAGGTCGGGCTGGGACTGGCGCAGGGCAAGCCGCTGGCGTCCATTGTCACCGAGCTCGGCCACGTTGCCGAGGGTGTGCGCTGCGCCGCCGCGGTACGCGCCCTGGCGCAGCAGCGCGGCGTCGACATGCCGATCACGAATGCGGTCGCCGGCGTGCTGTTCGACGGCGCTTCGCTGCGGTCGGTGATGGAACTCCTGCTGTCGCGCAATCCGCGCGAAGAAGCCGCATAAAGCGGATTGCACAACCTGGCCGATAAAACCGATTTTACATAGCGATGCAATGTCGTTATGCCGCTTTGCCGCTGCATCAAGTAATATCATTTCTTTGTGTCAATTCAATGACAAAACCCGGATAAATACACGCAAGATAATTAAGTGTATTTCTCCTGCTTGCTGGCAAGGATTGCGGCATATAATCGCCCTTTCCAAACATGGTCGTGGTTTTTTTGATAAGGAAAGAAATGCATAGCACAATGCTCCCGGCTGTTCGACGTCGCTCTGCCCTTATGCAACGCGGATTCACGCTGATTGAAATCATGGTGGTGGTGGTGATCATGGGGATCCTGGCAGCCTTGGTCGTACCGAAGCTGATGGGCCGCACCGACGATGCACGGATCCAGGCCGCGCGCCAGGACATCGGCACCCTGATGCAGGCGCTCAAGCTGTACAAGCTGGACAACCAGCGTTATCCGACCACCGATCAAGGCTTGCAGGCGCTGGTCGCCAAGCCGACCAGCGGTCCCGCCGCCAATGGCTGGAAAGCCGGCGGCTACATCGACAAGCTGCCGAAAGACCCTTGGGGCAATCCCTACCAGTTCCTGTCGCCCGGCATCCATGGCGAAGTGGATATCTTTTCCTATGGCGCCGATGGCCAGCCCGGTGGTGAAGGCAACGACGCCGATATCGGCTCTTGGGACTTGTAAGAATGTCCTTCATGGCGCATCGCAATCTGCGCCACGGTGCATCGCGCGGCTTCACCTTGCTGGAGTTGCTGGTGGTGGTGGTGATCGCAGGCATCACGCTGGGCGTGGTGTCGCTTAACGCCTTCCGCAGCGATCACCAAGTCATACAGGACGATGCCAGGCGGATTGCCTTGCTGCTGCAGCTGACGCGGGAGGAAGCCATCCTGCGCAATCGTCCCACGGCTTTCGAGGCCGACGCCAACAGCTACCGTTTCATGGTGCGTGAAGAGGCCGGCTGGCAACCGCTGGCCCAGGACGACATGCTGCGCCAGCGCGATTTCAAGCGCAGCCCGATGCAGCTCAGCATGGATCCGCCGCCGACCGAGGCGGCGCCGCCCAACACGATGCGCATCACCTTCGGCCGTGAACCGGTCGACAAGCCTTTTACCTTGACCATGAGCAGCGGCGACAGCACAGTCCTGATCCGCGCCGATGGCATCGGTCATTTCGCGGTCGAATAAATGCCTAACTTGCGCATGCCTCTCCGCCCTCATGAAGCAGGATTTACCTTGCTGGAAGTGCTGGTGGCATTGGTCATCGTCGGCACTGCGCTGGGCGCCAGCCTGCGTGCGGTCGGCAGCCTGACGCAGAACAGCAGCGGCTTGCGGGCAGCCATGATGGCTTCCTGGTCGGCGGAAAACCGCCTGACGCAAATCCGCCTCGGCCAAGAATGGCCGGCCATTGGCAATCGCTCTTTCGATTGTCCTCAGGGCGATCTGCCGCTGTATTGCCAGGAACATGTGCTGGGTACGCCCAACCCCTATTTCCGGCGGGTCGAAGTATCGGTATTCGCCGACGCCAGTTCCGAGCGGCGCATCCTTAACCTGTCGCAGGTGGTGCCGAATGCGCGTTAGCAGAAAGCTGAAGAGCGGCAGCCACGGTTTTACGCTGGTGGAGCTGATCATCGCCGTCACCATCCTGGCGATGGTGGCGGTGCTGGGCTGGCGCGGCCTGGACGGCATCGTGCGCTCGCGGATTTCGCTGACGGCGGAGATGGAGCAGACACGCGGCATGCAGTTGACCTTTGCCCAGCTGCAAAGCGATTGCGCGCAAATCGCCCCCAAGATGGTGATGACCACGCGTCCCTATTTATCCGCGGAGCCGGGACGCCTGCTGATGGTGCGGCTGGTGTTCGCCGACCAGCAGCCGACTCGTTTGCAGGTGGTGGATTACCGCCTGCGCGACGGCCACCTGACGCGTCAGGAATCGGCGCCGACGCGCGATCCGAATGTGATCGACACCTTGTGGCAGAACGCGCTCAGCGATACCGGCGACGGCGCCAACAGCCAGGCTGTGTTGCTGCAATCCGGTGTCGCCAGCATGCAGATGCAGGTGTGGGGCAGCGATCAGCAGGGCTGGCGGCCTGCTTCAGCAATCAATGCCGGCAGTCAGGACAACAATGCCAGCGCCAACAAATGGACCGGCTTGCAGGTTGCGCTGCAACTGCGCGGGCATAACGGCTCCATGGCCAAGACTTTCCTGCTGGGGGCCTCATGACGCGACCGTTCCGGAACCGTTGCGCCCAGCGCGGCGTGGCGGTAGTGACTGCCTTGCTGCTGACCACGCTGGCGGTCACTATCGTCGCCAGCCTGTTCTGGCAGCAGCAGGTGCAAGTGCGTTCCATCGAAAACCAGCGTCTGCAGTTGCAGAAGAACTGGATCATGCGCGGTGCGCTGGACTGGGCTAGCATGATCCTGCGCGCCAGCAGCAAGCAATTTCACTACGATTACCTGGGCCAGCCGTGGGCCGCGCCCCTGGCCGACACCCGCCTTGACCAGTATGTGGAAGACGGCCAGGCGGTTGGCGATGCCGGCGATGCCATCCTGTCCGGGAATATCGTCGATGCCCAGTCGCGCTACAACCTGAATAACCTGAGCGTCAATGGCAGCCCGTCGCCTGATGAGGTCGCTGCTTTCAAACGTCTGTTGAGTTATCTGCGCCTGCCGGGCACGCTGGCCACGGCCGCCGCCCAGGCAATCGCGCAAGGGTTGCCGGCCGCACCGTCGGCGCCGCCGCCTGTGCCCGGACAGCAGAGCACAGCTACCGCCGCGGCAAGCGCAAGCTTGCCGATGCTGCAAGTCGACGATTTGCTGTCGGTGCCTGGATTCACGCCGGATATCGTGCGCCAGCTGCAAGATTATGTCGTCGTGCTGCCGTGGACCGGCGGCCCCACGCCAATTAACGCCAACACCGCTTCGGCTGAGGTGCTGGCTTCCCGCTTTTCCAACTTGTCGCTGGCGCAAGCCACAACGCTGGTGGCGATGCGGCGCACGGCGCCATTTACGGATGTACCCAATTTCACTACGCAGATGTTGAATCTGTTCCAGATAACCGTGCCGGACACCGCGAAGATCGCGGTGTCCAGTAACTTTTTTTTGGTCTACGGCAAGATTCGCATGGGTCGCGCCGCCCTGAATACCGTATCCTTGCTGAACCGTATTACGAGTGGCCCCAGTTCCAGCACCAATATCGTGTGGATTAGAGAACAATAAATGGAAGATGCGTTTTGAGTACCTTACTTCTCCGCTTGCCCGCCAGGGCGACTGTGGACAGCGCCGCGGCGGTGGCCATGCCCGATTGCCGCTATGCGCTGGTGTCGGATGCCGGCCGCATCGAGCGCCAGGGCGCCGAACAGCTGGCCGGCCTGGCCGAGCAGATCGCGGCGGCGAGCCGGGTGGTGCTGATACTGGCTGCGGCCGACGTCAATCTGCTGCAGTTGCAGGTGCCGCCCATGTCGGACGCCAAGCTGAAGACGGCGCTGCCGAACCTGGTGGAAGAACAATTGCTGGTCGATCCCTTCGACTGTGTGATCGTCGCCGGCCGCAAGCGCGCCGCCGCCGCGGGCCGTGTCGCCGACAACAGCCAGCGCCTGATCGCGGTGGTGCAAAGGGACTGGCTGGAGCTGCTGGTCAAGACTCTGCTGGCGCTGGGCGCGCATAACTTGCAAGCCTGGCCGGCCCAGCTTTGCCTGCCGTTGCGCGAGCCGGACATGGCGGTCGCCGCCATCACCGATCACGGCGGCGACATTGATGTCGCCCTGCGCTTGTCCGCCGAACAAGGCATGGGCTGGTCGTTGTCGCCAGTATCGGGACAATCGGTGGCGCAGGAAGTGCTGGAAGGGCTGACCGCTATCCTGCCGCAGCAGCAGATCACTTTATATGTGCCGCAAACCGCGCTGGCGGCCTACCAGGAGCTGGAGCCGGCGCAGGTCACCGTGCTGGCCGACGACTGGTCGCACTGGCTGGCCGGCACCCAGGAACTGGCGCGCAGCGGCGTCGACCTGATGAGCGGTCTCACCGCCAGCGCGGCCGGCACCGAATTCAGCTGGCGCCGCTGGCGCTGGCCGCTGGGCCTGGCGGCGGCGCTGCTGCTGGTGAATATCGTTAGCCTGAACTACGACTGGCTGCGCATGCGGCGCGAAGCGACTGCCCTGCGCAGCGGCATGATGCAAAGCTACCGCGCGGCGTTCCCGAAAGAAACCGTGATCGTCGATCCGATCGCCCAGGCCAAGCAGAAAGTCGCCTCTGCCCAGCGCGACGGCGGCCAGCTGGCGGCGGACGACTTCATCACCTTGGCGGCGGCTTTCGGCTCAGCCTGGGCCGGTTTGCCGCAAAGCTCCGACAATGGCGCCATCGCTAGCCTGGAATATCGTGACCATCATCTGCTGGTGCGCCTGAAAAATCCCGGCGACGCGGATGGCGCTGAAGCGCAACTCAAGAGTGCATTGACCAGCATGAAATTAACGCTCAGCAAACCGGCCACCGGCGTCTGGCAGATCGGGAGCGGCAAGTGACGTCTACACGCAACCCCTTGCAGCAAGCCTGGGACCGGATTGCAACCCCGGCCGGCGCCTACTGGGCGCAAAGAAATCAGCGCGAACGCCGTCTGCTCGGCGCGGCGGCGGCAGTAATCCTGCTGGCTATCGTTTATCTCTTGCTGCTCGATCCGGCCTTGAGCGGTCGTACTCGCCTGCAGAAGGACTTGCCGGCGTTGCGCCAGCAAGCCGCCGAGCTGCAGGCCTTGACGGCCAAGGCGGCCGCTCTGTCCGGCCAGATGGCGGAGCGTCCGGCTGCGCCCCTGAGTAAAGAGGCGGTTGAAACAGCATTGAAGGGCAAAGGGCTGAGCGCGCAAAGCGTGACGTTGAACGGCGACATGGCCAAGGTGCAGCTGGCGGCGGTGGCGTTTGCCGGCTTGCTGGACTGGCTGGATGACGTCCAGAAGAGTTCGCAATGGCAGGTGGTGGATGCCAGCGTCACGGCATTGGGCGGCGCGACCCCACAACCGGGGATCGTCAACGCCACGGTGACTTTATTGCAGCAAAAACATGAGTAATGGATTGCGCGGGATGCCGCCGGCGCCGCAGTTCCGGATTGCAGGACGGCGATGCGCAGACTAGGCAGAGTATTGATATGGCTGGTGGCGGCAGGGTTAAGTGCATTGATCACGGTACTGACTTTCTTGCCGGCGGCCTGGCTGGCGCCGTTGCTGGAAAGCCGTACCGGCGGCCGTCTCACGCTGGGCGACGCGCAAGGATCGTTGTGGCAGGGTTCGGCTTTCATCGGCGCCGCGCCTAGCGGCAAGGATGCGGTGGCGGCGCTGCTGCCGGGGCGTTTTTCCTGGCATTTGTCGCCGCTGGTGCTGCTGGGACGTCTTGATGCAAGGCTGGAGAATGCGCAAGTGCTGGCTAGCGCGGTGAGTATCCGCGGCAGCTGGAGCGAATGGACGGTCAGTCCGTCCAGCATGCTGTTGCCGGCTGAGCGCTTATCGGCATTGGGCGCGCCGTTGAATACCTTGCAGCCGTCGGGCCAGATGCAGCTGGGCTGGGAGCAGTTGACGCTGGCGCGGATCAAGGTGGGCAACGCCGACGGTGTTGCGCTGCATGGCGTGATGACGCTGGATCTGCTGGCGATGGCATCGCGGCTGTCGCCGGTCAAACCGCTGGGCAGCTATCGCATGCGGCTCGACTGGCAGGGGACGCAGGCGGCGATGACGCTGACCACATTGGGCGGCGCGATGTTGTTGAACGGCAGCGGCAAACTGCAAAACGGTCATTTTCAGTTTTCGGGGACCGCGGAAGCGGCGGTGGGACAAGAGGAAAAGTTGGCTACTTTACTGAGCCTGCTCGGCCAACGGCGCCAGATGAATGGCAGAAATGTTATCGGACTAGAGTTTAAATCATGAAAGATAAAATGTATCTCGCACTAATCAACGCAACTGCGAACACAACTGCGAACACCACTGCGTCGACATGCGAAACTCCTCATTTGCATTTGGCAATGCGCAGTTCCTGGCGCTACGCCGCCGCCATCGCCTTGCTGACCTGCGCCACCGGTATCCCGCTTGCCGCCAGTGCGCAGCCGGTGCTGGGTACGGCGCCCTTGGGCGCCAGCACCGAAGGAACGAACGGCCAGGCAGTGATGAATTTTGTCGGCGCCGACATTGAATCGGTGATCAAGGCGGTTGGTCAATATACCAACACGACGTTCATTGTCGATCCGCGCGTCAAAGGCACCATCAACCTGGTCTCCGAAAAGCCGGTGAGCAAGACCCAGGCCTTTGACCTGCTGGCTTCCACTTTGCGCCTGCAAGGCTATGCCGTGGTGCGCGGCGACGGTTTCGTCAAGGTCGTGCCGGAAGCCGACGCCAAGCTGCAGGTGGCGCCAACCCGTCCTGCCAGCGTCCGTGGCGACCAGATCGCTACACAGATTTTCTCCCTGAACTATGAGTCGGCCACCAATATCCTGCCGGTGCTGCGGCCATTGATTTCGCCGAACAACACGATCAACGCCAATCCGGGCAACAATACCCTGGTGGTGACGGACTACGCGGAAAACCTGCAGCGCCTGGGCAAAATGATTGCCGCGCTGGATGTGCCGGCGGTCAACGACCTGGATGTGATCCCGGTCCGCTATGCGGTGGCCAGCGATATCGCCGTGATGGCGAGCAAGCTGCTGGATGCCGGTTCGGCGGCGCCGGGCGCCAGCGACAGTGCGCGTACCCTCATCATGGCGGATTCCCGCACCAATTCGGTGGTGATCCGGGCGCCATCCGCCGGCCGCGCCAACCTGGCCAAATCGCTGATTTCCAAGCTGGACCAGCCGACCACCAATGCCGGCAATGTCCACGTGGTGTATCTGAAGAATGCCGATGCAGTGAAACTGGCCAAGACCTTGCGCGCGATTGTCTCGAATGACACTTCGCTGCCGACTTCCAGCTCGTCCAGCAAGAGTTCCAGCGGCGGTTCGGGTGGCATGCTGCAAGGCGCCAGCGGCGGCGGTGCTCTGGGTTCCGGCAATTCGACCACGCCACAGTCGCAGACACCGCAGGATAACTCTTCGCAATCGTCCAGCGGTGGCGGCGGCAGCGGCAGTGGTGCAGCCGGTTTTATCCAGGCCGACGACAGCACCAATACCTTGATCATCACTGCCAGCGAACCGGTCTATCGCAATATCCGCGGCGTCATCGACCAGCTTGATACCCGCCGTGCGCAAGTCTATGTGGAAGCCTTGATCGTCGAAGTCAACGATAGTGCGGCAAGCGAGATCGGGGTGCAGTGGCTGGCCTTGAGCGGCGATAGCAACAGTTCTTACCGGGTCGGCGGCGGCACCGGCTTTACCGGGACCAATACCGGTCTCATCAATAGCAATCTGTTCAACACGGCGATTGGCCAAACTGTCAATACTGGCACTACCACCTCTGTACCGACAGTTGGCAGTGGTTTGCAGCTTGGCATATTCCGCCAGATCGCTGGAAAAATCGGTCTCGGTGCTTTGGCCAGCGCGTTGAACGCCACCACCGGCAGCAATGTGCTGTCGATGCCGAATCTGCTGACGCTGGACAACGAAGAAGCGAAAATCATTGTTGGTCAGAACGTGCCTTTCGTCACAGGCTCATACGCCACCACGGGCGGCAACACGACCACCAATCCGTTTACCACGGTTGACCGCAAGGACGTCGGCACCGCCTTGAAGATCAAGCCGCATATCTCGGAAGGCGGCACGGTACGGCTGGAGATATCGCAAGAAGTTTCCGCGGTTGTCGCCGGCACTGCTAACAACTCCAACGGACCGACCACCACCAAGCGCTCGCTGGATACCAATGTCGTGATTGACGATGGCCAGATCATTGCGCTTGGAGGCTTGATCGGCGATGACAATGCGAACAGCATACAAAAAGTCCCGTTGCTGGGCGACTTGCCGTTTATCGGCAATCTGTTCAAATACCAGTCCGGCTCGCGCAATAAAACCAATCTGATGATCTTCCTGCGTCCGACCATTGTGCGCGATAAAGAGACTGGCAGTAACCTGACTGTGGATCGTTATGATTACATGCGCAATCAGCAGATCCGCTTGCAGCCGGGCAAGTCGGTGCTGACCGATTTCGGTCCATCTGTATCGTCCAAGCTGGAAGACGGCGGTCCGTTCATCGATCTGCGCAAGAGCAAGAACCTGCCGGATGCACCCGAGCAGCCGGCGCCAGACCAGCAGCAGATGCCGATGCTGCTGCCGGCCAAGCCGCAGGTTTCGCCAGCTCCTGGCTTCCTGAACGACAGAACGCCATGAGCGATCCGAGAATGACCGATACGCGCCTGCTTCCTTACGCCTTCGCTCGCAATTTCTCATTGCTGGCGCAGCGTACCGAGGATGCCAACGGCGCCGACAATCCTGTGGAGCTGTGGATTTCCGATGCCACCCAGCCGAGCGCGATCGCTGAAGTCAGCCGCCGTTTCGGTCGCGTCAAGTTCCGCAAATTTTCGCGCGATGAACTGGATGCGGCGATTGCCGCCGCTTATGCCGGTTCCGGCGGCGACGCGGCGCAGGTGGTGGATGAGTTCGAATCCGATCTCGACCTTGCCAAGCTGATGCAAGACATGCCGGCCATCGAAGATCTGCTGGAGTCGTCCGACGATGCGCCGGTGATCCGCATGATCAACGTGCTGCTGACGCAGGCCTTGCGCGAAGGCGCTTCCGATATCCATATCGAACCGTTCGAGCAGATTTCGGTGGTGCGTTTCCGTATCGACGGCAGCCTGCGCGACGTGGTGCGGCCGAAAAAAGCCGTGCATGCCTCGCTGATTTCGCGCATCAAGATCATGGCGCAGCTCGACATCGCCGAAAAGCGCTTGCCGCAGGACGGCCGTATCACCTTGCGCGTCGGCGGCAAGCCGGTCGACGTGCGCGTCTCGACCTTGCCGACCGGTCACGGCGAACGCGCTGTGCTGCGTTTGCTGGACAAGGAAGCCGGCCGTCTGGATCTGCAGCATCTGGGCATGAGCCCCGACGTACTGCCGCAGTTCGACCGCCTGATCGCGCAGCCGCACGGCATCGTGCTGGTCACCGGGCCGACCGGTTCCGGCAAGACCACCACGCTGTATGCCGCGCTGTCGCGCCTGAATACCAGCAGCACCAACATCCTGACGGTGGAAGATCCGATCGAGTATGAGCTGGCCGGGGTCGGCCAGACACAGGTCAATGCGCGTATCGAGATGACGTTCGCCAAGGCCCTGCGCGCGATCCTGCGGCAGGATCCGGACGTCATCATGATCGGTGAAATCCGCGACCTGGAAACCGCGCAGATTGCGGTGCAGGCTTCGCTTACTGGTCACCTGGTGCTGGCGACCTTGCACACCAACGACTCGGCTGCAGCCGTGACGCGTTTGCTGGACATGGGCATCGAACCCTTCCTGCTGTCGTCTTCCCTGCTGGGTGTGGTGGCGCAGCGGCTGGTGCGCAAGCTGTGCGTCCATTGCCGCCGCCACGACGGCCAGATGTGGCATGCGGTCGGCTGCGAGCAATGCGGCCACACCGGCTACCACGGCCGGGTCGGCGTCTATGAGTTGCTGCTGACTACTGACGAGATCACCGCGCAGATTCATAACCGGGCTTCCGAAGCCGAAATCCAGCAAGTGGCGCAGCGTAACGGCATGCGCACCATGCGTCAGGACGGCGAGCGCTGGCTGACCGAAGGCGTGACGACGCAAGCCGAGTTGCTGCGCGTGACTAAAGAGTAAGCCAAAACATAAGCGAGGAGCAGAGTGCCAGCATTTCGTTACGAAGCCGTAGATACCAGCGGCAGCACCACCAAGGGCGTGGTGAATGCGGATAGCGCCAAGGCGGCGCGGGCCGATCTGCGCGCCCAGGGTTTGCTGCCGATCACGGTCGACATCATCGCGCAGCAGGTGGACGCCGCCGGCAATGCTCAGCGGCGCGGTTTCGGCGAACACTTGTCGACGGTGGAGATCGCCTTGTTTACGCGCCAGCTGGCCAGCCTGCTGGAAGCCAGCCTGCCGCTGGAGCAGGCCCTGACGGCCTTGCTGGAACAATCCGAGCGCAATTACCAGCGCGACCTGATCGCCTCGATCCGATCCGAAGTGATGGGCGGCGCCTCGCTGTCCAGCGCGCTGGCCGGCCATCCGCGCGATTTCGCCGAGATCTACCGGGCGCTGGTGGCTTCCGGCGAACAGATCGGCCAGCTGTCGCGGGTGCTGTCGCGCCTGGCCGACTACATCGAACGGCGCAATTCGCTGGTGCAAAAAGTGAAGCTGGCCTTCACCTACCCGGCGATCGTGACCGTGGTGGCCTTCGTCATCGTGATTTTCCTGCTGACCTATGTGGTGCCGCAGATCGTCTCCGTGTTTGCCAACACCAAGCAGAAACTGCCGATGCTGACGGTCGTCATGCTGGCGACTTCCGATTTCGTCCGCAACTACGGCTGGATCGTCCTCATCGTGGTGATCGCTCTGTTCTACGGCTGGCGCACGGCGCTCAAGAATCCCGCCACCAAGATGCGCTGGCATACCTGGCTGCTGGTCGCGCCCCTGTATGGCAAATTCGAGCGCAGCCTGAATACCGCCCGTTTCGCCAGTACCCTGGCGATTACCACCGGTTCCGGCGTGCCGATCCTGAAGGCGCTGCAGACCAGCCGCGACACCTTGTCGAATGTCGCCATGCGGCAGCAGGTCGATACTGCCGCCACCAGCGTGCGCGAAGGCGTCGGCCTGGCGCGCGCACTGGCCGCGCACAAGCATTTTCCGCCGATGCTGATCCACATGATACGCGCCGGCGAAGTGACCGGTGAACTGCCGGCCATGCTGGAACGCGCCGCCAGCGCCCAGGAGCAGGATCTGGAGCGGCGCGCCATGACCATTGCCGGTCTGCTGGAGCCGGCCCTGATCCTGGCGATGGGGGTGGTGGTGTTGCTGATTGTGCTGGCTGTGCTGATGCCGATTATTGAAATCAACCAGTTAGTTCATTAGGGATCAATGTGAAGCTACCGATAACAAAAAAACTGGGCCGCCACACCAAGCGTTTGCCTGAATTCGTCAGCCTGTTGCTGTTCATGCTGCTGTGCGCCTGCACTGCTTATTGGGTAATGCAGCTGATCAAGCCGCCGCTGCGGCCTGTGACTGCGCCGCCGCAGGCTGAGGATACCCAGGTTGACGTGACGCTCGCAGCCGGCCTGTTCGGCGGCCGCGGTACGGTGACGGTGGCCAGCAATTATCAATTGCTGGGCGTGGTCGCCGCCAAGCGCGACGGTGAAAGCGTCGCCATCATCAGCGCCGATGGCAAGCCGCCGCAAGCGGTCCGCCAAGGCAAGGAGCTGCTGCCTGGCACCAGCATAAAGGAAGTGCATTCCACGTATGTGCTGCTGTCGGAAGGCGGCGTGCTGAAGCGCGTGATGCTGCCGGAAGACGCGCGCTCGAAAGGCGGGATGGGGACAGCTTCGCCGATCCCGGCGCCAGCCCAGCCTATGCAGCAACAGATGCAGCAGCCACAGCCTGCGCCTAACCAGGACTTGCCGCCGGAACAGCCGGCGGTGCCGGTGCAGGATAAGTAAAGCGAATGGCCCATGCTCCAGAGAGCATGGGCCATTCGGGTAAAGCGACGCTGCCTAGCCAGATTTACAGTACGTAACGCGACAAATCCTCATTGACTACCAGGGCGCCCAGGCGCTGGTCGACATAAGCCGCATCGATTACCATGGTTTTCTCGTCGGCGTTAGTGGCCGAAAACGAAATCTCTTCCAATAACTTTTCCATCACCGTGTACAAGCGGCGGGCGCCGATGTTTTCGGTCTTTTCATTAACTGAAAATGCGATTTCCGCCAGGCGCTGCACGCCTTCCTTGGCAAATTCCAGCGTGACTCCTTCGGTCGCCAGCAGCGCTTCGTACTGCTTGGTCAGGCAGGCGTCGGTGCCGGTCATGATTCTTTCGAAATCGCTGATCGAGAGCGAATCGAGTTCGACCCGGATCGGGAAGCGTCCTTGCAGTTCCGGAATCAGGTCGGACGGCTTGGCCAGGTGGAAAGCGCCGGAAGCAATGAACAGGATGTGATCGGTCTTGATCATGCCGTATTTGGTATTGACGGTGGTGCCTTCCACCAGCGGCAGCAGGTCGCGCTGCACGCCGGCGCGGGAGACATCGGCGCCGCCGTTTTGCGAACGGGTGGCGATCTTGTCTATCTCGTCCAGGAACACGATGCCGTTCTGCTCGACATTGCTGATAGCTTTCTGCTTCAGCTCATCTTCATTGAGCAGCTTGCCGGCTTCTTCTTCGATCAGGACTTTCATCGCGTCCTTGATCTTGATCTTGCGGTTTTTCTTGCGATTGCTGCCCATCCCGGAAAACATGGACTTGATCTGCTCGGTCATTTCTTCCATGCCCGGCGGCGCCATGATTTCCATTTGCGACGCCGCTTCCGACAGTTCGATCTCTATTTCCTTGTCGTCGAGCGCGCCTTCGCGCAGCCGCTTGCGGAAGGTCTGGCGGGTGTTGCTGCCTTTGTCGCTACCTTCGCCTTCAGCGGTGCTTTGCTCAGGATGAAAGCCGAAATCGCGTGCCGGCGGCACCAGGATATCGATGATGCGGTCTTCCGCTGCGTCTTCCGCGCGGGTACGTACCTTGCGCATTTCGCTTTCGCGGGTTTGCTTGATGCCGATATCGATCAGGTCGCGGATGATGGTGTCGACATCGCGTCCGACGTAGCCGACTTCGGTGAATTTGGTGGCCTCGATCTTGATGAACGGCGCATCGGCCAGCTTGGCCAGGCGGCGCGCGATTTCAGTCTTGCCGACGCCGGTAGGGCCGATCATCAGGATGTTCTTTGGCGTGATTTCGTGGCGCAGCGGCTCGGCGATCTGCTGCCGGCGCCAGCGGTTGCGCAAGGCGATCGCCACCGCGCGCTTGGCGCGATCCTGGCCGACTACGTGTTTATCCAGTTCCGAAACAATTTCTTGGGGCGTCATGTTCATGTTTTTTCCGTGTTGGGTAGCTGGGTGCGCAAGTTCGCTGCTCTACTGGCCGCATCGGGCCGGGCGTTTATCCGGGCGGGTGCTGTTGCGCATCGCAGAAGGAAGTCTTAGTCCAGGGTTTCAATGATGTGCGACTGGTTGGTATAGATGCAGAGCTCGCCGGCGATCACCAGCGATTTCTTGACGATCTCGGCCGGCGTCAGTTCGGTATTTTCCTGCAGCGCCTTGGCGGCCGACTGGGCGAAGGTGCCGCCGGAGCCGATCGCGCCGATACCGTCGGTCGGCTCCAGCACGTCACCGTTGCCGGTGATGACCAGCGTGGTTTCGCGATCGGCAGTCAGCAGCATGGCTTCCAGCCGGCGCAGCATGCGGTCGGTGCGCCATTCCTTGGCGAGGTCGACCGAGGCGCGCATCAGGTTGCCCTGGTGCTTTTCCAGTTTTGATTCGAACAGGTCGAGCAGTGTGAATGCATCTGCGGTGCCGCCGGCGAAGCCGACCAGCACTTTGCCTTGGTACAGCTTGCGTACCTTGCGGGCAGTGCCTTTCATTACGACATTGCCGAGTGTTACTTGACCGTCTCCGCCCAGAGCGACGCTGTTGCCGCGCCGGACTGACAGGATGGTGGTGCCATGAAATTGTTCCATTTTGCGAGCCTCAGAAAATGCGGACGGTACCGCTCATGCAGGGCGCAGGATATTGCGGCCTTGCTGCATGGGATTCAGTATCAAATAGTAATTGATGCGGATAACTTGACGCTGTTTCGAAAAAATGGGGACGGCCGGCGTGATTACAAGCGCTGAATTGCGCTGCTCTGAGGCGAATTTCTGTTGTTTTTCCGTTACTGCGGAGCTCGGAGTTGTCGAAAAATTAATTCTTGCGTGGCACTACCCGGACGATTTCCTGTATGCCAACCACTTTGAACAAGGCGGTCACCAGGTGATTGACGCTGTGGAACTCGATAGCATTGCCGTTGCTGGCAAGCTGGGCCAGCCCGTTCAACAGTTCTCCGGCGGCGCTGAAGTCCACCCTGACCAGGCGCGAGCAGTCCATGATGGCTGGGCTGTGGCTGTTGGCGTGGGTCTGGATCTTGGTCAGCAGCTCCTCGGTACGGCCTTCGATCAGGATTGGCATGAGCAGGCTGCTGGCGCCGGCCGTATTGGCGGCAGGCGCTTCTTCCGCGGCGGTAATGATTTTGGAATGCGGTGCGACAAACGGCGGCGGCGATACTTCGAAGGTGATCGAGTAATCGATGCTGGCGTCTTCGTAGGCTTGCTCCTGATTGAGCAGATGCAGGATTTCCAGCAGCAGTAGCCATGGCGCGGCGGTTTCATCGCGGCGGCCGACCAGCAGGATTTCGCGGATCTTGTCGGCCAGTTCATCGGCGCCGACCAGAATCAGGTCGAGCCCGGATTTTTGCAGTTTTTTCAACATGCGCAGCAGCAGGCCGCAGCCGATCGGATCGACTGAGCTGACGCGGGTGAATTCCAGCCGCACCGCCGGGTGGGTGACGCTCAGTTTCTGGGCGCGCTCAAGTTGCTTGCCGATGTTGGCGTCGAGCTTGCCGGAAAATGCCACGGCGGGCGTGGTGCCGGTCTTTTCCTGGTTTTTCGCCTGCGGATCGAGGGTCATGATATCGATCCAGGTCGGCGGCGAGGTTTCAAACTTGTTGGCGAAATCGACCGAGAGGTTGTCAAACTCCTGCTGCTTGCCGGTGATCTGGTACAAGTCCAGCAGCATCCACCAGACAATGTGGGTGGAAGAGCCGAGCTTGTCTTCACTGATCGCACTCAACAGCAAGGCTTCGGCGATGTCGTTCTGGTCGCTGGCGAACAGCACTGCCGCTTCTTCAATCACTTCCGGCGTGTCGGACACCGACACTTCGATGCTGCCGCTCCTGGACTGATCGTCCAGATACTCCGTGGTCCGGCTCATTACCGGCAGTGTCAGTTGAGTGGTGTTCGACCCCAGCGTGGACGGCGGCGTCGTGGCCGAGTCCGCCAGCGCTTTCGGCGACGACGGCAGGTGCACGAATTCGGAAGACATTTCCGATTCGATCGCATCGATCTTCATGGTGGTCGTGCTGCGCACGGAACCATCGCGCAGCGTGGTCGAGTTGGCCAGCCGCTCCTGATTTTCGCCAAACAGAACCGGCGCCTGATTGTCTGCCGCGGCTGGTAACTTGTCATCCTCCGGTCGCGTACCGTTTGGACGATTATTTTTGCCGAAGAGCGAGAAAATCCCCACGTGTTAATCCTGAAAGTTAGTTGCTGTTAAAGCTGCATGAGTAGCTGTAATTTTATTGAAAACCGGGTTGTCGGATAAGGCCGCTTGTTGACGGGCCGGGCACCGATTCCGCGAATCTCCAGATGCGCTTTTATCATCGCTTTTGACTATGCTTTTGCCATCTTCATGGCCGCATTTTTGTTTTGGGACTGCCCCTGCTTTTATCTGCTTCCGATACAAAAAAGCACGATCAATCGATACTGCTAAAGGTAACACAAAGCCACCCAGGAAGTATGTCTGGAACCCTCTAAGTTATGACATAAATATGTTGTGATTTTTGCACACAGCCTATGAGAAACAGCGATTCTTGCGCAGCGATCCCAGCGCAGCGGGATGGCAAGAGCGGAATAGCTGACGCCTTGTGCGCGCCGGCTATTCGGCTCCCGCGATCCCGCTGCTGCGGCTTAGAATTTACTGCGAATTCCGAGCACCAGGCTGCGGCCCGGCTGCGGTACACCATCTTTCAGGACCGATGTCGCCAGTCGGATATCCTGGTTCAGCAGGTTTTTGGCCAGGGCAAACCAGGTCAGCTGCATGTTGGCTAATGTTTGCGTGTACGAGAGGCTGGCATCGACCTTGGTGTAGGCCGGCGTGGCACTGTGCTCGAAGGTGGCCAGCCGGTCTTGCCGTTGGGCGCGCAGGATGGTGAGGCCGCTGCGCCATGCACCCTGCGCATAGCCGAGATCGACACCGTAGCGGCTGGCCGGCTGCAACGGCAGGTTGCCCAGATTGGTCAGTTTGCCGCGCGAGGTATCGGCAAAGCCGCGCACCGAAAAGCCTTCGCCCCGCAGGTTATAGCTGATCTCCGCTTCAGCGCCGCGGATGGTGGCGTCCGCCTGCGACCAGAACCGTTCGGTGAATTCGCCGTGATCATGATCGTGATCGTCGGCGGCGCCGTGGTCATGTTCGTCGACAGCGGTCTCGCCCATGCGGCCATAGACATAGTTGCGCACGTGGTTCTCGAACAGGTTGGCTTTCCAGCGCACCAGGCCTGAGGTCTTCTGCAAGGAGAGCTCGATGTTGCGCGAAGTTTCCTTTTTCAAGGCAGGATCGCCGATATCGAAAGTGGCGGTCGCTTCGTGCGGACCATGCGAATACAGTTCTTCGGCGGTAGGCGCGCGCTGTGCGATGGAAAGTGTCGGGCCGAAACTGTAGCCTGGGGCGAAGCGCCACAGGCCGCCGATCGAGTACGAAGCCAGGTTGAATTTGCGGTCGGCCAGCTGAGCCGATGCATCCGGCTGGCGCTTCACCGATTCCAGGCGCAGGCCGGCGGTGGCGAGGACCGGGCCGAAATCGCGTTCTTCGACCAGGAATGCGGCGAGCGAGGTGGATTTGGTTTTAGGGACCGTGTCGGGCATATTGCTTTCCGCGCCGAGCGAGGAGAAGCGGGTGGCGTCGCTTTGCACGCCGAAGGTTCCGTGCCAGCCGGCCAGCGGCTTGTGGGCCAGCTCAAGCCGGGTTTCGGTCGACTGGTTGGAGAAAATCGTGTGTGCCGTGCCGTCCTCGCCTTTCTCGGTGTGGCCATAGTCGGTGCGGCCCAGCTTGAAGCTGATTTTTTCCAAGCCGCTGAATGGCTCATCGATCTGGCCGGCGATGTCGTAACGGGTCTGGTGCAGGTCGATGAAGGATTTTTCATCGGTTGGAATGCCGTAATGGTCGTCCAGGGTTGCCACCGATGCGCCGACATGGCCCCAGGAAGCGATGTACGAGGCGCCGACGCCGAGGTTGGTTTCGTGGGTAAAGGAGGTCGGCAACCGGCCTGAAGCGGAAGCGGGATCGTTCTGGATGGCGTTGCCGGGGATTTTGTAGTTGCCGGTATCGCGCCAGTTGCCGTCCAAGTGCATGCCTATCGGTCCGGCGGAACCCTCCAGCAGCAAGGAGGTGCTTTTGCCATTGTCGACGCTGCTATAGCGGGCCTCGGTTTCACCGCTGATTTCTTTTTGCAGATGCGTCGGGATACGGTCGTTGACGACATTGACCAGGCCGCCGATGGCGCCGGAACCATACAGCAGGGCGGCGGGACCGCGCAGAATCTCGATCTGGCGCGCCAGTGCGGCTTCGGTGGCGACGGCGTGGTCGTCGGACAAGCTGGAGACGTCAGCCACCGACATGCCGTTTTGCAGGATCTTGACGCGTGGGCCTCCCATGCCGCGGATGACCGGGCGGGAAGCGCCGGCGCCGAAGCCGGATGCGGAGACGCCGAGTTCCTGCGCCAGGGTGTCGCCGAGCGAGGTGCCGGTCTTGTTGCGCAGTTCGTCGCCGGACAAGACTTTGGTCGGACTCAGGATCTGGGTGTCGACATTGGCGTTGAGCGGGCTGGCGGTGACCACCACAGGCGGCAAGGCATGGGCCTGCTGGACGATTTCAGTTTGGGCGGATGCGGCAGACGATAAAGCGGCCAGTGCGGACAGAACCGCGCTGGATAACAGCGTACGTTGGACAAGCATGATGATTCCTAGACAGGTAACGGCCGTCGGCGTCGAGATCGGTGCGTTTGCCATGCGCGGCAGCAAGCAGCAGCGCGTGGCAAATCTCAGGCACGACCCTGGACGACGGCAATAAATGATTGAGCGCTTCGCGATGAGCGAAGCCGGGAGTGGCGTCCTGTCAGGAACGGGGTGGGGCGCGGGAGGAAAAATGGCAGGTGAACGGCGCATCCCAGGATGCGAATGCCTGCCACAGAGCCAGCAGGTGCTTGCCTGGCAATGGCGGCAAGCTTGGCGGCGTCGAGTAGATGGTCGCCGACAGGGTGGCGTCATCGAAGGCCGCGCAGGAATGATGTGCCTTACCGCCACCTTCGATGGTGCGTTCAATCACCGAAGTGATGTGCGTCAGGTGGGTTTCCGCTTTATTTTCCCAGGCAGCATGGACAATGCTATGCGTCAGTCCCAGCCATTGGGCGAACAAGATGGTAAACATCAGCAGCGGCGCCAGGACGGCGTGCCGGAGGTGTCTTGAACGGGATGGCTGGGCGGGCATCGGAGGGGCTGGATAAAGCAAGGGCGGTATCAGGACCACGCTCCGCAGACAGGGGAACTATCCGCAAGGATTGTCCTTGCGGTGTTGTCGGTATTGCCCCTGCGGGAGCGCTGGCGCGGATCAGTCGCCGTAAAGTTTTTGCTTCAGTTCGCGCCGCTGTTGCGCTTCCAGCGACAAGGTTGCGGTCGGCCGCGCCAGCAAGCGCGGGATGCCGATCGGTTCGCCGGTTTCTTCGCACCAGCCGTATTCGCCGGCGTCAATCGATGCGATCGACTGTTGCACTTTTTTCAGCAATTTGCGCTCGCGGTCGCGTGTGCGCAGTTCCAGGGCATGTTCTTCTTCGATGGTGGCGCGGTCTGCAGGATCCGGCACCAGGACGGTTTCACGCAAATGTTCCGTGGTTTCCCCGGCGTTTTTGAGCAGGTCGATTTCCAGCTGCTGCAAACGCGCCTTGAAGAACGCCAGTTGTGCCTCATTCATGTAATCCTTTTCGCCCATCTTAAGGATTTGCTCTTCGGATAACAGAATGTCAGAGGTTGGTTTGGTTGTTTTAGTAGCCACTTCGCTTGCTTTCGATACGACGTTTTTTTCAATTTTATCCGTTGATCCGGCACTTGCAGGCTTGCTGCGGGTGTTGCTGGCGCCGGATCTGGCCGTTGGTGAACTCAGTTTCTTTGTAGCAGAACTACTGGTCGCTGTTTTGCGCGTCACTTCATTACGCGTTACTTCGTTATGCGTTGCCTCGTTGCGCCTTTCCTTGTCAGCTGCAGGATCGGATTTTGTTGCAGTCGACGATTTCTTGGCTAGGGATTTTACAACAGGTTTGGGAACGGGTTTGGCAACTTTGGCTACAGCCTTGGTCGCGGTTGCTGCAGGGGCTTCGGGTTTTCGCGGCGCCCCGGCGGAGAGCTTTGCCGATTTTTCAGCTGATTTTGCACTGCTGCCAGCAGTTTTTCCGGCGACAGCAGGGGCTTGCCCCGTTTTCAGGGCTTTGCTTGATGACGTCAGTTTCCCTTGCGAGACCGCTGCTTTGGCGGCGGTCTTTTTGTCGGTCAGGTTCATGGTCCTCTCCCTTAATCAGCGGCCAAAGGACGATGCTATTGGCCTGCTATCCAGTGATTTCCCAGCGCAAAACTGCCATAGTTTATACCAAACATTGCTCCAGACCGCGAATAAAGATGTCTTTCGGCAGATTCTTGCCGATGAAGACCATTTTGCTGCCGCGTGTTTCATTTTCATCCCATCTGCCGCCGACGTCGCTGCCCATGATCTGATGCACTCCTTGAAACACCACCTTGCGGTCGGCGCCATCCATCAACAATACGCCTTTGTAGCGCAACATGCGCGGTCCGTATACCTGCACCAGGCTGCCGAGAAACTCATCCAGGCGGGCGGTATCGAAAGGTCTTTCGCTTTTGAACACAAAAGCGGCGATTTCATCGTCATGGTGGGCATGATGATGGTCGTGATGATGGTGCTCATGATCGTGAGCATGGGACGGATGGTCGCAATCGTCGCCGCTATGCTCGTGGGCGTGCTCTTCCGTTGCCAAAAAGTCAGGATCGATTTCCAGCTTGGCGTTCAGGTTGAAGCCGCGGATATCCAGGATTTCTTCAATCGGCGTGTGCAGCGGATCGAGTGTAATGACCGGCGCGCGCGGATTGATGCGTTTCAGGCGGGTAGTCAAGGCGGCGGTTTCTGCCGGGCTCACCAGATCGGTTTTGGACAGCAGCAGCTTGTCGGCGAAGCCGACCTGCCGTTGCGCTTCCTCTTGCTGGTCAAGCTGCATCATGGCGTGTTTTGCATCTACCACGGTAACAATGGCGTCCAGCATGAAGTGCATCGCTACTTCGTCATCGACAAAGAAGGTTTGCGCCACCGGACCCGGATTGGCCATGCCGGTGGTTTCGATGATGACGCGGTCGAAATGCAGTTCGCCGGCGCTGCGGCGGCGCGCCAGCGTGGTCAGCGCAACGATCAGGTCGCCGCGCACGGTGCAGCAGATGCAGCCATTGTTCATTTCAACGATTTGTTCGGTGCTGTCTTGCACCAGGATTTCGTTGTCGATGTTTTCCTGGCCGAACTCGTTTTCGATCACGGCAATCTTGTGGCCGTGCTGCTGCTGCAAGATGCGGTTCAGCAAAGTGGTTTTGCCGGCGCCGAGAAAGCCGGTCAGGATGGTGGTAGGAATAAGTGCCATGGCGGGTTCGAGAAAGGTAAAAGGGGAGAGGGTTTGGCTGGCCCCTGCGTTTGCAGAGGGCAGATCAGGCAGCTGTCTAGTGCACGCAGTCGGCGCACCAGCCTTTGATCGTCAATTCGATTTCATGCCCTTGGAAGCCTTTGCCCAGCGTGTCCTGCAAGGCTTGCTGCAGCTGCTTGCGCAGCGCCGCCGGGCTGCTGCCGACATGCTTGTCGCCGAGCGCCAGTATGCTGTCCAGGAAGCCGGCGTCGCCGCTGCCGTCCAGGCAGAACACCTTGGCGCAGCGCGTGCACTTGAAATGTCCGTGCTGGTGCTGGGCATGATGGCCAGGATCGCCATGTGTGCCGCCATCGCCATGCTCGGCGCCGGCGCTGTAGCGGAACACGCGGTCATCGCCGGCAATCTTGTGGGCCAGGCCGGCGTCGGTCAGGCAGTCGAGCGCGCGGTACAAGGTGACCCGGTCCATGTCGACGAACTGATCCTGCATGTCTTGATGCGAAAAGGCGCAGCGCGCTTCCAGCAAGGCGGCCAGGACCTTGATGCGGGCCGGCGTAATGCGCAAGGCGACCTCGCGCAGCTGTGCTTCGGCCAAGGCGGCAGCTTGCTGATGGGGGCTCGTCTTGGCGGCGGTTGCGGTCGCATTGCTGGCTACGGATTTGGATTTTTGCCCTGGATTCATGGTGTGAGGCCGGATAAATAAGGATTCAATTATGCCTGAAATGCAATTCAGTTGCATCTTTGCTGTCGTATTTGCTGCAAACAGCCTGTTTGCGCAGTTGTCCGCTGCTTGTTTTCACTTGCCGGTGATTTTTTTTGCGCGCGGGTGGGCGGCGTCGTAGACCTGCGCCAGGCGTTGGAAATCCAGCGAGGTGTAGACCTGGGTAGCGGCGATCGACGCATGCCCCAGCAGTTCCTGCACCGCGCGCAGGTCGCCGGAGCCCTGCAGCATGTGCGAGGCGAACGAATGGCGCAGCATATGCGGATGGACATTGCTGCCGACGCCGAGCGCCTGCGCGTGATGCTTGAGGCGCAACTGAATCACGCGCGGCGACATGCGGCTGCCGCGTTCGGTAAGGAACAGCGCGGCGGCATGTTCGCCCTGATCGCTTTTCAGGAGTGTCTGCCGTTGCGGCAGCCAGGCAGTAATAGCGCGTATGGCGGGACCGCCAACCGGCACGCTGCGTTTCTTGCTGCCTTTGCCTGTGACGGTTACTTCGGCGCCATCAAGATCGATCCAGCCGGCCGATTCGTAGCCGGCCTGGCGCGTGTACTGCAAATCGAGCCCGGCCAGCTCGGAAACCCGCAAGCCGCTGGAGTACAGCAATTCGAACATGGCCTGGTTGCACAGCGCCATGCTGGAGCCGGCATCGGCTAGCGAACTGCCGCTGGCGACCAAGTGGATGGCGTCGTCGGCAGCCATGGCCTTGGGCAGCGGCTTGGCGCGCTTGGGGGCCTTGACGCCTTCCACAGGATTGCTGGCAAGCGTGGTCTGCTGCGCCAGCCATTCGAAAAAGCCGCGCCAGGCAGACAGCTTGCGGGCTATGGAACTTGGGCCCAAGCCGCGCGAGTGTAATTGGGCGGCAAACTTGCGGATGTGGAAATGGCTGAGCGCGGCAAACTCCCACTGTGCGCCCAGCGTTTGCATCAAGCTCGTCAGTTCCCTGAGGTCACGCGCATAGTTGCTGATGGTGTGTGCGGATAGCTGGCGCTGGCCCGCCAGGCTATCCAGGTAGCCGCTCAGGTAGGACTGGTTGGTGCTGGCATCCACGTTGTCGTCGATTAGTGCTGCGCTTATTCGAGCAGGCAGGCCAGCGCAGCGCTGGCGGTTTCGCCGATCTGCACCAGGAAATCGGTCGCCATGTCGGCGCTGAAGCGTTGCGCGTCGGGCGAACCCAGCACCAGCAGGCCGAAGGTAGGCGAGGATGTCGCACCGCTACGCAGCGGCAGCATGGCGATCGACTGCACCTCCTGCTCCAGCCAGGAAGCGGCTTCAAAATCATTATTGCTACCGCAGAAGGGCAGGCTCAGGCCGTTCGCGAAAATCTTGACGTCCTCAGACGCAGCCGCCGCAAACCAGGTATGCGAATAGCTTTCCGCCACGCCCCACAGCCTCAGGGTAGCCTGCGGCACCGCGAAGGTAGTGCGCAGGCCGTCCACCAGCGTGTGCGGCAAATCGACATCATTGCGCGCCAGCAGCAGGCTGCGTGCCCAGCCAAACAGTTTCTGGGCGCTGGCGTCATTTTCCTGGGCGTTGCGCACCATGTCCGCCAGCCGCAGGTCCTGCACTTTGATTTTCTCGCGCAGTATTTCCATTTGCCGTTCCTGCAGCGATACGGCGCGCCCCAGAAGCGGACTGCTGAGGCGGATCTTGCCCAGCAGTTCGGCGTGTTCTTCGAAGAAGTGCGGCGAGTCGAGCAGATATTGGGCAACGCTGTCTTGATCCAGGGGAGAGGTCATGTGCTGTGTGTCGAAGATGAAAAAAGAGAATGACCTAGGGTACACCGCTATGCGGCAGTATGACAACCGCAGGCGCGCAGAGTCGTGCGGGTGAATGCAGCAGGCAATAAAAAAAGCCCACATGGCGAACCATGTGGGCTTTTTAGATCTTGATTCAAGCAACCTGGCCCGCTTGCTGCCGCGGGTTCGGTCAACTTAAATTAGAACTTGTGACGGATACCAACAGTAACTGCTGTCTGGTTGTTTGCTGCACCAGTGCCGTCGCCTTCAACGCCTGGGTTAGCTGCGTTCTTAGCTTGCAGGAACGAAGCAAATGCATACAGGTCGGTACGCTTGGACAGGAAGTAGTCTGTACCCAGGTTGTACTGGATCAGCTTACCGTTGTTGTTCAGGCCAGTGCCATCAGGAACGAAAGTCAGCTTGTTGTACTGAACGCTGCCCAGCAGGTGCAGAGGAGCAGTCACAGCGTAGTTGACGCCCAGTTCGAAGATGTCAGCTTTGCTGTTGTTGACCGAACCAACGCTGTAGAAGTTAGGAGCACCGGAAGCGCTGGACAGAGCAGTTGTGCCGTTCCATGCAGTAGCCAGTGGCTGCTTGACGCGCGACCAGTTACCGTACAGGCGAGCAGGACCAGCTTGGTAGCTTGCGCCCAGGCTGAATACCTTCAGAGCTGTGTCGCCAGCGTTGCCAACGAATTGTGTACCGTTGGTCAGGGACACGTCAGCTGGAGTGTTGCCCAGCTTCGATTGGTAGTAAGCAGCATACGCACCCAGTGGGCCGTTTGCGTACTGACCGCCCAGACCGAACGATTGACCGCTCGAAGTTTGGCCAGCTGTTTCGCCGAAACCATAGATCAGGCTACCAGTGAAGCCAGCCAGGTCAGGTGTGTTGTAACGGATCGAGTTGTTGGTACGTGTACCTTCCAAACGGTCCAGGTTGTGACCGACGGAACCAGTTACACCACCGAAGTCTTGAACCGAAGTCCATTGGCTGACGTCGTCCAGGATGTCAGTTTGACGACCCAGCAGAACGGAACCGAAGTTGCCGCCCAGACCGACTACCGACTTACGACGGAACAGAGTGCTAGCACCCTTGTCGCCTTGCAGGGCGCCAGTGTCGTTCGAGAAGCCAGCTTCCAATTGGAACAGAGCCTTCAGACCGCCGCCCAGATCTTCAACGCCCTTGAAACCCAGACGCGAACCTTGGATAACGCCGGAGTTAACAGCAAATTTGCTGCCGTTCGCGGACGATGTGCCGTTTGGACCAGCATTTGCAGTCGAAACCTTGTTTGCGTATGTGATACCGGTATCAACGATACCGTAGATGGTGACGGAAGTTTGAGCTTGTGCTGCACCTGCGATTGCGCCGAGTACGGCCAGTGCGATTAGTGATTTCTTCATTTGACGTCCTTTATTGAGAAAACTGTCTTAAGGATCCGTACATCTTGCCGGATGGATGAACATTAAGGTGTCTGGCCGTCTATGCTGGCGGTTTGGTTTCCTGTAGTGCTATAAATTGGTCGAAATTGAAGAAGATTGTTGATTGTGTTGTATTTTTGTGACACGTGCCAAAAGCCCGACGTTGCTTTTGCAACTCAGGCTTTTGTTATATTCATGCAGGGATTGTTCGAATTTGCCATTGCGTAACAATGTAAAGTTAAGCAATGTAATTTGTGGCTTTGGACTATCCTTGAATGTCCCGGCAGCGCTAGCCGCACGGGATATTTTCAAACAACAACAAGAGATTGCCGCCAAGCGGCAAATCTCTATTTAGAACTTATGGCGGATGCCGATTGCGACAGCAGCCTGGTTGCTCTTGCCATCGTCGTTTTGCACGGCAGGGGCGGAGTAGTCACCGACCGGCGCACCGTTCTTGCCCTTGGCGTAGGAAGCCAGGGTGTACAGATCGGTGCGCTTGGACAGGTAGTAATCCGCGCCCAGGTTGACTTGGGTAACTTGTGGCTTGGAGCTGTTGCCGCTGGTGTTGCCATCCAGCGAGTACTGGGTGTGTTGTATCGAAGCCAGCAGATGCAGCGGGGCAGTCAGAGCGTAGTCGGTGCCCAGTTCAAAAATGTTCTGCTTGTATTGCTCAGGAACATTGATGCGCGACCAGTTGCCATACAAGCGAGCCGGGCCAGCCTGATAGCTGGCGCCCAGGCTGAAAGTCTTGTTCATGGTGTCGCCTTCGGCAACGGGATTCAGCTGGAACAACGGTGCAGTATCAGCGGAATTCTTGCCGGCCTTCGACTGATAGTAGCCCAGGTAAGCACCAAGAGGGCCATTGTCATAAGCAACGCCGCCGCCGAAAGCCTGGCCATTGGAGTTGGCGCCAGCTTCTTCGCCGAAGCCGTAAATGGCGCTGGCAGTCACGCCGCTGAAACTCGGCGAGTTATAGCGGATCGAATTCTGGGTGCGCGAACCTTCCAGGCGGTCGCCTACGTGCGGGCTGCCGACGAAATTGCCGAAGTCCTTGACCGAAGTGTACTGGTGACCATAGTCGTCCAGGACATCGGATTGACGGCCCAGCAATACGCTACCGAAGTTGCCGCCCAGGCCAACAACCGATTTGCGGTTGAACAGGGAGCTGTCTTGCTCGAAGCCGCCGGTGTCGGTGTTGAAGCCGGCTTCCAGCTGGAACAGGGCTTTCAGGCCGCCGCCCAGGTCTTCCACGCCCTTGAAGCCGATACGGGAAGTGTCGATGTTGCCGGAGCCGACGCCGAACTTGCTGCCGCCCAGACGGCTGTTAGCATCGACGTTACCTGCTGGAACATTGTTATTTGAGAAAGTAACGCCAGCATCAACGGTACCGTAGATGGTGACGCTGCTTTGCGCTTGTGCAGTGCCTGCGATAGCGCCGAGTACTGTCAGTGCGATGAGTGATTTCTTCATGTGACGTCCTTTATATGGAAAACTGTCTTAAGGATCCGTACTTCTTGTCGGAGGCCTCAACCTTAAGCGCTCGTGCCGGCTGTTTTTGAAATCTGGTTGGTTATTCTTTTGTTAATTTGCGAAAATGATGAAAAATACATAATTATGTTGTATTTTTATCACATAAATTGTGCCAAAGGAGCGATGTTTCAGGCGCTAAACACGGCAATCGCGCTTACTCATTATGTTGCGCAAAAGATGCATATCTCGTAAAAAATCAGCAAATATAAAATTTTTTCTATTTATAAAGGATAATTTACGTTTTGGTAATGGATGATTATGGCTAAACGTGAAGACTTGGCGATTATCCGCGCTGCTCGTGCCGGGCAGGGGCCGGCGCAGCTGGCCTTAGGTAAACGTTATCTGTTTGGCGGCAACGGTTTGCCGCAGAGCTTGTCGACGGCGCTGCATTGGCTGGATCGGGCTGCGCAGCAGCAGGAGTCTGAAGCCTGGATGCTGATCGGCAGCCATATCCCGCTGGATGTGGCGCGCGCTGCCGCCAATCCGCTCGATCTGTGCGTCTGGTACGAACGGGCGTTTGACGCCGGCCTGATGCAGGCCGGGCTGGTGCTGGCGCAACTGGTGCTGACCGGCGATAAGCAGGCAGCGATTCAACAGGCGTCGCCCGGATTGCGCGAGAAGGTGATCAAGGTGCTGGAAACCGCAGCCAATGCCGGCGTCGCCGAAGCCCAGTGGCTGCTGGCGCAGCATGCCGATATAGCACCGTCCGTCGCGCCCGAGAGGAAGAGCCCGGCCGAGCGCGTTATCGCTAGCCAGCCGCGCAAGCCGGCCGCGGTGCCGGCGGAGCAGGACGCCACCCTCAAATGGACTGCTCGCGCCGCCGACGCCGGCGTCACGCAGGCGCAGCAATCGCTGGCCCAGCTGGCCTGGGAAAAGGCCGACTGGCCGGTATTTCTGGAAAGAGCGCTGCCGCTGGCCAAGGCGCTGGCAGAGCAATATACCGACATCCTGGCGCAGTTGAATGTGCCTTCGGAAACCTTGGCGCGCCAGCTCGGCGAAGAAAACCTGTCGATCCTGCTGCGTTGCGCCCAGGTGCTGCAGAACAGCGCCAGTTTCGATGCAGCCGAAGTGCAGCAGTTTCTCGAGCTGGCGGCCTTTGGCGACGACAAGGCTGCCCAGCTGGCGCTGGGCCTGTGGTACGCCCGCATGAACAGCGACGGCGAGCGCTTGCTGGTGGGAACCGGCTCGGCCAACTATAAAAAGGCGATCCGCTGGCTGACGCTGGCCGGAGAGGCCGGTCTGGCGGATGCCTGGTATGCCTTGTCGCGGATCTACCTGAAGTCCGAATTTTCGCAGCGCAATCTGGTTGACATGCAGCGCCACCTTGAGCATGCCGCTGAAATGGGACATTGCGCGGCGCAGCTGGAATGCGGCTTAAGCGCTTGGCGCAATCGCCGCGAAAAGCTTGCCAACGATGTCCGTGCAGTGTACTGGTTGCAGAAGGCAGCGGCGCAAGGCAGCCGCGAAGCTGCCGATCTGCTGGCGAAGATTGCGGACAGCGCCGCGCCGGCGGAATGGGCCGAGTCGGCCAGGCAGCAGCTGACGCGCGAGCTGGTCAAAGCCCACCCGTTTCTGGCGGCGCGCATTGAACTGGCAACCATCTTTGGCTTGAGCCGGCCGGAAGCCTTGCTGCTCGATTTGAACCAGGCCGATTGCGGGCACTGCCTAGTGGTCGACATCCGGGTGCATTACGCGCGCAGCAAGCGGCGCCTGATCCAGATCCAGACCGGCGACGAACGCCAGGCCCTGAGCCGGATTGCGCGCTTGTTTGAAGATGTGGATTGCGGGCCAAACGGCCCGGAAGGCAATTACCGCCAGCGCCTGTACCGCTTCAAGGCTGCGGTCGCCGCGGCCGGTGATGCCGACGACGAGGCTTAATCCGCGATCTCGATTTCGCCTTCGAATACGGTGACCGCCGGGCCGGTCATCATGACTGGCTGCTGGCCGCCGGCCCAGGCAATCGACAGTGCGCCGCCATGGGTTTCGACTTTCACGGGCGTGTCCAGCAAGCCACGGCGGATGCCGGCGACCACCGCGGCGCAGGCGCCGGTGCCGCAAGCCAGCGTTTCGCCCGCGCCGCGTTCGAATACGCGCAGTTTGATGTGATGGCGATCGAGCAGCTGCATGAAGCCGGCGTTGACCCGTTTCGGGAAGCGCGGATGATGTTCTATCAGCGGTCCATCGACCAAGACCGGCGCTGCTTCGCTGTCCTCGACCACTTGCACCGCATGCGGATTGCCCATCGATACTACTGAGATCCAGACTTGCTTGCCATGGACTTCCAGCGGCCATAGCGCATCGTCGCCCTCGGTCCGGCTATCCAGGTTAGCTGCGTCGAACGGTACCGCGGCGGGCGCCAGTATCGGCGCGCCCATGTCGACCGTGATGCGGCCGTCGTCTTCCAGTCTCGGCTCGATGATGCCCGACATGGTTTCCACGCGGATGGCGCGTTTGCTGGTCAAGCCCTTGTCAGTGACGAATTTAACGAAAGCGCGTGCGCCGTTGCCGCATTGCTCGACTTCGCCGCCGTCGGCGTTATAGATGCGATAGCGAAAATCGACGCCTTCCGCCAGCGATTTTTCCACCACCAGCATCTGGTCGGCGCCGACGCCAAAGCGGCGGTCGCCAAGCTGCTGCCATTGCGCCGGAGTGAAGTCGATGTGCTGGCTGATGGCATCGATCACGACGAAGTCGTTGCCGGCGCCATGCATTTTTGTGAATTTGAGTTTCATGAGGCTATTATCGATTAAACCGTGTTCCGCTGCATCGCTGTTTCAATTCTGCTCCGGCGCCGAGGCGCTGTAAACATCGGCCTGTCCCGGCGGCCGGCTCTTGAAACGCTTGTGGGCCCAGAAATATTCGGCCGGCGCTTCCAGGATGCGGGCTTCGATGAAGGCGTTCATGCGGCGGGTGGCTTCCGTCATGTCGTCGCCGGGATAGTTTTCCCAGGCCGGATAAAAGGTGACTTTCCAGCCTTTGTAGCCAGGCAGGAAAGTTGCAATCATCGGCACCACGTTGGCTTTAGTGGCGGCAGCGATCCTGGCGGTGGCCGTCAGCGTGGCGGTCGGCACGCCAAAAAAAGGCACGAATTCCGCGTCTTTCATGCCGAAATCCATATCCGGCAACATGATGAACGGATAGCCCTCGCGCATGGCGCGGATGATGGGCTTGACGCCCTGTTCGCGGGAAAACAATTTGACCGGACGGAAGCGCGAGCGTCCTTTCAGCAGCGCGGCATCGATCACAGCATCCTGCTGGCGGGTATAGATGGTGCAGATCGACAGCGAGGAATTCAGCACCAGTGCAATGCCGGGAATTTCCAGGCAGACAAAATGCGGACAGAGCAGAATGGTGGGACCTGATTGCAAGGTGCTGAGCGGCAGCTCGGATTCGATCTTGATCAGGCGCCGCAAGCGCTTTTCGGGAGCCCACCACAGCACGCTGCGTTCCAGCACGCTGCGCGAATAAGCCTGGAAATGGCGGCGCGCCAGCGCTATCCTTTCCTGTTCAGGCAGGTCGGGAAAACACAGGCGCAGATTGGTCAGGGTGATATGGCGCCGCGGCTTCATGATGATGAACAGCAGCGAACCCAGCGCTTCACCGACCGGGCCCAGGATCCACAATGGTAAAAAATGCGCCAGCCACAGCAGCAACAGCAAGGCCCTCACGCTTGCGGCTCCTGTGCGACGGTTGCCGGGGCAACCCCGGGCGGCGTCTTGTAGCGGTTGTAGCTCCAGATATATTGCGCCGGGCAGCGTGCGATCAGCTGCTCCATCGCCTGGTTGATCGCCAGCGTTCTTTGCTCCGTCGTGTGGCCTTCGGTTTCCTTGAAAGGCACGAAGCGGATCACATAGCCGCGCCCGAACGGCAGCCGTTCGGCGTAAGAGAGGATGAGCGGCGCGCCGCTCATCTGCTGCAGCTTGGCTGGCAGCGTCATGGTGTAGGCCGGGCGGTCAAAGAAATCGGCCCATATGCCTTCGCCGTTCTGCGGCACCTGGTCCGGCAGCAGGCCGATCGCCTGGCCTTTCTTGAGCGCCTTGAACAAGGTGCGGACACCGGCCAGGCTGGCCGGCGCCAGCAGCAGGTTATGGCGTCCGCGCGCGCCTTCGATCAGCGGCTTGAGGGCTGCCTTGCGCGGCGGCCGGTATAGCGCCGTCAGTGAAGTCTTGGTGGCGATGGCCTGGGCGATGATTTCAAAACAGCCCAGGTGCGGCGTCAGGAAGATCACGCCGGTCTTGGCGTCCAGCGCCGCCTGCGCCAGCTCCCAGTTTTCGATGGTGGCGGTGCGCAGCACCCGTTGCGGCGAGGCGCACCAGATGAACGGCAGCTCGAACATGCTCTTGCCGGATTCGCTGACTGCTTGCGCCAGATGTGCCTGGTAGCCGGCCCGCGTCAGGTTCTCTTTCAGCTTCTGGCGATAGGAGGAAGAGGCCAGGTAGACCAGCCAGCCGCCGGCCGTACCTATTACGTGTAAGAAAGATAGCGGGAGTTTCGATAGCAGGCGAAAGAGTGATACGAGCATTAGCGGAGGCCTAAAAGAGCCAAACATAGCCCAAAAAGGGCTGGATTTTGCTGATTTTTTTCAAGAGGCGTAAAATAGCACAATAGTCTGCAATTCAAACAGCGCCGCTGCGGTCCCTGAGTTGCAGATAGATTGCTTATCAGAATCATCTTAATATATAGTAATCAGCATTATCCGCCGAGTTAATAGACAACTTGCGAGGCGGAATACAAATTTCGCTAAAGCGTCGCAGGCTCAACAGGTTTGACTGCGACATGGTCACCACTTGTTTTTTGTTGGAGCTTGCAATGGCACATGAATACCTCTTTACCTCGGAATCCGTTTCCGAAGGTCATCCCGATAAAGTCGCGGATCAAATCTCCGATGCGATTCTCGATGCCATCTTTACCCAGGATCCGCACGCCCGGGTCGCTGCCGAAACCCTGTGCAATACCGGCCTGGTCGTCCTGGCCGGTGAAGTCACCACTTTCGCCAATGTCGATTACATCGCCGTTGCGCGCGAAACCATCAAGCGCATCGGCTATGACAATGCCGACTACGGCATCGACTACAAGAGTTGCTCGGTGCTGGTCGGCTACGATAAGCAATCGCCGGACATCGCTCAGGGCGTGGATGAAGGCAAGGGCCTCGATCTCGATCAGGGCGCGGGCGACCAGGGACTGATGTTCGGTTATGCCTGCGATGAAACGCCGGAACTGATGCCTGCCGCAATCTATTACGCGCACCGGATCGTCGAGCGCCAGTCGCAATTGCGTAAGGATGGCCGCCTGCCATGGCTGCGTCCGGACGCCAAATCGCAAGTCACATTGAAATATGTCGACGGCATTCCTGTCGCCATCGATACCGTCGTGCTGTCGACTCAGCACGCGCCAGAGATGCAGCACAAAGCGATTGAGGAAGCGGCGATCGAAGAAATCATCAAGCCGGTGGTGCCGAAGGAATGGCTGCAGAACACCCGCTACCTGATCAACCCGACCGGCCGTTTCGTCATCGGCGGCCCGCAAGGCGACTGCGGCCTGACCGGACGCAAGATCATCGTCGACACCTACGGCGGCGCAGCACCCCACGGCGGCGGCGCTTTCTCCGGCAAGGATCCGTCCAAGGTCGACCGTTCGGCAGCCTATGCCGGCCGCTACGTGGCGAAAAATATTGTCGCCGCCGGCCTGGCGACACGCTGCCAGATCCAGGTGTCGTACGCAATCGGTATCGCCAAGCCGACTTCGGTGATGGTGACCACTTTCGGCACCGGCAAGATTAGTGACGAAAAGCTGGCGCAGCTGGTGCTGGAGCATTTCGACCTGCGTCCGAAGGGCATCGTGCAAATGCTCGATCTGCTGCGCCCGATCTATCAAAAGACCGCCGCCTACGGCCATTTCGGCCGCGAAGAGCCGGAATTCACCTGGGAACGCACCGACAAGGCCGCCGCGCTGAAGGCTGCTGCTCTGTAACAACTGAGACGGCATGGTGAGGACATGCTTCCTCGCCATGCCGTATATCGGCCACGCCAGAATCGTGCTTTGCACGATGCTAACGACTTGTTACACTGATCGCCTCAGTGACTATCCCACAAGAAAGATGCAAGCGCTTTACTTCGCCTCCGCTCGCTGTATTTTGCGTGAGTATCGTGCTTGATCTAACCAAGTCCCCCCCCATGGCCTCTGCCCCCAAACACGTACCCGAACCTGCGTCCCAGCAATTGCGCCCGGTAGTCACCGAACTGCCGCGCTTTCGCCTGGCCGCTTGGCTGGTGGCGCTGACGGCGCTGTTCCTGGTGATGTCGCTGCATATGCTGACGGCGTTGCTGGCCGGCTTGCTGGTCTACGAGCTGGTGCGCACCCTGACGCCATTTGTCCAGCGTCGCCTGACCAGCGAGCGGGCGCATCTGATTTCCGTCGTGTTCCTGTCGGCGATTATCATCGGGATTTTATCGCTGATCATTTTCGGCCTGATTGCCTTCTTTCACGGCGGCCCGGATCGCCTGCAGGTATTGCAATCGAAACTGATGGTGGTGGTCGACCAGGCGCGCACGCAGCTGCCCGACTGGCTGCAGCAGTATCTGCCCGACGACGTTGAAGATATCCGGCAAATAGTCAGCGACTGGCTGCAGTCCCACAGCGGCGAAGTGCAGCTGGCGGGCCGCGAAGCGGTGCAGGTGTTCGTGCACGTGCTGGTCGGCATGGTGCTGGGCGCCATGGTGGCGCTGAATGCGGCGCATCCGATGCCACTGTTGCAACCGCTGGCCAGCGAATTGCTGGGCCGCGCCCATTTGCTGGCGGATGCCTTCCGCCGCGTGGTGTTCGCCCAGATCAAGATCTCCCTGCTGAACACGACCTTGACGGCGATCTTCCTGCTGGTCGTGCTGAAGCTCGCCGGCATCCACCTGCCTTTGACGAAGACCATGATCATCGTCACCTTCCTGGCGGGTTTGCTGCCGGTGATCGGCAACTTGATCTCCAACACCCTGATCGTGCTGGTCGCCTTGTCGGTGTCGGTCTATGTGGCGTTGGCGGCGCTGGTATTCCTGGTGGTGATACACAAGCTGGAATATTTCCTGAATGCGCGGATCGTCGGCACGCAGATCAATGCCCGCAGCTGGGAGCTGCTGCTGATGATGGTGCTGGCGGAAGCCGCATTCGGCCTGCCGGGACTGGTGGCGGCGCCAATTTACTATGCTTATATCAAGAGCGAGTTGCATGAAATGGGCTGGGTCTGAGATCTGACGGATATTCACTGTGGCGGATATCCGGAATATGTATTCCAACTAGCCGAAAACCTGCTGTTTTGCTTTAAAATGGCAGATCGTATCCAAGGAGCGTTGCGACAGACATGGTCTGCCAGGCTTGGAACGGTCAATACGCAACTGCGCTCACGTTACTTTTTTTCTAACGAAAGGAGGGCGTGATGAACGCCGCTGTAATGAACTCTACTGCACACTCAACCTCTTCCAGCCAAGACTACGTCGTTGCCGACATCAGCCTGTCGGGCTGGGGCGACAAGGAAATCCGGATCGCCGAAACCGAAATGCCGGGCCTGATGGCGATCCGCGACGAGTTCGCCGCCGCGCAGCCGCTCAAGGGTGCGCGCATCACCGGTTCGATCCACATGACGATCCAGACCGCGGTGCTGATCCAGACCCTGGAAGCGCTGGGCGCCAAGGTGCGCTGGGCATCCTGCAACATCTACTCGACTCAGGACCACGCCGCCGCCGCGATCGCCGCTGCCGGTACGCCAGTGTTTGCCTTCAAGGGCGAATCGCTGGACGACTACTGGGAATTCACGCACCGCATTTTCGAATGGCCGGGCGAAGAGCAAGCCAACATGATCCTGGACGACGGCGGCGACGCAACCTTGCTGCTGCATCTCGGCACCCGTGCCGAAAAAGATGCGTCGGTCCTGAGCAACCCGGGTTCGGAAGAAGAAATCTGCCTGTTCAACGCCATCAAGAAAAAGCTGGCCACTGCACCGAACTGGTATTCGACTCGCCTGGCCCAGATCAAGGGCGTGACCGAAGAAACCACCACTGGCGTGCACCGTTTGTACCAGATGCACAAGGAAGGCAAGCTGGCTTTCCCTGCCATCAACGTCAATGACTCGGTCACCAAATCCAAGTTCGACAACCTGTACGGCTGCCGCGAATCGCTGGTGGACGGCATCAAGCGCGCTACCGATGTCATGATCGCCGGCAAGGTCGCCGTGATCGCCGGCTATGGCGACGTCGGCAAGGGTTCGGCGCAAGCCATGCGCGCCCTGTCGGCGCAAGTCTGGGTTACGGAAGTCGATCCGATCTGCGCCCTGCAGGCGGCGATGGAAGGCTACCGCGTGGTGACCATGGAATACGCAGCCGAGCACGGCGACATCTTCGTCACCTGCACCGGCAACTACCATGTCATCACCCATGCGCACATGGCAAAGATGAAAGACCAGGCAATCGTCTGCAACATCGGCCATTTCGACAATGAAATCGAAGTCGCCGCCCTCAAGCAGTACGAATGGGAAAACATCAAGCCGCAAGTCGACCACATCATTTTCCCTGACGGCAAGCGGATTATCCTGCTGGCGGAAGGCCGTCTGGTGAACCTGGGCTGCGGCACCGGCCATCCTTCGTACGTGATGAGCTCGTCGTTCGCCAACCAGACCATCGCCCAGATCGAACTGTTCGTGAACACCAAGGCTTATCCGGTCGGCGTCTACACGTTGCCGAAGCATCTGGATGAAAAAGTCGCGCGCCTGCAATTGAAAAAGCTGAACGCCCAACTGTCGGTGCTGACGGAAGAGCAAGCTGCTTATATCGGCGTCAAGCAAAGCGGCCCTTACAAGCCGGAACACTACCGCTACTAAGCAGTTAACAATCCGGCCGCCGGCTGCCTGATGGCGGCCGGCGGATCTTCCACCATCAAGAGGAAACTCAATGCGCTTACTGATTACCTGGCTGATTAATACCCTGGCCTTGCTGGCGGTGCCGTACCTGATGCATTCGGTGCAATTCACCAGTTTCGGTGCGGCGCTGATCGCGGCGCTGGTGCTGGGTCTCGTCAATACCCTGATCCGTCCGGTGCTGCTGCTGCTGACCTTGCCGGCGACCTTGCTGACCCTGGGCTTGTTCATCTTTATCATCAACGGCCTGATGTTCTGGCTGGTATCGCAACTGGTCAGCGGCTTCTATGTCGCCGGATTCTGGGCGGCGGTAGGCGGCGCGATCTTGTACAGCATCGTTTCGTGGGCGCTGTCCACGCTGCTGTTGAAGAAGAATTGATTGGCACAGAAAATGGCACAAAAGAATTTTAGTATCGAATTTTTCCCGCCGAAGACGCCTGAGGGCACGGAAAAGCTGCGGGTGACGCGCGCCAAGCTGGCGGAACTGCATCCGCGCTATTTCTCGGTGACCTTCGGCGCCGGCGGTTCGACCCAGCAGGGTACGCTGGACACGGTGCTGGATATCCGAAGCGAAGGCCACGAAG
>Ga0210409_10000719_pt1 | contig 49178 bp, 48 predicted proteins | sample IncBWH17MmetaG_FD_161649 | JGI IMG/M metagenome (GOLD analysis project Ga0210409, IMG submission 161649) | Forest soil microbial communities from Barre Woods Harvard Forest LTER site, Petersham, Massachusetts, United States - Inc-BW-H-17-M | ecosystem: Environmental > Terrestrial > Soil >... | reverse complement strand
GAGTCTTCTTCGTGTACCGCTCGAATCCCGTCATCATCGCCAGTGTCCTCTGCTTGCCCAACGAGTTCATGCTGGCACGACTTTATCTATACTCCCTATGGAAAGGGAGGACTTAATCAGAGTCTCCCTAAGCGCAAATAGAACAATTGTGCAGTGATTCGAGTCACCGCGGGAGATCGTGTGGAGAAAAGATGAGTTGCTGGAAAATCTAGGGCGTTCCCCACCCGCCGCCGCCGGGAGTCTCGATGCGGATACGCTCGCCTGCTTTGAGGCGAATATTGAACTTTCCGGGAAGTTCCTGGAGAGAGCCGTCTTGTCGCAGAACGGCAGCCTTGCCGACGAGTCCGTCGCCGCCACCTTGCAAGCCCCAAGGCCCGCGCGAGCGCCGGTCGGTCAGCAGCGTCACTTCGCTGTCGGCGAGGACTTCGATTTCGCGAACAATACCATCGCCACCGCGGTACTTTCCTTGTCCGCCGCTGTTGGATCGCAATGCGTAGCGGCGAACACGGAGGGGATAGGCGTACTCAAGTGCCTCGGCCGGCGTGTTCAGCGAGTTGGTCATGTGCGTGTGCACGCCGGAGACGCCGTCTTTGCCACTCCGCCCACCCATGCCGCCGGCGATTGTTTCGTAGTAGGCGAATGGTTCCTGCGTGCGAGGATCGATGCCACCGATGGTCAGGTTGTTCATCGTGCCGGAGGCCGCCGCGGGAATGCGTTCGGGGATCGCTTTCGCTAGCGCGCGCAACAGAACGTCGACGATACGCTGCGACGTCTCCACATTGCCGCCAGCAACGGCGGCGGGCGGATGGGCGTTTACCACGGTACCGGATGGAGCAATCACCGTGATTGGGTTCATCAGACCGGCGGTGGCGGGAACGTCCTCTTGCAACAGGCACCGAAAGACGTAGAAACAGGCCGAGTAGGTGATGGCCTGCACTGCATTGATACTGCCTTCGACCTGCCGCTCGCTGCCGGTGAAGTCGACGGTGACGCTCGTCGCTTCAGTCGTGGCGTTTTTCGTTTTCTTCTTCGGAGTCTTCTCCACCGAGATGCTGACGGCAATTCTTACAGGCGTTTCTGTGACGCCGTCGTTGTCCAGAAAATCCTCGGCACGATACGTGCCCGCAGGTACCTGTGCCAGGAACGATCGCATGATTTCCTCGGAATACTCCAGCAGATCGGCAGCGGCGCGGTGCACGCGCAGGACGCCGTAGCGATTGCAAATCTCCGCGAGGCGGGCTCCGCCTGTATGACAGGCTGCGATTTGTGCGCCCAGATCGCCTTCGCGCTCTCGGGGTGTTCGCACGTTGGCCAGCAACAGTGCAAGAACGTCGCGTACGATCTCACCGCCGCGCATGATCTTCACCGGCGGCATTCGGAAGCCTTCCTGATAAATCTCGCGGCACAGTCCCATTGATCCGGGATACGTGCCACCAACGTCTGCATGATGGGCGCGAGAGGCGACGTAGAAGTTCGGCCTGGAATGGAGGGACCGCGTGCGATCGCGCGGGAGGCGCGCTTTCTCCGCAACGTAAACGGGCGCTACCAGCGTGATGTCTGGGAGATGAGTTCCGCCAGCGAAAGGGTCGTTGAGCATGACAATATCGCCGGGAGCGAACGTACTTTTCTCTATCGCAACGCGCACCGACATGGGCATAGAACCCAGGTGAACGGGCATGTGATCGCCCATCGCGATCACGTTTCCGGCGGCATCGAACACGGCGCACGAATAATCGCGCCGTTCTTTGATGTTGGGCGAGAACGCTGTGCGACGCAGCGCCGCGCCCATCTCCTCAGCAATCGAGTGGAAAAGATTTTTGAAGATTTCGAGTTCGATGGGATCACGACGCACGGAGATCTCAGTGAAGGGTGCAGTGTACTAGACGGATCGATCGTTGAGCCTGGGTCCGACGAGCGCAGAAATGCAAAAATTGTGTTGACATGGCTGTAACACTGCCGCAATATCTTGTACTAATAGGTGGGCCCATACCAAGGGTTGGGTTCCACTCGGAGAACGGGCGATAGTGCCCGAACCGAAGCAAACCTTGCAAGGGAAAAAGTTCACGGAGGAAATACTTTCATGGCAACCAAGAAGAAGGCTGCGAAGAAGAAAAAGAAACACTAACCGTCTTGCGAGACGATACTCGCAAAGAACCCAAGGGATTTCACAAGAAGCCTCCGGAGAGAAGCACCTCTTCGGAGGCTTTTTGACTTCAGTCCTCGGCGTCACTCTTGGGTCTTCGGTCCGCAGAGGAGATAGCGCAACTTGGGGACTCGTTGATCACGAGTGAAGGCAAAGTGAACTAAAATGATTGCTCGATGAGACGTTTCAGTCGTGACCTGAGATGCAACGGACAGCTAACACGTGACGAAGTAGGACGGACGACTGGGAACGCTCCTGTAGCACGAATTGGGGTTGTTCGGAATCTCGCATCGTGCTAGAAACGGCTGTAACAGGAATTCTGGCCTTCCTGCAAAGCGGGCGCCGCTTCTCACAGGCCGCATGAGTCCCAGGAAAAAGATCAACGGAAAAGCCACAAAGACGAGTGAGATCCTGATTCCGGAGAAACTCTATTTCCGGATTGGCGAAGTTGCACGCCTGTGCCGTCTGCCTGCCTATGTTCTGCGATTCTGGGAGACGGAATTCCCACAACTCAAGCCCGTCAAGAGCAGCACCGGGCAGCGCATGTATCGACGTCGCGACGTGGAAAACGTCGTGCGCATCAAGCAACTCCTGTATGAGGAGGGATATACCATCGCGGGAGCCCGGCAGCATCTGCGTGACGAAGGCAAGGGCGAGAAAAAGCAGGTCGCCTTGCCGTTCCCGGTCCATGCCCCCGGAGATCTCCGGCATATTCGGCAGGGTCTACAGGAAATTCTCACGATTCTCACGCCGCGCCGCTAACCTCTAGCAATCGAAAGATCTCTCCGTCTTTCCCGTTTTGGGATTCTTCGACCACATGGGTGATGCAGGCTCTTGCGTATCCCCCAACTCACCCTCAATGTGGAAGCCAGGAGTTTGCCATGATCCAAGTGTTAGTTCACCACGAGGTTAATGACTATCGCAGCTGGCGTTCGGTGTTCGACGAGGCAATCGACTTCCGCCACCTAGGCGGCGAGCAGAGTTGCCGTGTCTTTCGGAAATCCGGCGACCCCAACAACCTCACGCTGCTGTTTGAGTGGGAGGACCTCGATCGGGCGCAGCGTTATATGAATTCTGAGGAACTGCGCGACAAGATGAAACAGGCCGGCGTCATCGGGACGCCGGAGATTCAATACCTGGCCGAGATGTACACGGTGCGGCGGAGCGCCGCTGACTGATTGTCGAGCGAGAGGCGGCCAGTCGCGCCGCGGTGCTCGCCCGCGCGAGAATACATCAGGAGACAGACTTCGCTGGCGTTCCTGTATTGACGGCTTCGTCGAGCAGAATGCGGCTGGCTCGTTGGGTTTCCTGGATCAGAGTGCGTTCTTCAGCGGCCACCGTTTCGCCGTCTGTCGCCATCACCGAACCGGCAGCGAGGGCGAATCGGAGGGCATCTTTCTGGTCGTCGAAGTAGAGGATCACTTGCCTGGCCGCCATACACACTTCTCCTGAGGTCGAAAATCGTGGCGCACTCCACCCCTGCGCCACATTCTCGCGGCCCATGGCATCCACAGAAAGTGTCGTTCTTGGTACGCGCGTGATCGCGCGGTGCAGCCTGCGTTAAGCTGGGCGAATTCAGGCCGCTCACGGGGTAAGCGATGGCTGTAAAACGCACTTTGTTTCTTGGACTCTTGCTGGTTTCGTCGCTCGCGCACGCAGACGACAAGAGCCGCATCATCGCGCTGGAAAACTCGTGGAATCAGGCCGAGCTGCACAACGATGCGCACGCGGTCGATATGCTGCTCGCGGACGATTTCGTGATGACGGTCGCTGACGGCTACACGATGAACAAGGCGGCCATGCTGGCATCAGTGCGGGACACGTCGTACCGGCCCGAGGTGTTGCAATCGGAAAACATGGAAGTCCACATGTACGGCAATACGGCGATCGTCACCGGCGCGTATTTGGAGAAAGGAAAAGACAAAGGGAAATCCTACGAGCGGCGGGGACGTTTCACCGACACCTGGGTGAGTCTAGGCGGCGAATGGCGCTGCGTCGCGAGCCATTTCAGCGTGAAGCCATAGTCGCGAATGTTGAATTCCTGAAGCGGCAATCCCCGAAAAGAAAAAAGGCGTGCCGCACGTTGCGACACGCCCAGTCGAAGTGAATTTCAGTCGGTTTCTACCGGCCTTCGTTCTTGTGCTCCGGTTTCGAGTCCGAGTGATTCTGCTTGTTGTTGTTCTGATGCTGTTGCGACGGCGGACGCGGCGTCGACTGCCGGGGCGCCGGCTGCGATTGCGCCGGAGGCCGCGGGTTCGACTGCGCAACGTTTGGGCTCGATGTAGTCTGAGGGGGCCGTGGATTGGCCGGCCGCTCGGCCGCGTTCGACGGCACCGAAGCCGGTTTCGGCGACGACATCACGTTTGGACTGTTGCTGTTCCCATTCGGCGTGCCGGCTGTCGGAGGCCGCGGAACCGGGCGGCTGGCAGTTGCAGGCGTTGCCGGAGTCGCGGGACTCGCGGAGCCTGATGGGTTGGTGGACACGGGGCGAACACTCGCTTGCGGTGGCCGCGCAACGTTGTGCGCCGGCAGACCAGGCTGCGGTTGTGTCGCGCCCGCTGCCGCTTTTGAGTCCATCTCGGTCGGTGTGGCTGGTGATGCTGGTCTTGGTGGCTGCGCGGCACTCGGCGTCCCGGGCGATCCGGGCTTCGCGGGCTGTGCGGCGTTCGGCATTGCTCCGCGGACCGGCTGCGCTGGCTGTGTCCCCGCTGCAGGCTGATTTCCCGGTGCAGGATTTGCGTGGTTCATCGCTGCCGGGGTTTGGCGCATCACGTTCGTACGCAACTGGGCTTCGGTCTGAGTATCGAGTGGCCGGCCGGGATTTTTCGCCAGGGCTTCCTGCTTCGCCTCAAACGGTACGGGTTTTGGCGGTGGAGCGGCCTGCGATACCACCGGACGCGACACGGCTTGTGCAGGTGGCGCGGCCGCATGCACGCCTGCGTTCGCGCCGAGGACGCTTGTCTTTGCCGGTGCTACCGGGGCAGCCGATGCAAATGCTTCTGGCTTTACAGCGCTCGCCGGTACAGCGACGGCGGCTTTGGCGACGGGCTGCGAACTGGTCATCGCACTGGTCGGTACAGCCGTGACCGCTCCGTTCACCGTCTGGTTCGCATAGTGAATGTTCTGTATGTTGTTGTTATTGACGACGGTCGTGTTGTTGTTCGAAACGTAGTAGTTGTTCGTGACGTTGGTGATGTTGGTGATGTGCGTATTCGAAACGTTCACCTGCTGGAAGTACGTGCGGCTCACCGCGTACGACGGAACATAGGGCTCGCCCCATCCGAGCGCGAACCATCCCACGCCTCCACCTGCGCCGAACGAGAGTCCGACGCCGAAGTGTGGACCGCCAACCCATGCAACCAGCGCGGGCGCATAGACTGGACGCGCGACCACCATCGGCCCTGGCGCCCATCCCCAGAATCCGCCGGAGTACACCCACCGGCCGTAGTGGCAGGGAGCATAGCCCCAAGGCGCGTCGTCGACCCAGGTCCAACCCCACGGCTCAACCCAAACCCAGTGGCCGTAGTGATAGGGGGCCCATCCCGGAGCAACGGCGGGAACCCATACCGGACCGTAGGCACCGACTACGCGCCAGGTTCCGTACGCATCGAGTTCGTCGGCGCCGACCACATCTGCGGAGACGTACTGATAGGATTTCGCGTGATCTTCGCGATCGTCGCGCACGCGGCACCAGTCGTCGAAGCCATCGGGTCCCGGCGCGCCCCCCACCTGATGCTGCAGCGAGTTTCCGCCGCTAAAGGAGACCTGCTGGCCGGATTTCACTTTGACGCCGGGGCCTTGTCCAGTGGCTTCGCCTTCGCCGTGCCAAACGGTGACAGACGTTGTGTCCGCATTGGGATCGACATCGAAGCGATAGTCGCCGGACTTCAGAATTGTGAACGCCTGGTTGGGCGTGTCGATCTCGTACGTCTCACCGCCGAACAGGTGGCGGATGTGCAGGTTCAGCGTGCCCTGATCGAGTTCGATCTGGACAATGTCGTCGCTCACGTTGGTGAGCGTCATGCTGGTTTCGGCATTCAGGCGCAGCGCGGCGCTGCCCAGGTGCAATTCCGCCTTTGCGGCCTTGTCGGTCCAGACGCGATCCGCGGTAGTCAAGGGGCGGTTCACTACGGCTTCGACCCAGTCATTCACGCCGCCGGGTTGGATGGAAACGGGACCGGAGATGTATTGCAGCCGCACCGCGCGGCTCGGTGGATCGGCGAAGGCTGAAAGCGCTGCCGAAGTCACGAACAGCGCGATAAGAACGTGCATGAATGCGAAACGTCGAAGAATCTTCATAGGGGTTGGGGACCTCTTCAAATTGAAGCTCTCAAAATCTGGTGGCGAAGTGCGCCTGAAAAACCTCGGCCTCGGTTTTCCCTTGGGTACTATTGACCTGCGGGATGTAAACCCATCATCCGGAACACAGTTGCGGTCGATTTCAGTATGAGGTGCGGCAAGGTCACCGGGAAGGTAACCGTGGTGATGCGACGACTGCCCGGGTTTCTGCGCTTTAACCGGTAAGTGTAGGAAGGAAAAGTCCGTTTGGGGCCACCGGTATGGACGGGGTGCGAGTGTTTCGCCCGGCATGGTCTCCCGACGGGCGGTTCTTAGCCAAGTGCGAACATTGCGCTAGAATTTCAGAGCGTTATGCCGAACCTCATCGTGCTCGCGATCCCGGGTTTTATCGTGCTCGTCGCCATTGAGGCCGTCGCCGACACGATCATGCGGCGCGATCTGTACGAGATCAAAGATTCGGCTGCCAGCATCTCGATGGGATTAGGCAGCGTCGCGGTTGGGCTCGTCACCAAGGCGATGCAACTCGGCATCTTCAGCCTGATTTATCGCTTTCACATCTTCAACCTTGGCTACCAGTGGTGGGTCTGGGTGCTGCTCTTCTTCGGCGACGAGATCAGCTACTACTGTTTTCATCGTGCCAGCCACGAATGCCGGCTCTTCTGGGCCTCACACGTGGTCCATCATTCGTCGCAACGCTACAACTTCTCCACTGCGTTGCGCCAGAGCTGGACGGGCACGATCACCGGCTGGATCTTTTGGATGTGGCTGCCGCTCGTAGGCTTTCATCCGATCATGGTGCTGACCATGCAGGCGATCAGCCTGCTCTATCAGTTCTGGATTCACACGGAGCTGGTGCAGTCGATGGGGCCGCTCGAGTTCGTACTGAATACGCCGTCGCATCACCGCGTGCATCACGGGTCGAACAGGCGCTACATCGACCGCAATCACGCCGGAACGCTGATCATCTGGGATCGTCTCTTTGGAACCTTCGAACCGGAGGACTTTGCGGACCGTCCGCGCTACGGCCTGACCAACAACATCAGCACCTATAACCCGGTGCGGATCGCTTTCCATGAATGGACGGATATCTGGCGCGACGCGCGGCAGGCTCCCGGCTGGTCGAACAAACTGCGCTACATCCTTGGCCGTCCGGGGTGGCGCCATGACGAGCCTGCGCACCTCCGGTCTGCGGTTATGGCTCCCTCAAAAACGCCTGCGTCAGTTTGATCGATCTGGTCCTCGGCGCTGGGATCCTGCCATTTTTCAATTTCCTCTTGACAGCAGTGGCCCAGTGCCCTGAACTTATATCGGGCGATTAAAACGTTTCAATAGATCGTTTCCATAGGCCAGGCCTGCGAGTGGAAAGTCCGGGGAACTTGAGAAATTGAAATCGCAAGATAGCCATTCCGAGAGCGCTCGACCCATCTACGGCATCGCCGTCGACATGGGAGCCAGCCATCTGCGCTTCGTGCTGGCCGACACACAGGCGAACATCCTCGAAGAATCGCGCGAACCCGTGAATTCGGAGGCAGGTGCTCGTGGCGTCATGGCGCAAATTCGCGATGGCATCCGGCGGCTTGTGCCGCCCGGGGAGCTTCTCCAGGGGATTGCGATTGGCGTGCCCGGGTGCGTTCACCCGCAAACTGGGAAAATTTTTGACGCCAACAATGTTCCCGGCTGGAGGGAAGTCGACCTCGGGCAGGAGCTCGAAGATATATTTCACTGTCCTGTCTTCCTCGACAACGACGCCAATATGGCGGCGATCGGTGAACGCTGGAGAGGAGTCGCACAGGGCGTCGACAACTTTGTTTTTGTCGCTGTGGGCACCGGGATCGGCGCAGGAATTTTCATGAACGGAAGCATCTGCCGCGGCAGCAGTGGGTCAGCGGGCGAGGTCTTCCGGATGAATGTGGATTGGACCCGCTGGGAGGAAGATTTCCCCGACACGGGTCACCTGGAGACGTATGCGTCCGGGCTGGGGATCGCTGCGGAGGGACGCAAGGTTCTGTCGACCGCGAATGGTTCCGGCTCATCAACCTTGGTGGAAGAGCGCGACGCTCGATACGTTTTCGAAGCTGCGCAGTCGGGAGACTCGAAAGCCTACGCGGTGATCGAGACCAGCCTGGCTGTGCTGGGTGTGGGCGTCGCGAATCTGGTCAGCGTGCTCGATCCGGAACTGGTCGTTTTCAACGGGGGCGTAGTCCGCGGATCTCCGCAACTCCTCCTTGCCACTGTGGAGAAAGTTGTGCGCAAGATCCACCCCAGGCCACCGATGATTGCGCTCAGTTCACTCGGTGACAAGGCCCAGATCTGGGGAGCGATTCACACGCTGCTCGATCCCGAACGCTCGCACGGCATCCGTGCCGGCCGCGACGCAGCCGCGAAAGAAGCGCTTTAGTTGACGGCTCGCCAATGATGACCGGTCGCTGCGCTTTTCAGCTTTTAATCGTTCCTGAGGCCGCATCCCAGTACACAACTTGCTGGCGGAAGTAGGCTTCATTGGCCATGTGACAGGCCAGCGCCGCGTGATGTCCAAAGACCGCGTCTTCCACGACGGGCTTGCGTGTGCGCACCGCTTCGAAAAATGCCCAGAGATGTGGATGCATGTCGTCGTAGTCGGGCCCTTTAATGCTGATTGACTCCGGCATCGGCTCCTTGCCCAGAGGCGGCGTGTTCTCTTCTTTCCACTTCTTCTCATATGCGACACGCATCGCGTGTGGGAAGCCATTGGCGTAGTAGCTTGGGGCAGTGTCCTTGCCGCTCTGCGGCGAATAGCTGACACCGAACTCGTTCACCTCGAGAATCCCATGTGATCCCTGGAAGCGATAGGTCTCGGGCATGTCAGTTCCCAGGCTGAGCCGCATGTAGACGGGAATCTCGCTGTAGTAGAAAAGGGTTGCGTGCACGTCGGGCATGTTCCGCCCGTCTTTAAAGCGCAGAATTCCACCCGCGGACATTGCCTTCTTCGGGGGCTCGTTGATGCCTAGGATGAACATCATGCCGCTGACCAGATGGACGAGCAGGTCACCCGCCAGCCCCGTGCCGTACTCCTTCCAGCAGCGCCAGCGAGCGAACAAGTAGGGATCAAACGGTCGCTTGGGGACGTCGCCTTGCCAGGTATCCCAGTCGAGATTCTGTGGAGACAAATCTGGTGGTGGCGGATATTCCCAAGCTCCCGTGGGATCGTTGCGGCCCAGCCAGCCTTCCACCAGGCACAAATCGCCAAGCACGCCTTGCGCGACCATCTCTTTCGCCTTCTTGCAGACCAGCGAGCTCACGCGCTGCGATCCGATCTGCACGATACGACCGGTTTGCTTGGCCGCGTTCACCATGGCGATGCCGTCGGCGGGACTGTGCGACATCGGTTTCTCGCAGTAGATGTCTTTTCCCGCTGTAACAGCGTCGACCACGACCTTGCGGTGCCAGTGATCCGGCACGGCCGCCACGATGCAGTCGATGTCTTTATTCGCGAGCAGTTCCTGATAGCGCCGCGTCACGGGAAGGTCGGGCTTGTTGGTGATTTCGCGCGCCAGAGTGTGGCGCCCGTCGTAGAGATCGGCCGCGGCGACGCACTCGATTCCGGGCAGTTCGATCGCCTGTGCCAGCAGTCCGGAGCCCTGCATCCCCACGCCGATGATCCCGAAGCGTACGCGATCGCTCGCCGGACCAAACGGAGGCGCGGCCAGTACCGATTCGGGGCGCAACAGCTTTCCGCCCGCTAGTGACGCTCCCGCCGCTGCTGCGCCGATGCCGATGAACTCCCGCCGCGAAAAATTGCTTTTCATGAGGCCTCCGATGGTTGGGGTTATTCGATTGCCGGGGTCAGCGTGATTTTACGGAACAAAACGTGTCCGTCTTCGCTGCCCTGCAGGTAGATTGGTCCGGGTTCGCCCTCGTGGCTATCGAGCGCGCCGCCGGTAATTCCGGGGATCTCTTTGTGATCGATGATGGTCTTTTCGTCGTGAACCACAGTGACGGTTCGGCCCACCAGCGTGATATCGAACGTCTGCCACACGTCCGGCGTGCGCGCCGGCTCGGGGTTTGGATCGATGAACCCATACACGCCGCCTGTGTGATGGCTGGGCGGCTCCTGGGCGGAATTCGTTTCGATTTGCACTTCGTAGCGCCCACGCAGATAGACGCCGCTATTGGAACTGGGGCCGCAGTTGAATTCGACGTGCAGTTTGAAGTCGCGGAATTTTCGATCGTTGATGAGTTCGGGCCCATTGCCGGGCGTGGTCAGAAGACCATTCGCAACCGTCCACGATTTGCCAGCCATGGTTTTGTTTTCGTGCCAGCCGGTGAGATCTTTTCCGTTGAACAACTCGATGGGCTTTCCCCACTTCGGCTCAGCCGAACGCTTCAAGGACGGCGCGCGCTCGCCCGTCCAGGTCCACGCCGCGCCGTCCGGACCTTTCGCCGTGCCGCTCAGGCGTCCTCCGGTGAGTTTGCCTTCGAAAGGCATGTTGTCCTTGCGATCCCACTCGTCCTGCGGAGAAACGAAGGTCAGCGTGCCGCCGCTCACAGAAATTTGCAGCACCGCCTCGGCATGATTCCACTGGCCAACCATGAGCCCATGCAGTTGCCCGTCTTTGAGAGTAATCTCCAGCCAGCCGGGATACTCGCGATCGGGCGCCTTCACAGTGAGGTCCCATCGTCCCAGGAATGGCTTGACGGCCGCCGCGTCTGCGGCCGATAAATCATTCGTCGCCGCAATGGCGTTCCCAGCGCCCAAAAGCAACACACTCAGCAGCGCTGTCGCAAGATTCTTGAGAGATTTCGACATGAAGGCTCCACGGCTCGGGAAGATATGACGTCGAAGATTAGCAGCATACGAGCAGGATCAGTCGCGCAAAACGTTTTAGTCTCCGCCACTTTCGTTGTCAAACGTTTTCATCGCGCACGAGTGATGAGCCGGACGGAGGGTCGAACCTTATTTTCCCGCTTCCGGCGTTTTGAGCCCGAGAGCGGTGACCGTTGCTTCATCGACAACCGCGGTCCTATCTTTGTCTGTCTTGGTCACCACTCCGAAGCTGCCTTGGTAGTCCCACATGGTCCAGCCCATGCCGTGCTTCTCGAGGGAAGTGCGGACATCGGTGATCCAGGCAGCGCGGTCTTTCGGGTCGGCATACTTGCGATAGACGCCGAATTCATTGCACACGACTGGCACACCGCGCGTGTGCGCCCATTCGGCGACCTGAGTGATTTCCGCATCAATACGCTCTGCGTTCCAGTGGTCGAGTCCGTAGCGAACGACCGCGAGACGGTTCACTGCGTCCGGTTCCAACGCTGCGGCTTTCTCTACTGACTCAGGGGTGGACGGGTAGGTAACACCCTTGAGAAAGTGCCAATAGTTCACGCCCCACGTCGCGCCCTGGTGCGTAAAGATGTGAGGCTCATAAAAATGGAAGTTATAGACGATGTTCGGATCGCGCAGGGGCTCGATGAACAACAACTGATCGTCGTTTGACCATTGCGCCCCGGCCACGATGATAGTGTGCTGCGGCGCGCCTTCCCGGATCGCCGAGGCGAGCTTTGCCTGGACTCCGTACCAGCGATAGCGGTCCTGTATCTCGGGTTCGTTGAGGATTTCGAAGAACACGCGGTCCGGATCGAGCTTCGCGAAGTGGCGCGCGAGCGCACGCCAGAAGTCGGAGAACTGCTCGACGAAATCATCGTGGCTCAGTTGCGCCTTGAAGTCGCTCTCGGGGTGGATGTCGATCACCACCGCGAGATCGTGATCGAGAATCATCTTTATCGCATCGTCGAGGTAGCCGAGATAGTCGGCGGGGATTTCGTCGGCACGATTGTGACCAAACACGGGCTGCGGATTGACGCTCAGGCGAATGTGGTCGAATCCCATTGCCTTGATGAGTGCGATGTCGCTGGCCGTCGTCCAGGACTGGAAGTGATCCTTGGTGTAGCCCTTCGGATCGTAGACTTGCGCGAACCAATGGCTGGTATTGATGCCATGTCGTAGATTGGTGAGCCGTCGAGGCGGAACGCCTGTGAGACGCTGCGCGAACAATCCCGGAACAAAGGTTAAGAGCGCGCAAAGCATAACCAAGAATCTTACTTTCATGGTTCAGCTCAAAATTGGCAGCGCGCGGATCCTCTTTTTTGTGGCCGCGTAAATTGCATTGCAAATCGCCGGGGCAAGCGGCGGGATGGGTGGTTCGCCTGCACCCGTCGGCGGTTCCGTGCTCTCGACGAAGTAGGCTTCCACCTTCGGGATCTCATTCATGCGGATCGGCGCGTAATCGTCGAAGTTGCCTTGTACGATCCGGCCCTTTTCAATCGTGATCTTCGCGCGCAGCGCGTTCGTCAACCCATAAATCACGCCGCCCTGGATCTGCTGCTCGAGAATGTTGGGATTCACCACCTGCCCGCAATCAATCGCGCTTACCACGCGATGAACTCGCGGTTGATTCTGCTCCATCGAGAGCTCGACCACCTGAGCGCAGTAAGTGCTGAAACATCCGAAGCACGCGATGCCGTGATAGTGGCTTGCTGGCAGAGGCTTGCTCCATCCAGCCTTATCGGCCGCAAGTTGCAGGACGCCGCGCATGCGCGCCGTGTGCCAGGTCGCGTCGAAGTACTTGATATCCTCGTCTTTCGAGAGCAGGTGCAGACGATAGGCGAGCGGATCTTTTCCCGCCGCCGTTGCCAGTTCATCGATGAAGCATTCGCTGGCAAAGCCAACCTGCAGCGCGTAGACCGATCGCATCCAACCGAGCGGTACCGGCGTTTCGGTCGCGACGTATTCCAGCAGGGCGTTGGGAAAGGAGTAGATCAGCGCGGCCTCATCTTTCAGATCGGGATCAACTCCGCCCTCGCCCGGCTGTCCCTTCTGCGCGCTGATCGATGGAGCGACCACGTGATGCGAAAATGCGACCGGCCAACCTTGTCCGTCGAGCACCGCGCTCAGCTTGTGATAGCTCGCCGGACGATACGTCGAATTGCGCATATCGTCTTCGCGCGTCCAGATTACCTTCACCGGGCCGTTGATTGCTTTCGACACCTGTGCTGCTTCAACCCCGTAGTCATGTTCCAGCCTGCGGCCGAAGCCACCGCCGATCAGCAGGACATGCACCTTCACGTTGTCGGGGTCGAGGCCGACGGCGGTCGCCACCGAATCGCGTACATCCTGCGGGACCTGTGTCGGCGCCCACACTTCGCACTTCGATCCTTGATAATGGGCGGTGGCATTGCCTGGCTCCATGGGCGCATGCGCCATGAAGGGCAGTTCGTATGCCGCTTCGATGCGGCGTCCGGAAGCCTTCGTGACGTCGCCCGTGGAGTAGAGCGGCACGCCTTTCTTGGACGCGCCCTGGTGCAGCGAATCAATCACCGCCGCGGTGTTCAGGTCTTTATTCGGACCTTCGTCCCAGGAAACCTGCAACAGGCGGCGCCCCTCCATCGCGCTCCACACGCTATCGGCAACCACGGCAATCGAGGAATCACCAATCTTTCCGACATAGTTCACGCCGGAGATCTTCTTCGTGTCTTTGTCGTCGAAGTTGGCGACTTTTCCGCCAATCACCGGGCACCGAGCCAACACGGCATACTTCATGTCGGGGACACGGAAGTCGATGCCATACTCGGCGCTGCCGTTCACCTTCGCGGGTGTATCGAGACGTGGAATCGGCTTGCCGATGATCTTGTAGTCCTTTGCCGTCTTTAAGATGACATCCGTAGGAACGGGAAGCGTTGCGGCTTTATTGGCGAGTTCTCCATAAGAGGCTCGCCGGTTCGAGCCAGAGTGCAGCACGGCTCCGTTCTCGGCTTTGCACGACGCTCGCGCGACGCCCCACTGGAGAGCCGCTGCCGAGATCAGCATTTCACGCGCGGCCGCGCCTGCCTTGCGCATCGGGTCCCACGTGGTGCGAACACTGGCGCTGCCGCCGGTCGTCTGGTCGCCGAATAACGTGCTTGCACCCGCCTGCTCGATCTCGATCTTCTTCCAGTCGGCCTCGAGTTCCTCGGCGAGGATCATGGGGAGGGAAGTGCGGACGCCCTGTCCCATCTCGGAGCGCGGGACGACAACGATGACCTTGTCGTCGGGAGTGATCTTTAAATATGCGTTTGGTGAGAAAACTTCGCCATTGGTGCCGTTCGAGCCATGCGGCAGGTAGAAGCCGATCACCAGGCCTGCGCCCGCGGCGACTCCAGCGGTGATGAATTCGCGTCGGGAGAGCGGGCTCATCGCGCACCTCCGTTGCTCGCGGCGCGCTGGATCGCCCGCCGGATGCGCTCATACGTCCCGCAGCGACAGATGTTGGCCGCCATGAAGCTTGTGATTTGCTCTTCCGTTGGATTCGGTGTTTTCGCGAGCAACGATGCCGCGGCCATGATTTGCCCGCTTTGGCAGTAGCCGCACTGCGGTACTTCTTCGGCGATCCATGCCAGTTGCAGGGGGTGCTGGCTGTTGGGCGAGAGACCTTCAATGGTCGTAATGTTTTTGCCGGCGACCTGCGAGACTGGAGTGGAGCACGACCGCGTGGCCGTACCTTCGACGTGCACAGTGCACGCTCCGCACAACCCCGCGCCACAGCCGAATTTCGTTCCGGTCATTTGCAGGGTGTCGCGCAGAACCCAGAGGAGAGGAGTTTCCGGAGCGACGCTGACTTTGCGCTCGCTCCCGTTCACACGAAGAGTGAAGTCTGCCATGTTGGTCCCGTTGGTGGTTGACGAAGCCCATCATGGTAGCGGAAACGAGGGAAAAGAGAAATGACGAGTCGTCAGCGTCCGCGAATTCTGACTCGAGGTTTTACGAGCGTGACGAACCCTCGGCCGATGGCTATCGGGAGACGAAGCAGGGCGGGGCAGGTTCAATTTCCGGAAGATCGAAGAGGCTCTCGCGGCGGGGCTAGCTAGGCGATGTTCCAGAGAAGGCCATGTAGCTTTTCGGAGGCCATCCCGGCGTCCAGGCATTGCCGTCAACGACCACTTGCACCGGAACGCAGATGATCGCCGCGACGGCCTTCGCGACGGCACCGGTTCGCTCAAACCCCGCGCGTCGCTCCTGCCTTTCAGACGTCAAGAACAGCAGTGTTTTTCCGCGTTGAGGGATCAACTCGAGGTGCCAGATGGATCCGTGTTCCCCTGAACTTTCCCGCAACCGGATTGCTGAGAATTCGGCAAAGGCTCGGCTTCTTCTCTGGGTATTCCGGACCAGTTCGACGGCTCGTTGCGAATTGTCGAATATGATTTCGTCGAAGATGGCCTGCGGACCGACGCCAGTAATCCAGCGATATTTAAATTGCAGTCGACCGGCATCCGAATCTTTGCGCAGGCGCAGGAAGGAGCCGGGCTTGAGGTCGGTGATCGCCAATGTTCCCCGATAAGCGGCGAGTGGTGCTACCTCGCTACAGCCGATCATGCCTTCCAGCACGGCATTGCGTCCCTGGCGACGATATGCCGGGATCGCAATCGAGAGGTAGATTGCAATCACCGCCAGCGGAAATAGCAAATCAACTGGATTCATGAATGCCGAATACTCCCATCGTTTACTGCGAAACCAGCTGAATAGATCTGAGCCTCATCGCAAGAAAACATAGCGAATCACAACGGCGGTAAATACGTATTCAAATCCGTACAAGAACGGGTCCACGATGAGTCGTTGCCTTGCCGTCATCGGATCACCGTAACTGCGCACCAGATACGCTCCATAAGTGGATACGGCACAGATAAGGACACCCACGAACACCAGCAGATTGAATTCGCGTGTCACGACCACAAGGGCCCCACCGATGTAAGGAAGGAGGCCAACGGAAACCGCCAACAATAGCAACTGCAGTCTCGGTTCGGACGCTTTAGTTGGAATCCCTGCGTGACTGTTCACTGATTGTCCTTATCAATTCGTTCCGCATCTGTCCCTGCCACTCCCTGAACGCCGGCAGGTCGTAAAGCCGCAGGCTCAATTCATCCTGAGGAAGATTCGACGCGTGCCGCTCCGCGGGCGCGGTTCGAATCGCGCTGCTTAATTTTGCTGCCGTGGCGCTGTCGAAACTCTCTGAGACGATGACCGTGTTGTCGGGCCACTCTTCCACGATCACGGGGCCCTCTTCGGTTGACACGAGAGCCGCTCCTGCCGGACACGGGGCTGCAGAACACCTGGGAACGTCCTGGATGAGGGCGTTGCTGTAGCGTTTGGCAACCGAGGTCGCGTAGAAACGGGCAAAGTGTTCGGCAGCGGCAGCCGTCTTCCAGCGCGACACGTACAGAAGCGCGACGTCGCCTGTCTTCACCTCTCCATCCTTTGTAAGTTGCGCTTTTCGAAATGCGACGTACGATCCGCCTTGCCACGCCGGCGCGAAATCTGCGGCTCCGTGCTTGTCGCCGAACTGCTTCAGGAGTGCACGCACATCGAGTTCACCGAAGGATCCGAAGTCAAAAACTTCGTAATTCCCGTTCAGCACGGGGCGAACGTCGGGAATCGACACGGGCGGCAGCTTGGCATGCTCGAGGTATGCATTCGAATCGAACACCTCGTGCGTGTTTCGCGGAGGCTGCGCGAACACGCCTTCAAACGCGGCGTGCTTGCCGCGCTTCTGCAGGAGGTCAGCTTCAAAGAACAAGCCTTCGCGGTACGGGAAGCTTCCGGCCTCGCGTAGAACCATTGGAGCCTTGTGCATCAACTCCGTATCGATGGTCGCCGAGACGGCTGCATCTTCCATGGACGCGACCACGCCGGGCGAATCCTTAAGGTTGCGACCAAACAGCGAGAGCATGAAGTCGATGTAGACAACCATGGCTTGTCCCTCGACCACGGCATGCCGTGCGGTCGTGCTCTCGCCATTCAGATCTGCCTGGTCGTCGGAGCCCGGTTTCGATCCAGATGCCTTCTCACCTGCCTTGGCCCAATGCTGCAGGTCATAGTTCTGATCTTGCAATGCGTGCGTCAGTTCGTGCGCAAGGATAGGGCCCTGCTTCTCCATGGAGATCGTATTCAGCAGCCAGATCGTCTTGGTCTCGTCGTCGTAAAGGCCTGCGATTGATTGTCCATTCGCCTTCACCAGGAACTCGCGCAGGTTGAAGTCTCGCGGGAGCAAGCCGAATTTCTTCATCGTAAGTTCAGATCGGCCGAATCTCTGTGAGTATTCCGCGCGTGCCAGCCGATCCTTGGTGAATTTCTCGATGTTCGCCGGTCCCACGAGCGCTTTCTTGACAGCTCCGTGCTTGGGGAAGCCCGTATCCTCGCTGGCAAAGTCGAGAACTTTGTCGACGGCGCGGAACAGCTCTTTTGTGTCGACATCGGTCATGCGCACATCGGCCGGCTTGTCTTTGCGCATCTTGCGAGCCATGTCGGCCAGGCTCTGCTGCTCCGGCGCCTGGGTAGTGGCGTCGCTTGTCGTCGAGCTGGTTGCGGGCGTTTGTCCGACCGAAGCAACGGCGAACACTACGGCTACTGCCATCGACGAGACCAGGCGAGGCAAACGCGGCATGCATATCCCCCGAGCAAAAGTACTTTCATCAATTTTGAAAGAAGCATCGCCAGAACCGAATCGCAAACTGGCGAATGCCATTACGGGCGTAATTGATGTCGCTGCGCGCCGAAGTAACCACCGAGTAACTCACCATTGGACGAGCAATCGGTATCAGGCCACCGGTCCATTGCCGGCGACACGCTGCTACACTGACACCCTATGATTTCGGGCTTTGCGGCTGCCGAAGGGACGGCACGGTATCGCGAGCGCTTTGCTCAGCTGCGCGAGGCGGAGCATTTTCGCCAGCCAAAACATGTCTCCGGCGCCGCCGATCTCTGGCTATCTTCGATCGGCCTGGGAACCTACCTTGGCGAGCCGGACGATGCTGCCGATGCCTCCTATACGGACGCGATCATGGCGGCTGTTCGCTCCGGTATCAACGTTCTTGACACCGCGATCAACTACCGCCATCAGCGCTCCGAGCGAAACATCGGGTCCGCCCTCGGGCAACTGATCGGCGCCGGTCAACTCCGGCGCGACGAAGTCCTGGTCTGCACCAAGGCCGGGTATCTCTCGTTCGACGGAAATCTGCCTTTGGATCCGCGTGCATATTTTGCGAAGGAATATGTTGAAGCCGGGATCGTCAATCCCAAGGATCTGGCCGGGAGCATGCACTGCATCGCCCCTGCCTATCTCGAGAATCAGATCGAGCGCTCGCGACGGAATCTCGGCATCGAAACCATCGACGTTTTCTACCTCCACAATCCCGAGACGCAGCTCGCGGACGTCTCGCCGGAACTATTCCAGCTGCGTTTGCGACACGCCTTCGAATCGCTCGAGCGTCAGGTCAAAGAAAGGAAAATCCGCTACTACGGCATGGCCACCTGGAATGCGTTTCGTGTGCCCGACGGTTTTCGCGACTACATCAGCCTTCCGGTGTCGGTTGAGATCGCTCGCGAGGTTGGTGGCGAAAACCACCACTTCCGCTTCATCCAGTTGCCCTTCAACCTGGCGATGCCCGAGGCCTTTGGACTTGCCAACCAGACTCTCGGCAAGAAAAATCTTTCAGTGCTTTCCGCTGCGCAACAACTCGGGGTTGCGGTCATCGGCAGCGCGACTCTTTACCAGGGACGACTCGTTCATAGCTTGCCGTCCTTTATCCGACAGACGCTGGGCATGAAGGCCGACTCGGAGAACGCAATTCAGTTCGCGCGTTCCACGCCCGGACTGACAACCGCTCTGGTTGGCATGGGGAATGCGATTCACGTAGCCGCGAACCTGAAGCCGGCTCTGCTGCAGCCCGCCCGGCTCGATGAATGGTCACGTTTGTTTTCGAAAAAGGAAGTGTGAACGGTGGGTTCTTTACGTCGGAGGCTACAACCACCGAGTCGCGAAGGCCTAAAATGAAGACGCCGCGGGCTGGCTGATTACTTGAGCGCCTGCAGCTTCGCTTGAGCCATCTGTTCCGCTTCGGTCTTCGGATTCTCTTTTACGATCTGCTCGTAGATCTTCTTGGCTTCCGCAGGCTGCTGCGAAGATTCGTAAAGTTGCGCCAACTGCAACTGCGCGGTGACCTTGCCTACCGTGTCGCTCGGCTTGTCGATCAACTGCTTGTAGAGATCCAGGGCGTCCTTGGTGCGATTCAGGTTGCCGTACAACGATGCCAACGCTAACTTTGCCAGCGACGCCACATCGCGATTTCCGTTACTCGCGACATCCTTCAGCTGTTTCTCGGCGGTCGTGTTATCACCCACCTCGATTGCGGTTGTTCCCAGCAAGTAACGCGCGATATCAGCCGTGTGGGTGTGGGGATACTGATCGACGATGGCCTGCAGTTGCTTTTTCGCTGCAGCCGCCCGATCTTCCATCGATGCGAAGGAAGGGACGTTCGGAGTTTCAGGTGCACCCGCCGGCCGAATTTGTGTTTGCAGGGTTCGTACGGCATGCCCGAGCTCGACGTTCGCTTTTGCGTCCTGTTGCGCGAGGTAGTACCACGTGCCGCCTACCGCGACCAGCGCGAGCACCGCAACCACCACACTCGTAACGATCTTGGACTTGTGCTCAACCGTCCAATGGGCGGTGGCTTCCGCTGCCCCGATCGTGGCTCGGGTGAAGCGGTCGGATTTCAGCTGATGACGAGTTTCTGCGCGCACGTACTCCCCTTCTTCTCAGCACTGTAAGTTGTGGGCTGACAATTGGTTAGTGTAGCAGGCGAAAATTGGCAGCGTCAAAGGTCGTCAACGTTACCTTCGGGGGACGTCTGCGTGGGGCTGGCGGTGGTTTTCGAGGCCGCAAGCTCGTTCTCCAGGAAGGAACATAAGCCGCCGGTTGGTGCCGGCGGCTCAAGAGCGAAACTCGGAAAAACGAACTAGCGCTGGGTCTCTTCGAGGATCCCCTGCTCCAGCTTCTCCTGGCATTCGATGCAATGCCGCGTCCACGGTACGGCCTCCAGCCGCTTCGGGTTGATTTCTTTCCCGCAGTGAATGCACTCGCCAAAACTGCCTTCGCGTATGCGCGAGAGTGCGCCTTCCACCATCTGCAACAGTTGGCGTTCGTTGTTGCTCTGGTGAAACAGGAATTCCTTGTTATACGAGTTCGCCGCCTTGTCGGCGATGTCCTGCGTAGCGTCCTCGTCCGCTAACCGTCCATCCTGTTCGGTCCGTGAGACGGTCCGGCGAAGTTCCTGCTGCCGCGTTTCAAGCCGTTTCTTGAAGTAATCCAGTTTTTTTTTGTCCATGGAAGTAATCGCGCTGCTTCTATGAGCAGCGCCTCTCAGAGCAGATTTCTGCCCTTAAGCCAAACAAAAATGATAAGCGCCAAAATTGAAATGCGTCAACAGGGGTAAGCCAGTAGGCTCGGTGCGGCGGCGCCCCGACTTCCTCTTTCAGAACGGATACAACCCTGCGACAGATGTTATGCGTTATCGCGGGAGCGGTTTATCGGTGCTCGCCAGCGCATACCCCATGACCGCCATTGCCGCTGCATTCTCCCGCAACTCTCGCGGATCGACTTTGTCGAGAGTGTCGGCGGCTGTGTGGTGATAGTTGAAGTAGGTGCGACCGTCCTGCATGAGGCCGAGCGTCGGGATGCCTTCTTTCGACATGCCCGAGATATCCGCGCCCGGTGGAAATGATGTGAGCTTGATGAGATCGGCTCCGAAGCTTTGCAGGATCTCCTGTACGGGACGCAGAAACTCGATCGCTTGCTGGTTCATTTTCGCGTTAAATCCGAGCGGGTGCGCCGCTCCGAAATCGCTCTCGATCGCCGCAATGTGATTCGCGAATTCGCTGGTGTGGGCGGCGGTGTATGCGTCGCGTCCGCGCCCGCCGTTCTCTTCGTCCATCCACGCGATCACTCGCAACGTCCGCTTCGGATGAAGATGAAGCTTCTGCACCAGTTCACCAGTCTCCATAGCCACTACGACTCCGGCGGCGTCGTCGATCGCGCCCGTGCCCAGATCCCATGAATCGAGGTGTCCGGAAACGACCACAACTTGTTCGGGATGTTCACTGCCTCGGATGTCGGCAACCACGTTGAATCCGGTGGCGTCTGGCAGGCTTTGCGGCGTCAGTACAAGATGCATGCGGACGGTGCCTTCGGCATTCAAGTGGGCGATGAGTTCCGTGTCTTCTTCTGTCACCGCGCCGGCCGGAATTCCTGCGGGAACACTGTAGCCAGTGTGTGGAAGGCGATAACTGGCGCCCCCGACAGAACGGACCAGAGACGCAACCGCGCCGAGTCCCGCGGCCGCTTTCGCGCCGGAGCTACGGTACACGACCGCTTCCCCGTACGCATCGAGCGCAAACCCACCGGCGGCCTTCGCGCGATCAAACGGGACATCGAACAAAACGATCCTGCCGGCAACTTTGTCACGTCCGAGCGCGGTCAGTTGATCGAAGCTGTGGACAACGACGACCTCCGCAGTGATGCCATCCGGCGGAGTGGGTGTGCTCCCTCCGAGCGCGGTCACCACGATCTTCTGTACCGTTTGGGGAGTCCGGCCTGGATACTCCACGAGTTCCGCCGTCTCAGCGCCCCGCACCCAGTGGGGGACCTTGACTTCTTCCAGTCGGACCTCAAGCCCTAGCTTTCTCAGCTCTTCGGCAACATATTGAGCCGCTTGTTCGGCCTGAGGAGAGCCACTGATGCGAGGGCCGATATTTTCAGTCAGATGCGCTAACTGCTTGAATGCGTAGTCGTCCTCAAGGGCCGCATCGCGAAGGGCGACGAGATCGGCGGTCAGTTGCGCAGTGAAGTTATAGTTGGTTTTCCCGGGCAAGGTTCGGGGGCGTTCCTGTCCTACTACCACTCCCAGTAACGATGAAAGCACGAACCAGAAAAAAGCCGCCACAAGACCCACGCTCCCGCGCAGCCCCGTCAATCAATCCCTCCTGCCAACATTCGTTCTCCTTCTTTCTTTTCGGCTCGCGGCCGCGTTCAGATTGGCAAAGCCTGGTGAGGCGATTCAGGCAAGCCGACGCACGCGCACAAGACCGCACAGTCTACTACGATCCTCTGGCTGGAACCGGAAGAAGGAGTCGTGACGCGTGGGAACGGTCGGTTTCTAGCCTGAGCTAGTCTTGATTGGCGGCGCGGGCCGGCGGATACGCCGGGGCGTCTGCCGCATCCGTTTCTTCATCGTCCTCGAGCAGCGGAATTGTGGCTCGAAGAGCTTCAATTTCCTGGCGGACGCGAAGGATCTGCAATTCTTTCTCGCGTAAAACCTGATAGAGGTCCCGCATATGGTCTCCGTCGAACATGGCTGGAAGATGCTGGGAGGATACAGGATTTCGGGCCGAATCGACACCCCAAACTTAGTGCAGGGACAGGGGTAACGGCTGACGGCGGAAGCTTCAAACAAAAAAGTGACCCCATTACTGGGGCCACTATTCAAAGAGGCAGAAAGGCGGGAAAGTCAGGGAAGACTTTGCAAGGCTCCGTTCTGACATGCAAAACGGCGTTTTGGAAGTTGTCGAGAACAATGGGTTGTGGTGAAGGTCATTCTTGAGTATGCGGCCTCTTTTGTTATCGAAGATTTGTGCACTTCCCGCTCCAAATTGAGACATCACAAGGACGTGTGATCTGCTACCCTTGTAAGCCATTGCTAACAAGATGCTTAGTGTTGGGACGGATTGCTGCCCGTCCCGAGTCGCCGCACCAACACATGCGATTCCGAAATGCATATTGCTGCACATTCATTGCACCCCCATTGCTTCCGACCATAGGAGCTGCAAAGCAAAAACCCCATCTGGATCATCCAGATGGGGTGAAAAGTCGGCAGAAACTGCAATCGTCCGAGGGGGCTAGCTATTGCCCGCCACGGTGCGAAGTTTTCCGGGCATGAAATGGTACGGCGGCCAAGGGCCGCTGATGACCAGTTCGCAATTCTTAAGCTGCTTGGCGGCCATGTTGTAGCGGTTCTGGTATTTCTCGACGGACTTCGAGTCGATCAGGTGGGCGATATCGATCAGCATGCCGTCGGATGCGACCTTTTTGCAGCTGATTTCTTCTTCCAGAGGATTGAAGAGCTTATGAACCTGGACGGAAAGGGCGCGCGCCTTGGTCTGGCGCTCTCTTTCCTTCGACGCCTTCTCGCGCAACTTGGCGAGGTATTCGCGGCCTACGGTGTCAGGCAGCTCGACGTTCATCATCGCTTCGCGCAATGACCCATCGCGAACCACGAGTTTCAGTCGCATCTCGGACTTGCCGCGTAGTTTCTCGACGCTCTGGCCGAAGGTGCGGCGATTCGTGCGGACCGCTTGCCGGAGGGCTTCGTCGCTGTCGAAAATTGTTCCGAATCGAAAAGGTAGGACGGTGGAGTTCCGGAAGCAGACGCTAACCACTCGGGCGTGCTCCAAAACGGTTTTTTCGTCGACTTTGTGAGTGGCCCGATCGTATTCACTCACCACAACGGCAAATTCGCCGCTCGGGTAGCTAAGGACGGGGGCTCCATTGACACCCTGAATGCCTTCCAAAAGGAAGGGACGCCGGGCACGGGTACCATTAGGGAGGGCCTGATGCTCAGTCAGGCAGTATGCGTACCACGCCATATCGATCTCTCCGAATCTGGGCAGAGACGAACATCCCGTCTCTTTGCATTCGCGAAAGTAGGGTCCGACACTCGAAATCTGGAAGAAAGGGCGGTGCTGCGACGAGAACAGACGTGAATGACTACGTCCAAAACGATATTACTTCCGTCACATGGAAAATTGCAACAACTTCGTAGCATTCACTCGATTCAATGAAGCGTTGTGATCTCAGTTTGACCACAAGTCAGGTGCGACGGGCGTGTGCAACGGACGCGCCGCTACACAAAAGAGACCGGAGTTTTTCTGCAACGGCGAGCGGTGAACAATCATTTCTTGATCGCCGGAAATTTCGAAGCGCACTCTCAGCTTCGAATAATGAAGAGGTTAGCCCGACGCTTTCTCAAGTCTACTGTGTCTGAAATTGGACATGAGTTCACTCGAGCAGCGGACACGATATTCAACTCTTCGCTGCTTTTGCGGTGCGCTCCTGCAACGCGATGGTGACGACGCGCAACATGTCGTCCCAAGGCGCAGGCTTGCCTGTCCAAATCTCAAATTGACGCGCCGCCTGATGCACGAACATTTCAATGCCCGGGATTACTTGCACACCCTTCGCCTTGGCCAACTTGACCAGCTTGGTTTCGGGCGGATCGTAAATCATTTCGAACAGATACCGGGCGTTGATTTCGTTTTCGTTCAAGGGCGACTCGCGCGTGTTTCCCATGCCGACAGGAGTTGCGTTGATGATCACATCAAAAGAAAGCTTTTTCAGATCAGGCCGCTTGATCGTACGCGCTCGCGCCTGACGTGCCAGTTTCTGTGCCGGCGCAGCACTCCGGTTCAGGATGAAAACCTCGCTGCCCCGCTCCTTCAAGCCAAATACGGCGGCCCGGGCTGCTCCTCCCGCGCCGAGGACCAAGACCCGAGCTCCCTCCAGGGTGATTCTTTGCTCAAGAGGACGAACCACACCAGCGGCGTCCGTATTGAAGCCGTAAAGCTTCCCGTCCTGTGCGCGGACAACCGTGTTGCACGCGCCGATCTTGGTTGTGTGCGAATCGGTGTTATCCAGGTGCTCGACGATGGATTCTTTGTACGGCATCGTAATGCTGACACCGTGAATCGGAATGTCACGGACGCAGGCCAGCAGATCCTTCAATGTCTTAGCGTGGAGCGCGAGATACACGGCATTTACGTTTTCGCGTCGCATGGCGGTGTTCATAATGACTGGGGAGAGTGAGTGCGCGATCGGATCGCCCGCCACCCCGTACACTCGGGTCGCCACGTCAACCTGCTCAATGCGATATACGCTTCGCAAATCCTGAGCGGTGACCTGTCCCGGCGCCGTTCGCTCGCCTTCGCTCACCGCCGCGAAGGTGAACGCGCTTCCCGCACGTACGCCAAGAACCCTGCTGATGATGCCCTGCTCCCCCATGCAGAGACCGACCAGTGAGTGCCGGTCACTCTCTTTTTCCAGAAACTTCATCATCGTGATGTTGTCAACCAGCGTCGTCGCTGTTGAGACGACCTTGTAGTAGTCCGCGGGATAGGCGCGCATCTTTTCCAGGGTTTCTTCCAGCTTCTTGGTCGCACGGAAGTCGTGAAAGGAAAGGATGATGCCAGCGCTGGTCCTAAGCTTCTGGAGTTGCTCAGGCTTGCACTTCAGAGCGGTCTGGAGCTCCACGTCCACGAGCTGGCATCCAGCAGACGCGGCCCGGCCGAGGAGGTCGAGCTGGGCCGGAATCGTACCCTTGAATTTACCCCCACTGGCGATCCGCCGGCACGTCGCGATGGCCACGGCATGGGGGTACATCTCGAAGAAATGCTTGATCTTAGGTAAGGCCAACCCCGGTTTCGGCAGATAGTCCAGCCGGAACTCCAGAAAGGGGTTATCCCGGACCAGCCCCTCGGCTTTCTCAATGAGTTCGGCTGGATCGGTTCCGGTAACAGCAACGCAGACCCGGGGTAATCGAAGCGGCAGATATCGTTGAATGTAACTCTGGGTCGAGCTCATTTTTGCGAATAAGTCGGCGCGATCTTACAGGGGCCTAATCCCAGATGCAACAACGGATTATGTCGAGTTGGCCGGAACACTTTGGGAGCAAAGACCCTTACACCCTCGTAACCTTGACCCTCCCCCACCCGCTTGTTACCTTCCGGCTGAGCCCCTGTGTCGAACGCGATTTGCTGGGGAGAACCTGGGTTAGCAGCCTTGGTTCGGAGGTAAAATGAAGAAAACAGGATTGTTACTTCTGCTGGTCGCGGCCTCGGCCATCGCGCAGGATACTAATTTGGCCTCGAACGGAACCCCGGCAGACGCCAGTGCACCCCAAGGCACCTCTCCGACGTCGGTGAGTTTCCCCGTCGAGCGAGTCCAGACGCCGACTTACGCGGACCTTTACTGCGCGGGGTTCATTAACAAACAGATTTTGCCGAACGCCAACTACGTGACCGGCGGCCTCCAGACTCCGAACACGACCAAGTTCGTCACCGGCGACATTGTGTACCTTACCGGCTCCAGCTATACGCTCGGCGGTCAGTACACCATTCTGCGTGAATTGCTGGATCAGAATCGGTATGAAGTCTTCCCAGGCCAGAAAAAGGCTTTGGCGGAGGCGGGTCAGCCTTACGGGGAGATCGGCCGCGTTCGTGTCGTCGATACTCGCAGCAAAGGGGCCATCGCCCAGATCGAGTACTCGTGCGATCCGATCAATCCTGGAGACATCGCCGTTCCATTCGCCGAGAAGCCTGCGGTGTCGTTCCACCCGCCGCTTCGCTTCGATCGTTTCGTCCCGCCTACGAATGGCAAGTTGAGCGGACGCATCGTTCTCGGCAAGGACTTCGACTCTGTTCTTGGAACCGGCATGAAGGTCTACGTGAATGTGGGTTCCAACCAGGGAGTGAAGATTGGAGATTATTTCCGTGCGGTGCGGTCTTACGGAGCTGACCTGAAAGATCCGGTCGATAGTCTTTCCTTTTACGCGTCGACGGCGGAAGACACCCAGAAGAGGCCTCCTGCCATCGAAGGCAACTGGATGACGAAAACCAAGGGGCCGAACATTCACGTGAGCGACTTGCCCCGCCGGGCGGTGGGCGAGATTGTGATTATCGGGGTCACCCCCACGACCGCGACCGGAATGATCGTCTTCTCGATGGAAGACGTGCATGCCGGTGATGGCGTGGAACTCGACGAACAGGCTCAGTAGGACGCCCAATCGAAGTTGAATTTGTGCCGGAGAGGCGAAGGCCTCTCCGGTTTTGTTTTGGAATCGATGGAGGAATGCGGTTGGGAGACGTGAAATGCCCTTTGACGGAGTTGTGCCGTCAAGAGCACAGATGCTCTGGTCGATCCAGCACAGGGATATTCGAAAGGAAAGTCCGGGGGAAGGACTTAGGCCAGAATGCTTCCGCCGATTCGCCTCAGCGGAAGAACACGATGTGATAGTCGCCCGGAATTTGCGAGGCTCCCACTATCAAGAGGATCGTGACGATTGCGAGTTCCATGAAAATTCTCCCCACCCCATTCGGCAATATAACGCCGAATCCATCCTGTGACACAAATACTTCTGCACAACGTATTACCAAAGCGCCATTCCATTGGATGCGAGCCGCGTCTGCGCGTGATGAAAACGGACGGAGCCAGGCCGTGGGAGGATCCTCGGCCCGCGACGCAGCTGTCTTCGCCAGCGAGGCAGCCGTCGTCAGTGGGTTCCTGCCCGGGCGAGCAACGCCAGCGCACCTGCGGCAGCTCCTCCGACGACCAGCCATGCTGAATTGACTCGATACCGGAATAGCAGCACGGCGCCGGCAACCGCGATCGCAAGCGTAAGCCAGTCGACGACCGCAGTACGGGCAAGTTGCGCCGACACTACAACCATCAACGCCAAGGCTGCCACATTGATTCCATCCAGCGCCGCCCCGACGAGTGCCGAACGCCGCAATCTCGGCACGAGGGGTCCGCTGATGGCGACCAGCGTAAACGCCGGCAGGAATATTCCGACGGTGGCCGCGATCGCACCCGATAGACCGCCCAGGACGTAGCCGATGAAGGTTGCGGTGGTGAATAAGGGGCCGGGCGTTACTTGCCCCGCGGCCACCGCATCCAGTAGCTGGCGTTCGGTCAGCCAGTGCAGCCGTGCAACCAGGTCCGAGCGTAGAAAGGCGACCAGTACATAGCCGCCGCCGAAGAGCGTTGCGCCGATTTTGAGCATCACCAGGAACAGAACAGTGAGACTGAATGGGACTGAAAGGCCCCCTGCTGCCATTGCCAACACGCTAAGCGTCCCGACGGCCCCCCGGCTGACGCCAGCCTCCTGCCGGAGATGAACCAGGGCGGCCACGATCCCAGCCCCGAAAAGGGTTGCCAGAGGATCGATGCCCAAAGCCGCCGCCGCGAGTGCCAGCGTTCCCAGGACGCCAAGCCACGCCGACTTCACGGCCGAGCGAGCCAAGCGGTAGGCACCCTGCGCAATGATCACGATGACCACGGGCTTCACGCCATACAGCAGGGCGGCAATCTGAGGCAGAGTCCCGTAACGCACATAGGCCCAACCGAGGGACGTCACCATCAACGCGGCCGGTAGGATGAATGAAACTCCGGCGACCAACAGACCCGGCCAGCCTGCCCGGACGCGCCCAACGTGAATCGCCATCTCCGTGGAGTTAGGGCCGGGGATCAGGTTGGTTGCACCCAGAAAATCAAGGAATTCCTCTCGTGTGAGCCACGACCGGCGAGTGACAACCTCCTCCTCCAACATTGCGATATGAACGGCAGGCCCACCCATCGCGGTGGCGCCCAAGCGCAAAAAGAGGGACGCTAACTCGTAGAGAGATGAGCGCGAAGAGGCAGGTGTGTTGGTTTGGGCAGCTTCTGATCCCATGCGATCGCCGAGGAGCCGGTGATCGTCGCTTCGAATGAGGTTCGCAACCCGCGACGCGCTCGCTCCAGCTTCGAGCAGTTTACAGGTCTCTGTCGCGAAGAGGAGGCTGCGGTCGGGGGATCCCGGTGAGATAGGCCGGCGCAGCGGGCCAAGAGTTTCCCCGGCCGTTCAGTGAACAGATGAAGTCGAGCCAATGGGCTGGGAGCGCATCAGACGACGGGTCTTACTTTGTCGTCTCTATCAGGCAATACTGCCCAATCCTGTCGGTGGGTTGCGCCTCCGCGGACTTTTTGTAGACTTCTGCGTTTTCGCAGTCATACAGTCCACGATTCCGACCCAGCCGGGCCATCACATATTCTCCCGGATCCAAAAGCGTGCATCCGGCAGCTCCCTTGTTGCATTGAAGCTCGAAGGAATTCTTTAGACCCTGCACTCCGAGAATCACGACTCCGTTGTTGACTTCTTTGCTCTTGATCGTGATCTTCTCGCTAGCCGTTTCATCTTGTGCAGACATCGCGACCGGCGTGCAGAGAACCAATATGACCATTGCCACACAGAGAATGACCGTTTTCTTCATGGTCTCCTCCTCTTTCCGTGATTCCGTGGTCAGCGAGCGACGAAGTCGACCCCGCCGGAATTGACTGCGGTCTTTGCCCAGTCATCTCCCACCGAACGGTCGCACAGTGATGTGCTACACCGGTCGGCGACCTTCAGTTTCATGATGGGTCTGGAATCCTTGGCTGTCTGTGACCGCCGACACCGAGAGCCGGTTTGCGGCCAAAACCACGATCAACACTTCGCCGTTTTTGGGAAGCGTCGCCGTATGGCTAGAACAGTGCGGTATTCAAGCTTCCGGTGGAGGCTGGCTCTCAGCGACGACGAGCACGTCGCGCGCTGACCACTGTCTCTCGACCCATGCCGCTTTTATTCGACGAGCCTCCGAACGCCATGGGTAGCTCCTTAAATTCGGTTTCGGAAGGCATCGAGGACGTAAGCCGTCGGTTGCCTTCGAATGGAGATGGATATGGATGGACGCTATCGAAAAGTATGGGACCCCACTCAATCGAAAAAAATCGAATGAGGTCCCGATGGGTTGTGGTCGGTCAGGCGACAGTAACTTCCAGGTCAGTGGGCACGCCTTCTGCGCGATGTCTGCTGAACTGTGGAATTCTCGACAGCTCCGTTCACCGCAGCCGCAGCGGTCCCACAGTCATTCCGTAATTCGTTGGGAGCGCCGTCGGGCGGAGTGCTGGTCGAGTTGTCGAGGCAGGGGATGGCGCTCAGATATTCGTATATGGCCTGAATGTCGCGATCGCTCAAGTGCGAGAACGTCGGCCAGGGCATGACTTGGAGAAGGTCACCATCCGGGACGTTGTTGTAAGTATCGCCCGCGGCATCGTAAACGATGGGTCCTGTGGGAATGCAGACTGGCGTGCCGCCTGCATTGATCTCGTCGATCTGAGCCGCAGTGCAGGTCGGATGGATGTGATCGAAATCCGTGCCGCGCCTCAGGATCTGCGTGAACTCGGCAAGCGTGTGACCGCCTTCCGGCCGCCCATTCTTATCAGGCGTAAGGTTCCTGGTAATGATGGCCGGACCGGAGTAGCCATTCGGCCCGGTAGGCGTTCCAACTGTGCCGAAGTTGGTGCCGCCATTCAGGTAGACAGTCGGGTCGACCTTCGCCGGCTGTTTGAAGTATGGGTTTCTGCCGGTGACGAAGTTATAAAAGCCAAGTGGAGGTGCACCACTGCTGTGGCAACCATTGCAGTCGCCTATCGCATTCACCAGATAACTGCCGAGCCCAACTAACGCTCGATCTTTGCCGTCGAGGTTGAGGGGGACGGGGGCAATCTGGAAACCAATTCGGACTCTGGAGTCGGTGTCGTCACCACTGGCTTGAACGCCGGGGGCCCTCATCGAGACTGCTGCAAGAGCGATCACCAGCAATATTACGATCGCTCCTGTGACTTTCGCACAGGACTGTATCGTCATAGAGTTCTCCTCTACGTGCTTGATCTGGATTTTTTGGCTTTTCCCTGGGCTCGGAACTGATCGTTCGCGTCAGCCGCAATTTCGGTTGGCACCGGGGGGGTACGCGGTCGCGGCTGCTCGGATTACGGTACACCCAGACTCAGAATTTTCAAGAAAAATCCAATCTCATTCAAACAAGGGATGTTCGCTGGAAAACGTTCGTCTTCACTTGTCCTTTGATTCGCCGGGCCTCTTGGATCGTTTGGTCTTCTTGGTGGGGCGCCGGGGACGTTTGACCACCCTGATCTTTCCGGTTTTTTCTCCGCCGCAGAAGAACTGGTCGCCGCCATCGGATTCGAGCCCGGAGATGCCGACTCCGCCTGGCATCTTGACGCTCTCAAGAACTTCTCCGGTCTTGGGATCGATTCGTCTCAAATCACTCTCGCCACCTTCCAAGGTGGCATGCCATAGCTCTCCATCGACCCAGGTGACGCCGGTGACGAACCGGTCGGACTCGATGGTGCGCAGAATCTTTCCTGTGTCCGGATCGACCTGATAGATCTTCCGGTTCCGATACTGCCCGACCCACAATGTTCCCTCGGCCCACGCGAGGCCCGAGTCACCGCCGCCTCCGGGCGCAGGGATCGTCGCAACCACACGGCCCGTCTTGGGATCAATCTTCTGGATGCGATTCTCGGCGATCTGATAGAGGTACTTGCCGTCGAACGCCGTGCCCGCATGCGCGGCGACATCGATCGAGCGCAGCATTTCCCCAGTTGAGGGATCGAAGGCGTTCAGCTTGTCACCAGAAGCAAACCAGACATGCTCCCCATCATAGGTGACACCATTGACTCGCTCGGCGCCCGGAAAGGGGCCGTACTCACGGACGATTTCGGCGTCTGATCGATGCATGATCCAATGCTAGTCGCTCGGGAGCGCAGCGGGGAGTAACAAGATCGTCGTGAATCCGGGCACGGGCGGGGTGATCCAACGACGGGCTCGCGCCTGACCAAACGATTGCACCTTGCCCGCCGCTGCAAGCGAGTCAAGTGCCCGTTGCACGGTGCGCTGGCTGGCGCCAAGCGCAAGAGCCAACGCCGAACTCGACCACGACTCGCCGTCGGCGAGGAAGGCGAGCACATCCGCATGCTCCTCTTCGACGGGACGAGCCAGCACGACCACTTCGCGCGCGCGGCGCGGCGCCAGCGCAAAACCTCGCTTCGTGGCCCGGATGTCGGCCAGGGTCCGAAGCTTCCTGCGGAGCCGGCCGATTTCGACACGCAACCGCGCGCGATGCGATTCGTCAACGAACCTCGCTCCGAATGCACTCGCAAGGAGGACGTCTCTCGGCACGTCTTCGGGCCACGCTTCACCCAGCGAGCGCGCGAGTGCGAACAACACCGGGCGCGTTGTGAGGGAGACGACCGTGTTTGTGTTTCGCACCAGGTAGCGGCACGCGTCGACGACTAAGGCTTTCGACGCCAGCACCTCCTCCACGTCCTCCAGCAAAACGGGCCGCTCTTCTCCACGCGCCACCAGGCGGGCCGCGGGCGTGTTCAGGACACGGAATGCACTTTCAACCTCCGCCATCAGCGCGGGGATACATGCGTCGTGTGCGGCACGTTCGGCTCGCTCAAGCGCAGCGCGTGCAGCTTTCGTCTGGAGGCGTCGCATCGCGATCCCGGCAACCACAAGCTCATGAGCGGTTCTCGATGCTGGTGGGAAGAGTGTCGGGTCCAGATCTGCGAGCATGTGCTCCGCCTCGTCGAGGCGCCCAACGAGAACAAGACGCCGGACTTCGAGATACCGCGCATGCGCGGCGTTCAGCCGGTCGCCGCATTGCTCGAGCGTCGCGCGCGCGTCGCTAAGCGTCTTCGCAGTCCAGCCCAGATCGCGCGAGACGAGAGCAATCTCGGCTTCGGCGACGATGCACCTCGCGCGGGCTACGGGTTCCTTCGGACCGAAGGCGCGAGCAGCACTCCGCAGGAGAACCTTCGCTCGCACGAAATCGCCGAGCTGTGCCATCGCGATGCCGCGCAGTGCGAGCGCCGGCGCATCGTCGCGCAATGCGATTCGTTTCAGTGCGCCGAGCGGATCACCCGCCGCCAGAGCGCGCGCCGCGGCCGTGATCAATGAGTCCATCGGAATCCCGACACACTTGTCACTCTCACTGCTCCGACATCCGGCGGTAAATATATCCCATGACAACGAAGCAACAGGTCGTACCAAAAAACGAACGAAAGGAAAACAAGACAATGACGACACACAAGACCGGAACACGTGAGCAATGGTTGAAAGCGCGGATCGAGCTGTTGACGGCAGAGAAGGAGCTGACGAGGCGCAGTGACGAAATGGCGCGTCAACGACAGGAACTGCCGTGGGTGCCCATCAACAAGGGATATCGCTTCGAGACCGAGAAGGGAAGCGCTTCGCTGGCGGACCTCTTCCAGGGACGCTCGCAGCTCCTCGTTTACCACTTCATGTTCGGCCCAGACTACAAGGCGGGATGCCCTTCCTGCTCGTCGATCGCAGACAGCTTCAATGGAATCGCCGTGCACCTGGCCAACCATGACGTCTTGCTGACAGCGGTGTCGCGCGCACCCTTAGCAAAACTGCAAGCCTACAAGCAGCGGATGGGATGGACGTTCCCCTGGGCATCCTCGTACGGCAACGATTTCAACTTCGACTTCAGCACTTCCTTCACGGAGGAGGAGCAGAGCGAGAAAGGCATCGAGTACAACTATCGGCGCGAAAAGGTCCTTCACAGGCGCCCGGGGGAGGAGGGTGGTGGCGCGACTGCGGAGTTCGCGGCCATGTGCGGGACCGATGCTCCGACATACACACGCGAGCGGCCGGGCGTGAGCGCATTCGTACTCGAGGGCGGTGTCGTTTACCACACCTATTCCACCTATGCGCGCGGAGTAGATGCGATCTGGGGAATGTACCCCTGGCTCGACCGCGCTCCGAAAGGGCGCAACGAGACGGGCATCTGGTGGAAGCGTCACGACGAGTACGGAAAGCAATAGGCAGCGTTGAGGTTGCAGAACCCAACTGCGGGGCAGGAGGACACGAACCATGACTTCCCAGCAAGCCTTCTTCGGCACGTCAGCGCTAGTCTTCGCCGCGAGCGCAGCGTTGACGACTACCTGGTGTGGGTCCATGTCGGCGATGGGTACGATGACGATGCCGGGCGGCTGGAAAATGTCGATGGCGTGGATGCGGATGCCCGGAGAAACGTGGACGGGCACCGCGGCCTCTTTCCTTGGCATGTGGATCGTGATGATGGTGGCGATGATGCTGCCATCCCTGATCCCGATGTTGTGGCGCTACCGCCGGGCTGTTATGAGAGCCGGTGAAACGCGCCTTGGACGGCTGACTACGCTGGTGGGCCTGGGATACTTCTTCGTGTGGGCTTTGTCTGGGATGGCTGTCTTTCCGCTGGGCGCGGCGCTGGCGGACATCGAGATGCAGAAGGCGACTCTGGCGCGCGCGGTTCCGATCGTGGCCGGAGTTGTCGTCGCGGTCGCCGGCGCGCTTCAGTTCACCGCGTGGAAAGCACAGCACCTCGCCTCCTGTCGCGAGGCGCCGGGGCGCGGCCGTACGTTGCCGGCGAACGCCGGCACAGCCTGGCGAGAAGGCGTGCGCTTCGGACTTCACTGTGGGACCAGTTGCGCCAACCTGACGGCGATCCTGCTGGCGATCGGGGTCATGGACCTGCGTGCGATGGTTGTGGTGACCGTAGCCATCACGCTCGAACGGCTAGCACCAAACGGTGAGCGCGGGGCGCGAGCTATCGGGGGTGTGGTCGTTGGGGCAGGCTTGATCCTGATCGCGCGGGCAATAGGGCTCGGATGAGGTGGCCTGCTCCTTAGCGCGTTTTTCAGAGGTCTTGGAAGTCTTCTTCCCAGTACTCTCCGGCGCGACGTTCTTCGCGTAGCTTTGATTCCGCACCACGCAACTGAACGCGTCGAATCTTGCCCGAGATGGTCTTGGGCAGTTCGGAGAACTCGATCCGACGGATACGCTTATAGGGCGCCAGACGGCCGCGGATGAATCGGAAGATTTCGCGCGCAAGGTCTTGGGACGGTTGGACGCCAGGCTTCAACGTGATAAATGCCTTGGGAACATGCCAGCGAATCGGATCCGGAGAGGGGACAACGGCAGCTTCGGCAATGCAATCGTGCTCGATGAGCGCGCTCTCCAGTTCGAACGGACTTAAACGATAGTCTGAGCTCTTGAAGACGTCATCTGCGCGCCCGACGTACGTGAAGTATCCATCGGCATCGCGATGAGCTACATCTCCCGTGTGGTAATAACCTCCAGCGAAGCACTGCTCGGTGCGCTCGGGATCGTTCAGGTATTCCCTCATTAAGCTGGTGGGCCTAGGGTCGCACTTCACCGAAATTTCCCCATCGTTGGACTCGTTGCCGTCCGGGTCCAGCAGAACAACGGCGTGGCCGGGTGATGGCCGTCCAACCGCGCCGGGCTTCACGGTCTGGCCGGGGAAATTTCCCAGCAACAGAACATTTTCAGTCTGGCCGAATCCGTCGCGAATCGTGACGTTCCAGGCCGCGCGCACCCGCTCGATGACTTCCGGATTCAGCGGTTCACCGGCGCTTACCAGTTCCCTCAGCTTCACAGGAAATGACTTCAGCACTTCCAGGATGAACAATCGCCAAACCGTGGGAGGCGCACACATCGTGGTCACGCCGCATCGGGCAAGGAGGTCGAGAGTGCGCGTGGCGTTGAAGCGGTCGTAGGCATGAATAAAGATGGTGGCACCCGCGTTCCAGGGCGCGAAGAAGCTGCTCCAGGCATGCTTGGCCCATCCCGGAGTACTGATGTTGAGATGAATGTCGCCAGGACGAACGCCGATCCAGAACATGGTGGCCAGGTGGCCGATGGGATAGCTTTGATGCGTGTGTAAGACGAGCTTGGGAAGCGCGGTTGTGCCCGAAGTGAAATATAGCATCAAGGGATCGTTGGCATTGGTTTCGCCGTCGGGGGTGAAATCTGGACTGTGATCGTAGGCTCGCGAATACGGGATCCAGCCTTCTTCCTCACCACCCACGATGATGCGGACGTATTCGCCGCTTAGGCCGGAATATTTCTCGATCAGGGCACGCTGCGTAATGACGTGTCGTGCCTGGCCGCGCTCAAGTCGATCACGCAAATCCTCGGCCGTGAGAAGCGTTGCGGCTGGAATCACGACCGCCCTCAGCTTGATTGCCGCCAGCATGATCTCCCACATCGCGACGTGGTTGGGGAGTTGGACGACCATGCGGTCTCCTCGCCGAACTCCTTGTTCACGCAAGAAGTTGGCAACCCGATTCGAACGCCGCGACATGTCCGCGAAACTGAGCTTTACCTCAGGGCCGTTGTCGTCCACGATCCAAAGGGCCGTGTTGGCATTCGCGTGAGCGAAGGGATCGAAATAGTCGAGCGCCCAATTAAATGTATCTAGCTGAGGCCAGCGAAAATCGCGGCAGGCGGTTTCGTAATCCTCGCGATGTGCAAGCAGGAAGTCGCGTGCGGCTAGGAATGCCTTCAGATCCTGTTTCGTAACCTGCGATACGCGATTGCCTTCAATCATGGATGCTATCCCTGAACCGTCCGCGGCAGACGAAACTAGCTGTCACCTTATTGTTCGCGGTTTCCTCATATCAGAGCCATCTTAATTGAGTTTGTCGCCAGACCGCCTTTCGACCCAGGTCCTAATGTAACTTCCTCCAGCGTCGATCCTCGCTAATGGAGTTCTCTCCGCGGGCCGATCGAACATTCGAGGTCGTTTATTTCGAGAGCGCCCAAAAGTTCGCGCGCCCGATACAAATAGGTCCGCGCTCCCAGGAGCGTCATATGGGAAAAAACCCGAATCGAGACTTGAAAAACGGTGACCGAGGCTGGCTACCTGCTTTGACACCGCAACAAAAGGCCTTCTCCCTCGGCCGGGACTGCAGCTACAAAAGCGAGTTGCGCCGGCTGCAGGTCGAACTGGTCAAGCTTCAGGAATGGGTACGCCACAAGGGGTTGCGAGTCGTGGTCCTTTTCGAAGGGCGGGACGCAGCGGGCAAGGGCGGCACGATCAAGAGAATCACGGAGAGTCTCAACCCACGGGTTTGCAGGGTGGTCGCTCTCGGTACACCGACGGAGCGAGAAAAAACACAGTGGTATTTCCAGCGTTATGTCGCGCATCTTCCTGCAGTGGCGAGTTCGTTCTCTTCGATCGGAGCTGGTACAACCGGGCGGGCGTTGAGCACGTCATGGGATTTTGCAGTGACGACGAGTACCTCGAGTTCCTGCACAGTTGTCCCGAATTCGAACGGATGCTGGTTCGGTCCGGCATCATCCTAGTGAAATATTGGTTTTCCGTAAGCGACGAAGAGCAGGAACGGCGCTTTCAGCAACGCATTCGTGACGTCACCAAGCGCTGGAAGCTGAGCCCGATGGACTTGGAGTCGAGGCGGCGCTGGGTTGAGTATTCGCGGGCCAAGGACGAGATGTTCGCGTACACGGATATCAAGCAGGCTCCGTGGTACGTGGTGAATGCGGAAAATAAGAAGAGAGCCCGCCTCAACGTAATCCGACACCTGTTGAGCCTCATTCGTTACGAGGACCTCACGCCCGAGCCTCCGAAGCTTCCCCCTCTGGAAAAAGCGAAGTACGTCCGCACGCCCATGCACGATCAGACATTTATTCCCGAGGTATACCGCTGATCTTGTTCTTCAGGGGCGGTCGAGGAAGCGCATGCCTAACGATTTGTTCCGGTTATTTCCGGTCGAAGGAACGAAGATTCTGCTGGTGTTGTTTCTCTCGTTCCTAATCGGCCTTGAAAGAGAGGAACGCAAGACCAACCCGGAGCGCTACTCCTTCGGAGGCGTCCGCACATTTCCGCTGATTGGCTTGATTGGATACGTGATGGCGCTGCTGTCAGGAAGCCAGCTGATTCCAGTCGCGCTTGGCTTCGCAGTAGTGGGCGCCCTCCTGGTGGTGTCGTATACCCACAAGCTCTCCACCGAGAACAATTCGGGCGTTACCACGGAGATTTCCGCGCTTGGAACTTACTTGCTCGGTGCGCTGGTCTGTCACGACCAGCTCTGGATCGCCACCACCATCACCGTGCATGTTTCTCCTCGTTCTGAAATCCAGCTTGGAGGGCTTGACCCAGCGCGTGGCGCCGGATGAGATCTTCACCTTCACCAAGTTTCTGTTGCTGGCGGCAGTCATCCTACCTGTGCTGCCTCGCAATGCGTTTACCCAGTTCCAGATTAATCCGTTTAAAACCTGGTTGGTCGTGGTTGCGGTAAGCACCGTCTCGTACGGCAGTTATTTGTTGCTGGAGGTAACCCAGGGAAAAGACGGCGTGTTGCTTTCGGCACTTCTAGGCGGCGCGTATTCATCCACCGTTACGACGATCGCTCTCGCCCGCCGATCGGGTTCGGAAGAGCAGTCGCATCTATTTTCCGGTGGAATGCTGATCGCATCCGGAATGATGTATTTGCGGCTGGCCTTGCTGCTCGCACTCTTCAATCACGCGCTTCTCCGCGCGCTGGGTATTTTCTTCATCGTCCTGGCTGGTGCAGCGGCGCTTGCTGGATGGTTGTGGTCGCATACTCCCGATCCATCTCCACCCAAGACGGAGCGCAGGCTCAAACCGGGCAATCCGTTAGAGCTACGCGCGGCCCTGCTGTTCGCGGCACTCTTTGTGGCCATGGTGATCGTGACGCATCTGGCGATCGTTTATCTGGGGAATAAGGGGATATACGCTCTGGGTGGAATTATGGGGCTCGCCGATGTCGATCCCTTCATCCTGGGGATTGCTCAGTCGGCGGGTCGCGACGTCCCGATCATGATTGGGGCGGCGGGCATCGCGATCGCGGCAGCGAGCAACAACATCGCCAAGGGCTTTTATGCCTACTGCTTTTCCGGGCGAAAGACTGGTTTGCAAGGCCTTTCTCTGCTCTCCGGCCTCGCCCTGGCGGGACTCATGCCACTCTTCTATCTGCTGCGATGACAGCAGGATTGATAGTCCCCAATTCCAGGGTAGTTGATTGATTGAGACGCGGTGCCAAACCGCGGCCACCTTCAACTTCGACGCTTGACACCTACGGCGCAATAGAGGACTATTTCCGCCTGTATTAAAAGCATTTAATACAGGCATTCCCGCCCGGGAGAGTCCGTTATGCCTTGCCTCCGTTTCCCCTCACATGCTGGATTTCTGTCTTTCGCGACGATTCTTTTGATCTGCGTTCCATGCGCGCGCTCACAATCTGCTTACGTGCGCGTGAGCCAAGTCGGATACGAGGCCGGGCGGGGTCCGTTTCGTGCCTATTTGATGTCGTCCGCCCCGGTTGCAGCTGGCGCTAGTTTTAGAGTGGCTAACTCCACGGGTGAGAACGTCCATGAGGGTAAGGTCGGCTCTCTCCTCGGAGCCTGGAGCCATACTACGAAGACCGTCTACAACGTATACGCGCTCGACTTCAGCGCGCCCGGCGGCGACCTTTACAAAATTTCTGTGGCCCATCCCGCGGCAACGTCGCCGCTCTTCGCCGTCGATTCTCCCGAGAATCTGTACTCCGGCCTGCTCCTGAACACGTTGTTCTTCTACCAGACGCAGCGCGACGGCGGGAACTTTGTACGGAATATATTGCGCACGGAACCCGGACACCTGAAAGATGCGAACGCGCACGTTTTTCTTACGCCGCCCCTCGACGACAACGACTTCATCAACAACCTTCCGCCCACGCCGCCGCTGATCACGGCCGGACTGCCAAACATCGACGCGTCCGGAGGTTGGTGGGATGCGGGCGATTACACCAAATATGTCGAAACTACCAGCTACACAGTTGCCCTGATGCAGATCGGCGTTCGCGACTTTCCCGAACAGATGGGTGTCCGCGCGCGCTTGCGTCCTCCCGCGCCTCCAGGCGCGATTTCCTATGCCGGAAACAGCGGCCCCGGTGCTCCACGCTCCACGGACTTCAGTGGCGAAGCGCGCTTCGGGCTGAACTGGCTTCTGAAGATGTGGGACAGCCAGACCCGCACACTCTATTACCAGGTCGATAACACGCAGGAGTGGAATTACTACGGCGAAGGCGATCCTAGTTCCGCCACGGGCAATTGCGGTGGAACGTACGTGACTCCCTTTTGCCTGATCACCGAATACGACATCTGGACACTGCCTCAAGCCGCCGACCACTACGAGCAGCCCGGTGATCCGCAGCCCTGCGATCCCCTGACCACGTTCTATATCTGTAATCGTCCCCTCTACGTCGCGGGACCCGCGGGGTCTCGCATCAGCCCGAATCTTGCGGGTCGTCTCGCGGCCGATTTTGCACTCTGCTATCAACTCAACCGCGAGAGCCGCCCGCCTCTGGCAAATCGCTGTCTGAAGAATGCGGAGGACATTTTCGCGCTCGCAGATACTTCGTATCCCGACCCGGCGCCAAGCGGTTCGGGTACCTGCGGCAATTGCCTGCTGACCATCGCGCCATTCGATGGTTACCCCGAAACCGTCTGGGAAGATGACATGGAACTCGGCGCGACCGAGCTCTTCTTTGCACTTCGCGCGGCCGGCGAGACTGAGAATCTACCGGCGGGGCTGGCGCATACAAATCCCATGGACTACCTGCGCCAGGCGGCGCACTTCGCCCGTGGCTACATCACGAATGTCTACAACGCCGGCGCCGCCGATACGCTCAATCTCTACGACGTCAGCGGCCTCGCGCATTACGAGTTGTACCGCGCACTCGAGATGGCCGGCGATCCTCAAGGGTGGGCAGTCTCAAAAGCGTTTATCCGCAGCCAACTCCTCCGCCAGGTAAATGACGCAATCAGTCAGGCGAACACCGACCCTTGGGGATTCGGCTATCCCTGGAGCGCGGGAGATAGCACATCGCACGGCGCCGGCCTGTCGGTGATGGCCAGCGAGGCCTTCGCCCTGACCCATTCCCAGCGCTACGACGCCTATTCGCAGCGATGGCTCGCCAACATCCTCGGGACGAATGCCTGGGGATCCTCCTTTGTCGTTGGCGACGGCAGCATATTTCCGAATTGCATCCAGCATCAGGTGGCAAATCTCGCGGGAGCACTCGACGGCACTTCTGGCGGCACGCCGGTACTTTGGGGCGCTGCTTCGGAAGGCCCAGGCGGCTATATCAGCTCAGGGGTGCTCGACAACATGATTCTGTGTCCGGCCAACGGCGCTGATCCGTTCAAGAAGTTCAACGGGAATCCCGGCGTGTTCGATCCGTCGCAGACCGCCGTTTACCAGGACAACGTGCAGTCGTTCAGCACCACCGAACCGGCCATCGACCTGACGGCCACGTCGTTTCTGATGTGGTCCTGGCGGATGGCGCTGCGATGACGCTGAAGACGCCCACTGCTCAATTTCAGGGGCAGAACCGGGCGTCCCGAGCGTTGGAATGGCAAGGTGGGCCTGACGTGCGGCTCCTGGAAATTTTTCGGAGGCATTTTCAACGCGCGACTTGCTGATAGGCCTTCCGTCGGGCGGGATGGCTCGGAACTCAAACTCGGTACCAAGAGAGACACCCTCCTTCAGGTCTACTTCCGACCTCGGACTACCCCTTTTCTTCGCTGTTCCAAGGTACATGCACTTTCGTTTGTTACCGGTGCATAACTCTGTGGATGATGTTCATTCGTTTCCGCAGTATGCTCTTGCAAATGTTCCGACGTCCTCTCCCCCTGGTGCTGTTGCTTGCGCTGTTGGGCTCATCGGCTCTGACCTCGGAAGAATCACGCGCATCGGCTCCGCCACGCCTTCCAAGCGACGGGGAAATTTGGGCGCAAAACACCCTGCACTCGCTCACCCTCGAAGAAAAAGTCGGCCAACTCTTCATGGTTCGCATGCGCGTGGAACTCCTCGGTGAGGGGAGTCCGGAATATCTGCGCCTGCGCGATAGCATCCGGCAGTATCACGTAGGCTCACTGGCCATGTCAGTTCCCGCCGAAGGACGCTTTCGCCATGGGAACAACCGATATGCAACCGTCACGCTGCTCAACGATCTTCAGAACGAAGCCAAGTTGCCCCTGCTGATCGCAGGCGATTTTGAGCGGGGCGTTCTTCCGCCTCGCTTGTTCGGCACAACCGTGTTTCCGCACGCCATGGCCTTCGGCGCTACCGACAATCTTGAGTACGCGGAAGAATTTGGCCGTATCACCGCGCAAGAGAGCCGTGCGCTCGGCGTTCACTGGAACCTGTTTCCTGTGGCCGACGTCAATTCCAATCCGGCCAATCCGATCATCGGAACTCGCGCCTTTGGGGAAAATCCGTCGCAGGTCGGCGACCTGGTGGCCGCCTACATTCGTGGCGCCCACGCCAATGGCATGCTGACCACAGCCAAGCACTTTCCCGGACACGGCAATACCGCCACCGACTCGCATATTGCCGTCGCCCGCGTCGATGAGACCTTCGATCAGCTGAGCACCATCGATCTGCCCCCCTTCCGCAAAGCCATCTCCGCCGGCGTCGACGCCGTCATGACGGCGCACGTCCGGGTGCCGGCGCTCGATCCCGACCCCAATCACGTGGCCACGACATCGCCGCACATCATTGGTGATCTGTTGAAGACACAACTCGGCTTTTCGGGGCTGGTGGTCACAGATGCGCTCGATATGGCCGGCCTCAGCAATCGCTATAAGTGGAATCCGGGCCGTGCCGCCGTTGATGCCTTCAAGGCTGGAAACGATGTTCTAACGATGCCGGCCGATCTGGCAGCCAGCTTTCAGGCCGTGCTTGCCGCGGTGCGCGCCGGAGAGATCTCGCGGGAACGTTTGGATGCGTCAGTCCTGAAGATTCTCAAGGCGAAGGGTTCACTCGGACTTCAGAAGAATCGTCTCGTTGATGTTACTGCGATCTCGAGGCTCGTCGGCAGCCCGGAGAACATTGCTGAGGGCCAGCATATCTCGGATGAGTCCGTTACGCTCGTGCGCAACAACGGCAAGCTGCTGCCGTTGCGATCGAAGCTCGCCGACAAGCACCTTCTTATTCTTTACCAGCGCGTGACGCCCTCCCCTCCGGCTCTTGTGATTCTCTGCGATCATCTGCGCGCCGAAGATGGCCATGTGCTGGAACGTGAGGTTCGTGAGCGCATTCCAGACGCGGCCGTGATCTACGTGGATCCGCGAGTCGCGGCTGCCCGTTACGACACCGTCCTGAACGCGGTGGACTCAGCTCCCCAGGTGATTGTGGCGGTATACGTTGTTCCTTCTTGGGCGCGCACCCGCACCGTGGCCCTCGGGCAAAAGAACACCGCTTCGCTGCCCGACTCCACCGCGAATTTGCTGCACTCGATTCTGTCGCGAGCGGCCGCCAAGACCGCCGTCTTGGCCATGGGGACTCCGTATCTGACCGAAGACTTTCCGGCGATCCAGAACTACATCTGTACCTTCTCAAATGCGACCGTTTCAGAAGTCAGTGCCGCGCGCGCGCTGTTTGGAGAAATCCGCTTCTCCGGCCACCTTCCTGTCAGCATCCGCAGCGCATCCCTGCCGAGTGCAGAGAGTTCGAGTTCCCATCTTGGAGCGACCAACTAGCCGACGGACGCTGCGATTGATCGCGATACTTTTTGATCCTCTGTGCTGAACTGGCTCACGAAACATTGCAAAACCACGCTGATTCAGTGGGGGGAGTTCCTCCCTCTTTTGCTCGCGAGCTCTCAACTTGCGATTCGGGTCTGTCCAGTAGTTGGTTCGCAACACAACCAAATTTGGGATACCAGCGTCGCACTCCTACTTCAGTCGGGGATTGGGAACGGCAGCATGCGCAACAATTTTCCACACCCCATCAATTCGCTTCATCACCATAAGGTAGTTACCCTCGGCTCCGTGATGCGCTAAGTCCTCGTTGTATATTCCAGTATCGTAGCCAAGATCTCCGGAGCTCTCGGCATGCAAGCTTTGAAGGCTGTAATTGTGCGCTTCAGAAATGATCGAGCGCTGCAACTCGGCTTGGATGGAATCACGACTGTGAACGGAACCGTTCCTACGCATTAGGACCGCCTCCTGTGCATACAGGGCCGCGACTTTGTCAGCGTGACCAGCGTTAAACTCGCGCACCCAGGTCTCACGGAGTCTCTGAATTCCAGTCGAGAAGTCTTCCGCGTGTGCCGGCTCTTTAGTGCGCGTGGACTTTGTTGCAGACTGGGTCCACGCAACACCGATAGCAAGAATTGGCGCGAGCACTATGAGCTGCAATTTTGAAACGCAATACATTTCCGACTCATCCCTTTATTTGTTAAGTGGCACTCGCTGCCAGACTACCGGAGATTTTGGAGGTACGCCTGTCATAGCAAGGAGCCGATCCTTGCCCTGCGACCTCCCAGTGAGAATTAATCAGTCCATCGGCGCAAGTAAACCTTCGAGCCTAAGAAAGCGCAAATCCTTTCTTGGATTTATCACGTTTTTATCACGTCAGCTCTCTTTTGCCGTCGGGTTCTCAACTTGCGAGGAGGACTTCGGCGCTCGCATCTCTCTGAAAACAAACTGGCGGAAGCGTGTGCGAGTCGAACGCACCGACGACATCAGGGATGCCGTCCGCCGGTTTTGAAGACCGGGAGGATCACCGGACCCCATGCGCTTCCGTGCCGACTACTCTTTCATGCGGTTGAAACCCGAGGATTGCCATCTCCCCAGAATTGTAAGAAACCACTCCGCACATCTAAAGGAGCGAAGGATGAGTTGAAGTCGCTGGTCGATTCCACCGAAAGACCTGGAACCTTCCCTGTGGCAAAGGTTCATTCCATCAGGATCTTGCGGGTGGCTCCGCTCCCGCACGTGGCTCACGTCATACAAACTCACGTCATACAAGCTCACGTCATACAAACTGTCTCGCGTCATCCTGAAATCGTCTTCGATTCAACGAAGCAAGTAAGCAGAGTACTGGCGGGGCAAAATTTCTGTCAAACCGCGATTTTTCATCCTGACGCGCCGTTTCGCATCCAATTGGCGTGCCGGCGAGCGTTGAGTTCGCACGCTTGCCGTCGGTGTTCAAGACAACCAACGGGGGTTCCGGGGATCCTCATGAGCCAAAAGCTTTCGGTCGTCCAAGTCGATGTCTTCACCGCAAATGCGCTGGAGGGGAACGCATTGGCAGTCGTTCTCGACGGGAGCGGATTATCCGATCATCAAATGCAATTGATCGCCAAAGAGACGAACCTCTCCGAGACGACATTCATTCTGCCCCGCGACGCGGAGACCGAACGTACGAAGGGGGTCCGCGTACGCATCTTCACGGTTCACGAAGAGCTTCCGTTTGCCGGGCATCCGACGCTTGGAACGGCGTTTGTTCTGCGAGGCACCACGGGCGCGCCTAAGGTGGACCTCGATTTGAATGTCGGTCGCGTTTCAGTTCGGTTTGAAGATGAGGCGGGAAAGCCGTCCTTTGGGGAAATGACACAGGCCGATCCAAGCTTCATCACCGCGCACAATCAAGGCGATGTAGCGCGCGCCATTGGATTACAAGAAAGAGACTTTGACTCCAGCCTGCCGATCGAAACCTGGTCCACTGGGCTTCCGTTTACCGTGGCGGCCTTGCGTTCGCTGGAAACTCTGCGCAATCTCCGCTTCGATCCGGCGCGCGAAGCAGAATACCTGGCGAGCACTGGCGGCAAGTTCTTCTATTTTGTGTCGCGCGAAACGGTGGATTCCGCAGCCCGTCTGCACGCGCGCATGATCTTCTATAACGGCGAGGACCCCGCGACTGGATCCGCGGCGGGCTGTGCCGCTTCGTGGATGGTGGCTCACCGTGTCGCGCAATCGGACGAACGGGTGCTCATTGAGCAGGGCCTCGAGATGAAACGCCCCAGCCGGATCTTCGTGCGTGCTTCGAAAAGAGATAACCGCGTGGTTAACGTCCGCGTCGGAGGCAATGCGGTCGAAGTCATGCGCGGAGAACTCGTGTTCTGACGTCGTAATTTTCTCCGCGAAAAACGACGCTACGCACAAGCGTCAGAAAAGTTCAATAGCAAAAGTTTCCCATTGGCATTCGCGTCACTTTACAGCACATCGTTCGACCACGTAGGATTTTCGTCGCTCCCGAATTCTTTGAAAGTTGTATTTGCGTCAGCCGAACGTTGAAGCAGAAACACGGGCGCGCGGCCCGGATCGAGACCCTGTATGAAACCGAAGCGTACAATTCTCTGCGTTGACGATAACGAACAATCGCTTTCTATCCGCAAGGTGCTTCTAGAGACCCGCGGATATCGTGTAATTTCGTGCCACAATGGAGAGGACGCTCTTGCACGCTTCAAAAAGGGCGGCATTGACCTGGTTCTCACCGACCTGGTCATGCCTGGTTTGGACGGCGCAAAGTTAATCGAAGAGATCAAGTCGCTTTCACCCCGCACTCCGGCCATCCTGCTCTCAGGCAAGGTCCGCATCTACGATCGCGACACGCAGGCAGACGTTTTTTTGCCGAAGGGTATGCACGTTCCCGCCGAACTTCTCGAACGCATCCGCCTGCTTCTCATCCGCAAGAGGGGACCAAGCCGGATGCAAGTGCCGACCGATCGCAGTCCGCGGATCGGTGCTGCCTGAGGCCCGCCTCAGCGCCTGCCTGAGCATTGCGAGCATACTCTTGTAGTATCGTTAATCTACATGTCAACGATTATCGAGGCGGTCGATCTCCGCAAGACGTACCGCGTTGGGAAGATGGAGGTACCGGCGCTGCGCGGCGTCACGCTTTCGGTCGAGAGGGGAAAGTTTGTCAGCGTGGTCGGCCCTTCGGGGAGCGGCAAGTCCACCCTCTTCTATTTATTGGGCGGGCTGACGCGCGCCGACGGCGGGCGAATTGTGGTGGACGGCGACGACTTCTCGCAGCTCTCAGATGCGGAGCGCACTCGCATGCGGAAGAAGAAGATCGGCTTCGTCTTTCAGAAGTTCAATCTCTTGCCTACACTGGATGCGCGGTCGAACATTGAAATCGCCCGCGATATCGCCGGCAACGGGAGCTTCGATCTGGCATACTTCAACCGAATCGCCGAACTGCTGGGCTTGAGCAAGCGGCTCATGCATCGGCCGGCCGAACTTTCCGGAGGCGAGCAGCAGCGCGTGGCGCTGGCCCGAGCTCTGATCAACAAACCGTCGATCGTGTTGGCCGACGAGCCGACTGGCAATCTCGATTCGAAGAACTCGGAGATCGTGCTCACCATGCTTCGCCAGTCGAACCACGAACTGGGCCAAACGGTCTTGATGATCACGCACAATCCGGAAGCGGCGGCCTACGGAGACCAGATTATCCATATGCGGGACGGTCAGATCGTGACCCCGGAGCAGGATCCGCAGTGGACCGGCCACCGCTCTTAGCCAGCGCCAACGGCGCCAATCGCCCGTCAGAACAAGACCTCGCAGGCGCGACGTCGGTCGCGGTCCGAGTTCACGGAAGCAGATGGGACCGTTGGACGATGTTACCTTGGGCTGTTTGCCCCTGTAGAATCGGTCGTTTATAATCGATTGCGCTGAGCGGGAGTAACTCAGCGGTAGAGTGCGACCTTGCCAAGGTCGAAGTCGCGGGTTCAAATCCCGTCTCCCGCTCCAGATATTGCACCGGAGCCCTCCCCAGGAGGGCGTTTTGCTGTGGGAGCGAATCTCCAGAGAACCGGTAGACAATTCCTGATTCTGGGGATACCTTAATTTCAGGGCGCGGTACCCAAGTGGTAAGGGAGAGGTCTGCAAAACCTTTATGCGTCGGTTCGATTCCGACCCGCGCCTCCAGCCTTTAATCCTTCCTAAAGCACTGAAAACACTAATATTCCAGAAAGGTTACCGAGGATATCTTTCGAATTGTGCTAATTTTGTGCTAGCGTTGAATCGAGTTAGCACAGGAGACGCATGGTTCCTTCGATCACAATCTATGTCCGGCATGCGGATGATTGCCGCTATCGCGATGATGAAACGTGGAAGCGATGCGACTGCCGAAAGCATCTCCGCTGGTCGTTTGATGGCAAGCAGTACAGGCGATCCGCGAAGACGCGCTCATGGTCTTCAGCCGAAGAAACGAAGCGTCAACTGGAAACCAGTTTCGACGCGGGCGGGAAGCCGGACACCGTCGAAGAGACTCGTAAAACGCTGCAAGCCGCAATTGAACTCTTTCTGAAAGCCCGAAAAAACAAAGGGCTAGACCCGTCTATCGTCGCGAAATACGAACGCGAACTCACACGGTTCCGAACGTTCTGTCAGGCTCGTGCGAAGTTCTTTCCGAGCGACATCAATCTTGAACTTCTCATCGAGTACATCGCGACATGGGACGATTTGTACCCGTCGTCTGCGACCCGTCAGCAAGTCCAGACGCGGCTCCGTCGATTTCTTCGTTTTTGCCATGACTGTGATTGGCTGCACAAGGTCCCTAGACTTGAGCCAATCACTGTGGATGAGCCGCCGACCATGCCGCTCTCTTCTGAGGAGTACACGAGACTACTCGCGGAGATTCCGAACGTTTTCAACGGTGGGAGGTATGAAGCAGGGAAGGTTATTCGCGTCCAAGCATTGGTGCAACTGATGAGGTATAGCGGACTCGCCATCAGGGACGCAGTTACTTTACGACGTTCAGAAATTTTGTGGGACCCGAAAAAGAAGTTGTATCGCGTAACGACCAAACGACAGAAGACCGGGACACACGTCTCAGTCCCTTTACCACTCGCAGTTGCGAAAGAGATTCTCGCTGCACCACCGATTACACGTACAGATGGCCAACCGGGCGACAGTGAATATCTCTTCTGGACTGGCGGGGGGCTGGAGCAATCGGCGGTCACTAACTGGCAACATGATCTGAGAACCCTATTTCGTTCAGCCTTTGGACAGGATACGAGTTTCACGCCCCATGCACTCAGGGATACCGCTGCTTGTGGCTGGCTAACGAAGGGTATTTCTATGGAGAAGGTGTCAAAACTGCTCGGGCATACGAGCATCAAAACGACTGAAAAGCACTACCTCCCGTGGTCAAAAGCCCGTCAAGACGAACTTGATACCTCGGTAGTTGCATCATGGGAGGCTGATGCCAATGCCTGAACTGCTCACTGTTCATGATGTGGCTCTAATCCTGAAATGCAGCGAAGATGCTGTCGTTCGGCGATTCGCCAAGATGTCGGGAGTCATTGACCTCGGAACTCCTGAGACGCGGAATCGTCGCCGTTACCGTGTCCTGCGAATCCCGAAGACGGTCGTTGAACAATACCTTTCTAGCAAGAGCGGACGCCCGATCACGATTGAAGTTCCGGAGCGGGCCGAACGCAGACGACGTTCTCCGAAGTGGGAGAACCGGGCGATTCTCAATCTCGCGAAGGCAGGGCTACAGAACGGTGTCGTCAACGGAGAGGCACGGGAGACGTACAAGCGAATCGCGGAACGGGCACGATTGCTGATGCACGTCCCAGAAAATCGCTGGGCCGATGTCGAGTGGTTTGAGGAAGAGTGAGCA
>Ga0210409_10000718_pt1 | contig 49213 bp, 42 predicted proteins | sample IncBWH17MmetaG_FD_161649 | JGI IMG/M metagenome (GOLD analysis project Ga0210409, IMG submission 161649) | Forest soil microbial communities from Barre Woods Harvard Forest LTER site, Petersham, Massachusetts, United States - Inc-BW-H-17-M | ecosystem: Environmental > Terrestrial > Soil >... | reverse complement strand
TTCGGTGATCTGGGGGGGTGAGGTGGAGATGCCGGTGTCGACGAGGAGCTTGCCTTGTGGACCGGGGAGGACGGCGATGTTGCCGCCGGAGCCGATGAGGACGTTGACGTTGCCGCGGAGTTTTTGGGTGGTGATTTTGGCGGTGGCGGCGGTTTTGCGAGCCTCAAGGACCATAGCGGGAGGCTGGGCTGAGGCCTGGGCGAAGAGGATGCGCGGAGTGAGATAGGTTGCAGCGGCGGTTGTGGCGGTGGTGGAGAGGAAGCGGCGGCGGGTGATTGTCTGGGCGTTCATCATTTCCTCGTTCGGCTTTTAACCGATGGTACAGGGAGCCGATAAGGAATTCTAAGATTTGATAACGCATAGGCCAAATCTGAGGTGTCGATAGACCGTATTTGCCGATAATCCCGTTTTGCGGGGGAACTTCGACGCCAAGTTTTGGATCGCCGTTCGACGAGCGACTTGCCCCGGTTGGCGATAGTTAGGCGTAAGATTCTGGTTGCACCCTGAGGGCCTACGGGCTCAACCAAACGACAGCGATGGGAAGGAGATATCCGTGATAAGGAAGAGTCTTCTATCGTTCAGCATTGCAGCAATGGTGATTTTGACTGGCCACTGTTGGAGTCAAAGTTCGGCGCAAACCCCGTCTGACAACTCGGCCCAGAGCGCTACGGACCAGGATATCGATTTATTAAGGAAGGATGTTCGGTCACAGAAGAGGCAGATCATCGCTTCGAATCTTCAGCTGACTGATCAAGAGGCGGTGAAATTCTGGCCGCTGTATGACCAGTACACTGCCGATCTGGTGAAGATCAACGATGCGAAGTATGCGGCACTCAAAGAGTTCGCGTCCAGCTACTCTACCTTGACGGACGATCAGGCAACGGGACTGGTGCGCAAGACGCTTGGCGTCGATCAATCGGTTGCGGAGTTACGGCTGAGATACATTTCGCTCTTCAACAACGTGATACCAGGGAGGAAAACCTCGGTGTTTTTCCAGTTGGATCGGCGGCTGGTGATGTTGATTGACCTGCAGCTGGCTTCGCAGATTCCGGGGATCCTGCTCTCTGGCGGAACTCCCAGACAATAGTGCAGGAGGAGCGTCGTCCCGTTGCGCTCAGGAACTTTCCGAAAAACCCCGTTTTCCGGGAACATGCAGAGAAGCTATCCCTAATCAGCGTTCAGAAGAGCCCAATACCCTGGACTGTCCTGAATCGTATTGTGGCCCACACTGGGCACGACAATATAAGAGACAAGGCCCTCTTGGAACCGTGAGCGCAGTCGATCCGAACTGAAGCGTGGAACCAGTTCGTCATTTTCGGCGACGATGATCCGGGTCTGAGCTTTCACCGTAGGTGCGTACCTCCAGGATTCAAACTTATCGCGCAAGAGCCAGCGCACCGGCAAGAAACGATACTGTTCCGAGGCAACGTCCGCGAGACTGTCAAAGGGCGTCACAAGGATAAGTCGCGCGATGGGCCTTTGACTGGCTATCCAGACAGCGACACCAGAACCAAGGCTCCGGCCGACAGCAACCACGTTTTGATGCTCAACATGCACCCGGTCAAACAGCGCTAGCGAGGCGGCGAAGATGGCTTTCTGTGATGGACTACCCGCACTTCCGCCGTAGCCCGGGTAGTGAAGCGCGTAAATGGCTCTGTCGGGAAACGCATCGGCAAGATCGGGAATATCTTGCGAAACATCTTCTGCGTTGCCCCCAAAATAGATAAGAGCGGCGGGGCCGGCGTGAGGACGAGTGGACACATGGACTGTCGCAGTCTCGACCGGCAGAGTCATCAAGATGCTGCCTTCGGGGTTGGACCTTGGCCGTGGATAGTAAATCAGCGAACGTTGGAAAGAAAACAAAGCCCCGCAGACGACCGCAAATAGGATTACCGCCGATACGACCATAATGATGAATACCCGCCCTGCGGATCTCACGGCTTCCTCTCTATTCGCAAAAGCTGCTCAGCCACGCGGTCCGAGGCGTCTACAGATCATCTACCTAATTTAGGTTACTGCAGATCTTGTTCCCGATAAGTCACGTTTTGGGTAAGTTCGCCACGCCGGGAACCTTGAGGAAGTAGAAGCAACCCGAAATCGCTGTTTAGCGGGAAACTCCGAACGCCAAGGCTGGAACCTCATCCTGAACAGTTGTCCATCTTTGGACGGTTGAATCCGATTATGGACAAATCGCGAGCTCGCGGAGATCGGTCGCTGTGGTAATTCCTTGATGGAACGTAGTGTTCTTGCAAAACGTATCTGGCAAGGTAAATGCTTCCGTTTGGTTAGCCCATCGTGTGAGGAATCTATGCCGACTCTGTTTCGTGACCTGCGGATCGCCGTTCGCCAACTGTTGAAGTCTCCGGGATTTGTGGCCACTGCTGTACTCACGCTGGCGCTGGGGATCGGCGCGACGACGGCGATCTTTTCGATTGTCGAGGGTGTATTGCTGCGTCCCCTGCCGTTTCCTCACTCGGATCGGCTGGTGGTGGTGTCGGACATTATTCAGGGCGCCGAGATCACCGGGAACGGTGAGGCCGGCGTGACCGTTCCCGACATTCAAAACTACACCCGCGACACACACAGCTTTACCAGCCTTGGCGGCTATCAGGGGGCATCCTATGAGCTTTCCGGCGTGGGCGAGCCGGCTATCGTGAATGCGACGCGGATGAGCGGCGGAGTTTTGCCGGCGCTCGAGGTGCAGCCGCTTCTGGGGCGGGTCTTCACTCAACAGGAGGACGACCAGCATCAGCAGGTGGCTGTGCTCAGCTACTCCACATGGCAGAGCCGCTTTCAGGGTGACCAGAACATCCTGGGGAAGAAGATCCTTCTCGACCGCAAGCCGTATGTGGTCATTGGCGTGATGCCGCGGAACTTTGAATTCCCGTTGAACCCCGGCCATCTGAACCGAACCGAACTGTGGGTACCGATCAGCTTTACGCCACAGGAACTGTCGCCGGGCGGTGGGGCCAACTGGAGCTACCAAATGGTTGGGCGTCTGAAGCCGGGTGTTACGGCGGTAGAGGCGGTCGGCGATGCGGGGCGCGTAGCTAAGGAAACGGTGCGCAATTATGCGGCGTTCATGGCCGGATTTAGCATGCATCCTGTCGTCAGGCCGCTGAACGAGGAGACGGTGGAGGAGGCTCGACCGCTGATTCGCACACTGTTTCTCGCTGTTACGGTTGTGCTGTTGATCGCTTGTGCGAACCTAGCTGGGCTGTTGCTGGTGCGCGCCATTCGTCGTCGGCGGGAGATCGCGGTTCGCCAGGCGCTGGGTGCGAGCTCGGCGACGCTGCTGTGGCAGGCGATTCTGGAGAGCCTGGTGCTGAGCGTGGCCGGAGGCGTGGTGGGGCTGATGCTTGCAGCGGTTGCGCTTCGGGTGGGCATAAGCCTGCTGCCGGAGACGTTGCCGCGCATCAACGAGATTGGGTTGGATTGGCAGGTGGTATGTTTTGCGCTCGGTCTGTCGGTGCTGACGGGAGTGGTCTGCGGACTGGCGCCGGCCTTTGCGGCTATTCGGACCAGCGTGAACGACGCGCTTAAGGAAGGCGGACGCACGGGCACCGCTGGCGGAGGACATGCGCGGCTGCGTTCGGCGCTGGTCATTTCGGAGATCGCCGTTGCATTGGTCCTGCTGGCGGCGTCGGGCCTGCTGCTGCGCAGCTTCGAGAAGATGCGCGAGGTGGATCTCGGCTTTCAACCGGACCATACGCTGGCCGCCGTTTACAGTCTGCCGCGGAAACAGTATGCGACCCAGGCCGCAGTCGATGAGTTCAACCACGAGCTGGTGCGACGTGTGCAACAACTGCCCGGCGTGAAGAGCGTGGGGCTGACTACGTTTCTGCCGGCCTCGGGGAATAACAACAACAGCGTGTTTGTGGCGGAGGGCTATGTTGCGCCAAAGGATGCAGGAATGGATCTCTCCACGACCATTCAGGTCGAAGGCGACTACTTCAGCGCGATGGGGATTCCTCTGCTGCATGGACGATTTTTCACCCCGGACGACAAGGAGGGCGCGCAGCTGGTTGTCATCGTGAACCGGAAGCTGGCCGAACAATCCTGGCCGGGACAGAACCCGATCGGCAAGCGGCTGCGGCTGGGGACGCAGACGATGCAGACCCCGTGGGCGGTGGTGGTGGGTGAGGTGGCGGATGTGAAGGAGCAGTCTCCCGACATGCCGCTAAAGCAGCAATATTACATGACCGTCGAACAGTCGGAGGCGATGGCGGGCTCGCTGGGATCGCCGACCGACTTGAATGGTAACGGCGGATACATTGCGGTGCGCACGGCCATGCCGCCGGAGCAGATGGAAAATGCGCTGCGCACGACGGTGCGTTCCATCGACTCGCAACTACCGCTGACTCAAGTCCAGACCATGGAGCACGCAATCTCGGATAGTGAAGCTCCGCGACGGTTTAACACGGCGCTGATCTCCTCGTTTGCCGCGCTTGCGGTGTTGCTGTCGGTGCTGGGCATCTACAGCGTTATTGCGTTCTCTGTGGCGTTGCGTGTGCAGGAGATGGCAATTCGTATGGCCCTGGGCTCGCAGCGGTCGGGGATCGTCCGGCTGGTGGTGACTTCAGGAGCGAAGCTGGCGGCGGTTGGCTGTGTGATTGGCCTGGTAGGAGCATTTGCCGCCTCGCACCTGCTGCGCTCGTTCCTCTTCGGGGTGAGCGCTGTCGATCCGCTGGTGCTGACGCTGGCTGCGGTGGTGCTACTGCTGTTGACGCTGACTGCGTCTCTGCTGCCGGCTCGTCGCGCTGCAACCGTGGACCTGACACAGACGCTGCGGGCAGAGTGACGTGGAGGTGGGGCTGCTCACGAGCCCCTGGTTATATCTCCCGTACTGACTTGAAAGTCGGATGGGTAAGCGCTACGCCGGTAATCTTGAGGAAGTTGAAGTTACCGAGATTCCAGTTAGGACTGATCAGCGAACACCAGCTTTACGAGATGAGGCTCATATATGCTGAGATGCAAATGAAGGCAAGAGATTTTCGGTGGCTGTTCCTCCTAGTTGTCGCAACACTGCTAGTCATAGGCGCTATTGCCGAACCCACAAACGTTGGTGTGTTGGCAGAGTGGTCGAAGGATGGTTATCGCTTCGCCGGAGGAACACAGGGTTGGGCATTGGCATTATCCGTGGTGATCATGGGACTTTATCTTCTACTCATGTATTCACCATTAAATGAGCCAAAACAATCGCTGCCCGGCGTTTTTCGTCGGTTTGTAGTATTCTGGCTCGATTTTATTCTTGCGATGATGTTAGTGGCTCCAATTCTTGGACTGATACCTCTTTTTGCGGAGTGGAGGCGAACACAGGTCTTCGAGTGGAATTTTGAGCGAACAGCCCCGGCTTCAGGAGACAAATTGGTGATCGCAGCGGTAACGTTGTTGGGGTTTGTGGCTTTGGTTTTTTACTACGCATTTCCGCTTATTCGTCGCAGACCTTCGCCAGGGTCTTGTATCGCTGGCTACCAGATTGTGGCAGATGATGGGAGACCAATAGATCTCCGAAAGGCTGTGCTGCGAACGCTACTAGGGTTAGTCGCCGCGTGTGCCGCATATGTAGCGCCCTTCGTTGCTCGTGATCGTAAGCAAGGAAAATTCTGGCTCGATAGGGTTTTTCAGACCCGAGCAGTAAAACTGAATTGAAAAATATTTACATTCACATCCGCCAGCGTGATTTGAAGTAACTCAGCGATTGCGTTGCTTCGGTGGGGATTCGAGGGCAGCTCGGTCCCAGTGGGCGCAGTTTGCAGCAGCCTCATAGGTGGTCTGCAGAAATTCAAGCAGGGTGGAGTCGGGGTCTGGGGATTGGCGCATTGCTTCGTAGGGCAGGACGAACTCGCCCATCGTGGAGTCGAAGCGGGCCTGGGCAGGTGTAACGGGGCTCTGCGCGTAACCGGGAGGTTCAGGGTAGGCGTAGCTGTAAAAGAATGGTTCGATGCCGGGCGCTCCGGGCCAGAAGCCGCAACTGCTGACCTCGTGCGAATACGCATCGCGCGTCACGCGATCGGGGAGGCCAGGCATGCTGGGGTGCTCGGGCGCAAGGCGGCCGGAGAAACGGGTGCAGGCGAGATCGAGCGCTCCCCAGAAGAGGTGGATGGGGCTGACCTTTCCGGTAAAACGAGCGCGAAAGATGGTGAAGACTCGCGTGGTTTGCAGGAGAATGCGCCAGAAGCGGTTCGCGTATTCGGAGTCGTAGGCCTGGTGAGTGTGATCCTGTTCAAAGGGAATCGGGTCTGCTATCTCGACCGGCATATGCCAGATGCGTACGGGAGAGTGCAGTTCGTCGAGCGCTGTCATGACGAGCTGGTAGAACGCGGCCACAGTCATGGGTTGGAGGAGCAGCGTGCGGCGGCCTCCATCGCTGGTCTGCAATACAAGGATGTGTTCGATGAAGTCGAAGTCAATCTGCAACATTTGTGAGCCGTGCGGCATGGGTCCGGTAGTGAGACCGCGCACGCTCGGGTAGAGAGTGACGTTCCAGGCATGGTTGATGGCGGGTACGAGCGCGAGCCGTATCTTGCCAACGATTTGCATCCAGAGTTGCAAGGTGGCGCAGGTATCGCTCCATGCGGCCTGGGGCAAAGCAGGCCAGATGTCGGACGGTCGGGACGGCACATCACGGTCAGTCGGCGGCATGGCTTCTCGCAGCGACCATCATACTTCTAACTTATCCAGTCGTGTTGGAGTACCCAATTGACATTCACGGTACTCCTGGTGAATTCGAGGCCTTCTGAAAGGAGGATCTCTGCGATGATGTCTCAGTCCAATTGGATAGTATCCTCACTAACGTACCCGACAGAAACATAGACATGATAGAACCCAGATGCCCGGCGTCTTCCTGTTCGCTGTGGCAAACTCCCTTCGTTAGAGTGCGGCTCGCGGTGTCGATTTCATTTGCCGTTTGCCTTTTCTTCTCGGCAGGTTTGGGTCTGGCTCAGGTTAAAGCGCCGGAAATGGTGGATGTTCAGGTCCTCGACGACAAGTCGCAGCCCCTTTCCGGTGTTCTGATCGAAACCGAGATCGGCGCTACGGTCGTGTCTGAAGCAACGTCGGATGCTCAAGGACATGCTTCGATTAAGTGCGAGGCTCCGCAACTTTGCACGGTGGTCGTCAGTATGGATGGATACATTCGGATGCAGGTACCGCTGAAATGGGGAGAGAGCGCAGGCTCGGCACTCCAGATTAAGCTCTCGAAGGCGATTCGACGCGAGGAGAGCGTGACGGTGCAGGCCAATGCGGAAAGTCCGATTGCGACAAGTGAAAGCAGCGAATCCAAGCTTCCCTTGGCTGAAGCGACGGCAAGCCCGCTGCGGCCAGCGACGCTGATCGATACACTGCCGCTTGTACCGGGAGTCATTCGAACGCCGGATGGGCGAGTGAAGATCGCGGGCCTGGATGAACAGCACAGTGCCTTGATCATTAACTCGGTCGATGTGACCGATCCTGCAACGGGCGACTTCGGGTTGAGCGTTCCGGTCGACAGCGTCGATACGGTCAAAGTGATGCAGTCTCCGTACCTGGCGCAGTACGGAAACTTCACTGGGGGAGTCGTGAGCGCCGAGACACGCAGAGGCGGCGACAAATGGGCCTATGGTTTGAATGATCCGCTTCCCGAGTTTCGCATTCGCAGTGGGCACCTGGAAGGGATGCGATCGGCAACGCCGCGTTTCAACTTGAGCGGACCACTGATTAAAAATCGGCTCTATTTTCTGGAGGGGACAGAATATCTCATGCACAAAGACCAGGTGCGGACTCTGCCCTTTCCGGTAAACGAAACGAAGTCAGTCGCCGTCAATTCGTTTACGCAGTTCGATGGAATGCTGACGGAAAAGCAGACTATCACCGCTACGGTCCACTTCGCGCCACACACGGTCCAGTATGCGAATCTCAACTTCTTCGATCCGCAGGCTGTGACGCCGAATGCCGACTATCAGGAGGACACGGGAGCAGTTACTCATCGAGTGGAGGTCGCAGGTGGCCTGCTTTCAAGCACACTTGCGGCTACGCGCGTGGCGAACAATGTAGGACCGCAGTCTCCTGGCGAGATGATACTTACGCCAGCCGGAAACTCGGGGAGCTACTTCGGTCAACAGAGCGGACAGGCGACACGTGTGCAGTGGCTGGAGACCTGGACTCCGAAAGTGATGCTCTGGCATGGGCAGCACTCGGTTCAGGCGGGCTCCGTCCTCGCATATGCCGAAGACGAAGGGAAGTTGTTGGGACGCGAAGTCCAGATTCAAGATACGAATGGGCATCTGCTTCAGGAGATAACCTACGGGGCCCAAGGCCGTTATCAACTAAGCGACGCAGAGCCAGCGGTCTATGCGCAGGATCATTGGGTCATAACGCCGCAGATCTCGATCGATGCGGGACTGCGATGGGAGACGCAAAGCATCACTTCCACGACGCGTCTGGCGCCAAGAGCGGGCTTTGCCTGGATTCCGACTAAAAACGGACAGAGTACTGTAGTTCGTGGCGGAATGGGTGTGTTCTACGATCAGGTGCCGCTCGATACCTATGCGTTCCGCAGCTTTCCGCAACAGACGGTAACGACTTATGATGGCCAGGGAAATATAACCGATGGTCCGCGCCTCTTTTCCAACCTGACCAGCACCCAACCCGATTCGCGTTTTCCCTTGATCGATCAGGAAGCCCACAGCGGTAACTTCGCTCCCTACTCATTGGCGTGGAACGTAGAGGTGGAACAGAGGATCCGGACTTTCGCCACTCTCAGGGCCAGGTATCTACAGAGTGAGGCTAGCAATCAACTTACTCTCCAGTCGCAGGTCACGCCGACTCAGAGCGCGCTGGTGCTTGGGGGATCCGGCAACGAACATACAAGACAGTTCGATATCACCACAGGGCTAGGCTCCAGCGCGGAGCGACGAATCTATTTCTCCTACGTACGACAGTCTGCACAAGGTGTGTTGACGGACGTGGCCAGCTACCTTGGAGCCTTTCGATACCCAGTCGTGCGATCGAAGCCAGAGGCAAGTACAGCGGGAGAGATCCCTAATAGATTTCTGCTGTGGGGCACGTGGACGCTTCCGTCGCGTATGCGCCTGTCTCCTCACATGGAATATCGCACCGGGTTTTCTTACCAGCCGGTGAATGCATTGCAGCAATATGTTTCCTTCGAGTCTTATACGCAGCCGCGGTATCCAGGCTACTTTTCTCTCGACGCGCGTCTTTCGAAGGATCTCAACATTGGTCCCAAGCACGCGGTGCGACTGTCACTGAATGGAATCAATCTGAGCAATCACTCAAACTATCTTCAGGTGCACAGTAATACAGGCGACCCACAGTACGGTATGTTCTTTGGGAATTATGGCCGTCACCTGCTTGTAGACTTCGACTTTCTATTTTGAAGTTGGATGGATTCCATTTCCGACAAGCGCCTTCAAAGTCGGGTTATAAAAATTTGGTATCAGGCGATCAAAGTGGTTGATTAGGTAGTGTGGTCGACGATGATCTTCCAGCCCTGATCGGTTTTTTCGAAGATGAGAGAGAAGATACCGCTGGCGGGGCCGCCTTCTTTTTTGCCGCGATCGAGGCGGTATTTACCGATGACTACGGCGAACTTTTCGTCGAGGGAATGGACTTCCAACTCAGAGAAGGCCAGGGTGCCCATGATTGCTTTGGTAGGGTAGTTGTGGCGGTACTCGTCGAGCATGCCATCGACACCGCGGAAGACCTGGTGGGTGACGAAGAGGGTATCGGGGGAGTTTTTGTAGCCTTGAATAAAGGCTGGGAGATCGCCTTTGTTCCAAGCGTCTTCCTGGGCCACGAGGACCTTGATGATGTCGAGCTCCTGCTTGGAGGCGGTCTTGAGCTGATCGTCCTGCGCGAGGGCAGAGAGAGCGAAGGCGAAGACAAGTGTGAGGATTGCGGTGTAGCGGCGTGGCACGGAGGTCACCTCGTTTGAAGTAGGACAGTGTAGCTAATGTAGTCGATGCGTCTCGAACAGAGAGACGGTTCAGGGTAGATTGCGGTCATCGCAGGGCACGGGGTGGGCGGTGGGAACGATCCATACGATAGTGACGAGGGCGATGGCGGCGAGTGCGAACCAGGGGTGGAAGTGCGCGAGAGGGATGGCAATGAGGTAAAGAGCGAGGCTGGCGTAGTGTTTGCGCTGGGTAGCGATGTCCTCCTGGTGGAGTTGGCCGCTGAGTTTAAGAAGACGGCCGATGGCTAGACGAAGGAAGAGGAACGCAATTGCTGTGAGGATCATCGAAGCGGCGTAGAGGGCTACGGAGAAAGGATCGGCGTCTTTTTCGATGACGTAAGAGGTAAAAAAGGGGAGAAGAGAGGCGCAGAAGAGGAAGGCCAGGTTGGCATAGAGGACGCGAGGATCGGCACGTTCGATGCGGCTGATGAGGTGGTGATGGTTGATCCAGTAAATGCCGGTGAGGGCGAAGCTGAGCAGATAGATGAAGAGGATCGGAGCGATGGCGATCAGACCGGGAAAGCCGTTCTCGTGCGGGATTTTGAGCTCAAGGACCATGATGGTGATGATGACGGCGAGGACTCCGTCGGAGAAGGCTTCGAGGCGGGTTGTGCGGAAGAGTTTTTCGGGCATTGGGTGGTGGGCCTGGTGGTGATGTAAATATACGAAAACACGTAGTTTATAGGATAAAAACTCAAGAATTCCCGGCCAGGTGGTCCGTCGAGGTGGAGATACCGGTCATTCCAGTTTGATTTTGTTTTGGGCCCCGCTGGATTAATGGAGGAAACGGGGTCGCGATTTTCAAGGATTGTTATAAAGATCGCGAAAAAAGGGAGTATTCTGTTATTATCCCTATCCGGGAACGATTTGGAGGTGTATTTTTCTTGGCAGAGGTTCGAGTACAAGAAGGCGAACCCCTTGAGAATGCCCTGCGGCGCTTTAAGCGTAAGGTGCAGACCGAAGACATTATCAAGGAAGTTAAGCGTCACTCTTTTTATCTGAAACCAGGCGAGAAGAAGCGCGTAAAAGAAGCGCTCGCCCGCAAGCGTAATCGCAAGAAGGTTCGCAAGGAACAGGACTAGTTTCCTGAAACGTGATGGCCGTTCCCTCTATTTCGATCTGGAGGGGCGGCCATCAAAAACTGCCGACGATAGACTCCCGCTATCGATCGGCCTCCGCAGTGGCAGACCAGACAGTTGGACCTGCCGACCGGACAAACCTAGTAAATTTTCTCCGCGATTTCGCGGCCCCGGGCCCAAGACCGAGTAAGGAAAGAACATCGAGGTTGAATACCTGGAGAGTTCCTGCACGATGTGAAACCCAGGTCGTCATCCTTTCCGCACCACGGGAGAAGCGGCTATGGAATTTGTGGATCGACTCTTAACCTGCGCAGATTGCGGCGGTGAATTCATCTTCACGGCTGGCGAACAACTCTTCTTCTTCGACAAGCAATTTAAAAACGACCCGAAGCGCTGTAAGCCATGCAAATCCAAGCGCTCCGCTGTTGCGTCGCGTCCTGGATCCGGTCCGGCTGCTGCCGGGTTATCGCGCACCGAAACCAGGACTGAGTGTTCCGAGTGCGGCGTTCAGACGACTGTTCCGTTCAAGCCAACCCAGGGCCGGCCGGTTCTCTGCCGCCAGTGTTTCCAAACCAAGCAGCGGGCCGCCGTTCCTGCAACGGCAACGGCTGCAACGACGACAGCTACAGCGGAGCTCGTGGCCGCGGCTGCCACTACAGATCTAGGTACGATGAGCCAGAAATTGCTCACTGCTGCAGCGCAGGCCCCGCAGGCCTAAGCGGGTCGACTCAGTTTCCCGCACATTAGGATGTGCGAGGGAAAGCTATGCGTACAAACACACAAAAGCCCTGCCGAAGCAGGGCTTTTGCGCTGGTACAGGGGAACACTTATGCGTTGACAGTTGGGTCGACGTTCACAAAGCGGCCATGTTGTCCACGATCCTGGAAACGGACGATGCCATCAACCTTGGCGAAGAGGGTGTCGTCTTTGCCGCGGCCGACGTTTGCGCCGGGCTTGAGCGGTGTGCCACGCTGACGGACGATAATGCCGCCGCCGAGGATGGTCTGGCCGCCGAATACCTTGACTCCGAGCCGCTGGGCGTTGGAGTCGCGGCCGTTTTTGGAAGATCCTAAACCTTTTTTATGTGCCATTTCTATTGCCTCTTTCGCGCTGCCCTCAGGCTGTAGCGCTATGAAAATAAAGTCTTAAGCCTTGAAGCTCTTACCGTTGACCGAGATCTCGTTGATCTTGACTTCGACGAAGTTCTGGCGGTGGCCCTGCATCTTCTTGTACTGCTTCTTGCGCTTGAGCTTGAAGACGAGAATCTTGTCGGCGCGGCCTTCGCCAACGACTGTTCCGGTTACCTTTGCGCCGGTGAGATTGGACTCGAACTTACCCTCTTCCGCGCTGACAGCGAGGACGTCGGAGAACTCGACGGTGCCGTTATCGGAGGGGGTGGTTTCGATCTTCAACTTCTCGCCTGGCGAGACCAGGTACTGTTTGCCGCCGGTGCGGATGACTGCGTACATAGCTAAAACCTCAAGCGTGGCGCTGGTGCGCGCTGACCGCTTCCTTCATGAATTGTGCTGCATGGGGCGCATACAGGAGCACTGCATCAAGCCAACCGGCCAAGCCAACGCAGTCTTTTGGAAAGTGACCGCCGGGCTCAAACCTGTCGTCCCTGCAACCCTTGAGATGGAGACACACGGGTTGCAGCGCCAAACTTAAAAAGTGTATCGCGTTCCGGCGGGAGGGTCAATAAGTGACCGATTTTTTTGTGCGTGGTGAGGATGGTAATTTGCCCGAAAAAGGGGGATTTTTGGGGTGCAGAACGTGGTGAAATGCATGGTAAATGTGACTTATTTGTGGTGATTTGTGGACAGGAAATGCACGCGGACGGGAAGTAACGAGCCGGGGTTACCCAGTCCTGAGTCGGTTTACGGGTTCTTTATGGGTTCTCTACTAAAGCTCTATGTGAGTTGAACGGATTCTTTACTCGCCAAGTGTTGTTCTTGCGATAGCTGATGGGCTTGTTTGGCCTAACAGCGATTGAGGACAACATGAACGATAGAATTTCTTCCCGTATTCAGGGATTTGATGGATTCGCCAACGCTACGGTACATGGTTTCTCGCTCCTGCTTTTGGTCGTGCTTGCTATGGCTGGATCGAAGGCAATAATGGCGCAGTCGACGTTTGGGAGTGTTCGGGGTGTGGCGCAGGACGACTCTGGCGCGGTGCTTCCGGAGACGCAGATTACGCTGCATAGTCTGGATGAGAATACGGACCGTCAGGTGAAGACGGAGGCCGATGGAAGCTTTGCGATTGAGAATGTGAAGCCGGGAAGGTATAGCCTGCGGGCGGATGTTAGTGGATTTGCCGGAACGGTGATGAACGGCATTGCTGTGGAGGCTCGGCAGGATGTAAGGCTGACGGTGGTGCTGACGGTGGCAGCGCAGACTTCGACGGTGGAGGTGACTGCGGGTGTGGACCAGATCAATAGCGAGAATGCGGCGATTGGGGACTCGAAGGACAATTTGCAGATTACGCAGTTGCCGCTGAATAACCGGGCTACGACTACGAGTCCGCTGGGGGCGCTGGCGCTGTCGCCGAATGTGCAGCAGGATAGCCAGGGAAATATTGCGCTGGGCGGGGCGAGCTCGTCGATGGTGAACTTTTCGGTGGATGGGATTTCGACGGCGAATGTGCGGCAGAATGGTGCGCTGCAGGATGCTTATCCATCGCAGGAGGGGATCTCTGCGGTGAAGGTGACGGCGTTCAACAATAGTGCGGAGTTTTCGCAGGTGGGCGATGTGACGTTCACGACGAAGAATGGGACCGATGTCGTTCACGGTAGTTTGTTTGAGTATTTGCAGAATCAGGCGCTGGATGCGAGCCCGTATGGGTTCTCGGGTAAGGCTCCGAAGAAGTTCAATACGTTTGGCGGATCGCTGGGCGGGCCGGTGGTTTTGCCTTGGCTCTACGATGGGCGCGATAAGACGTTCTTCTTCTTCGACTATGAAGGGAATCGACGCACGACGGCGGTGGCGCAGCAGTTTCTGGTGCCGACTGCGGCTGAGCGCGGTGGCGATTTGAGTGGGTTTGGAAGCAGTGTGGTGATTCCGCAGGCGAGCATCAGTGCTACGGCGAAGGCTTTGCTGAACTACTATCCGCTGCCGAATGTGGCGGGACAGAGCGGGTTCAACTACGAGAATTTTCAGTCGACGCCGGCGCGGACGGATGGCGCGGATGTGCGGATCGATCAGACGTTTGGGGCGAAGCACTCGGCCTATGCGCGGTTCAGTAGGAAGAACATTATGTCGGAGTATGCGAATCCGCTGTTGCCTAATGATGTGGACAGTATTCATAACCGGAGTCTGCTGGTGTCCGATACGTACACGATTACGCCGAAGCTGCTGAATGAGTTTCGGTTTGGGTTTACGAATGTTGCAACGGATGTTGGATTCCCGATTATGGGTGCTGATGCGCTGAAGGAGCTTGATCTGCAGGGTGTTGATGTTAGCCAGCATCCGACGACGCATGCGTTTCCGACGTTCAACTTCAGTGCGGGTACGGGATTGACGCCGATTGGGCGGGACAAGACGGGCGTGACGAAGTCGAAGACGATGCAGTTCAGCGACAACGTGACGTATACGTTTGGCAAGCATACGGTGAAGGGCGGGGTTGATATTCGCAGGGTGAGCTATGCGGATACTGAGCTGTTTTTGCCCTCGGATGATTTTGGCTCGTTTACGTTTCAGCCGAACTTTACGGGGAATGCGTTTGGAGATTTTCTGGTGGGCGCGCCGACTACTTTGTTCTTTGCTGTGTCGAGCCCGGATGTTTCAGGATCGGCGACGCAGTACAGCGTGTTTGCGCAGGACATCTATCAGGTTTCGAGCAGACTGACGGTGAGCTATGGGTTGAGGTGGCAGGTGTTGCCGGGGTTCAATCTGGATGGAGGGAACGCGGCGAATTTTGATCAGCGGACGAACTCGATTGTGGTGCCGGACGCGCTTGCGAATTATCTGACGAAGAATAATTTGCAGAGCTCGAATCTGGCGTTTCAGCAGTCGTTCAATGCTTGCAATTTGAACAACACGGCGATGCCTTGCACGAAGTATGTGACGGCTAGCCAGGATGGGTTGCCGCAGAGTTTGCGGACGACGTACAAGGGAAATTTTCAGCCACGGGTCTCAGTTGCATATAGACCTTTCAACGATACGAAGACGGTGGTGCGGGCGGGATTTGGCGTGTATACGATGACGAACCTTGGGCCGCTGTCGTTCAATAACAGCGGCAACCCTACGTCGAATCTGCATACTTACTCGAACGTTGCGGTGACGGATCAGAGTGGGACGCATCCACTGATTCAGTTTCCGCAGACGGCACCGCCGGTGGTTGGGGTGCAGTATGGCGGTGGTGGGTTGGATCAGGGTGTCGATCCGAACTATCGCGATCCGCAGTCGAATCAGTGGAGCGTAACGGTGGAGCGGCAGTTGACCGATGCGATGGCGCTGCGTGCGAGCTATGTGGGGATGCATACGTACAGGCTTAGCGTGACGGAGGATTTGAATCAGGTGGCGGCGAGTACGACTCCGTTCTCTGCGGCGAGCTGCCGTATCAGAACTGGACTACACTTTACAGCACGTTCAATGCGGGGAAGGCTGACTATAGCGCGTTTGAGTTGGAGGCTTCACGGCGGATGGTGCATGGGTTGTACTTCGATGCGAACTATACGTTTGCGAAGAATGAGGCGGACAACCAGGGCGATGCTCCGAGTGCGTTTGCGGGTGAGGTGAACTATGGGATTCCGGTTGCCGATCGCTTCAACATTGGGCAGAACTACGGCAATGTGGAGGGAACGCGGCGTCACCGGATGCTGTTGACGGCGATGTATCAGCTTCCGTTTGGTGCGGGCAGGACGTGGATGAACCGCGGCGGATGGAAGGATGTGGTGCTGGGAGGATGGGATTTGACGAATGTGACGTTGTTGCAGACGGGGCCGTGGCAGACGCCGAGCATCAGTGCGGCGGCTGACCAGTCGAATACGAATGTGGCGAATCGTGGTGCGGTGATTCGGCCGGATATGGTGTCGAAGGATTTCTACGCGGGGCAGTCGCGGGCGCAGTATTTCAATCTGGCGGCGTTTGCGCCTACTCCTGTTGGTGCGGGGCGGTTTGGGAATGCGGGAGTGGGGATATTGCAGGGGCCGGGGACGGCGGCGGTGAGCCTTGGTGTGGCGAAGGTATTTCCGATTACGGAGCGCGTGCATGCCAGGTTCGAGTCGACGTTTACGAATCTGCTGAACCATACGAACTTTGCTCCGCCGGCCACGGTGGTGGATAGTCCGTCGACGTTTGGCGCGTTGATTGGGCCGCAGACGGCGGAGAATGCAGGGAACCGGACGGGACAGTTGGCTTTGCGGGTGGATTTTTAGTGGCAGGAAGTTGGGCTTGGAGTTCAAATGAGTTTCCGGCTTGCACCAGACGACCAGACGACGGACAGATTGTTTATCTGTAGTCTTTTCCCCAGGTGTAGTCGTATCTCACTGTGAAGCCGGTGAGGGAATCGCCGTTTTTGTGGATGGCTGCTTTGGCAAATTCGAAGATGAATGCGTTTCGGGAGGTTGGGGCGACGACCAGCTCGCTGCCTACGATGAAATTTTGTTGCGAGTCGTTTTGATTGACGCCGCTGATATTGGTGGCGCCGAGGAAGGAGTATCGGGTATCGAAGGAGGCCCATACGGTGTTGCTGAAGGTGTAGCTGATGTGACCCTCGAGGCCGAGCAGCGCTCGCTGGCGCAGGACTTCTACACCACGATAGCGGACGTTGTTTGTGTAGAGATAGGTGTTGGCGTAGGCGTCGAACACCCAGCGCTGGTCGGGACCGAAGGGCGTGGAGAGGCCGATTTCGGGCTTGAACGACCAACGATCGGAACCGAGGTTGAGAAGCTTGTTGGGATCGTATTGACCGGTGGGTGCGGTGATAGAGAGGCTCAGGCCGACGGAAGTGGTGGTTTCGGCGTTTGCGAATTGCTTCGGAGTGAGTGCAGGGCCTCCCTTGAGCAGCAGGGCTACGGAGTAGGCGGAGTCGCCGGTGCCGGTGGTTGATCCAGTGATGTTGGTGCCAGCGATGGACCCGCTGAGATTGGCTATAGGGATGGTGGCTTCGGCCCAGGCGAGACGATGAAGAAGCGCGAAATAGCGCGTGTAGTCGATGAGCACCTGGTTGAGGTTGAGTGTCGCTCCTGAGACGATGAAGGATTCATCGATCGAAGTATCGGAGTGAACATAGGCGTAGCCCAGTTCGAGCTGATTGATCCCCACGGGCGTGTTCTGGTAGTTTCGCGGATCGGTGAATTGGGCGCAGGCGCAGGTGTGAGCGGCTAGAGCGATGCAAAGGATGACCGGCCGTTTATCCATGATGGTTATTGTGAAAACCCCTCATCAGATCAAGCAGAAGCACCGGAGTTGCGAAATTCTAGCATTCTCGCTGCCAGGGGTGTTTGCTGTTAAGGAACGGGGCAGGTGGGAGTGCGGAGATAGAGGCGGTAGCCGGGGTGATAGTTATGGGCGGGTGGGAAGTCGCGTTGGACTTGAGGGGCGTAGCAGGTGGTGAGGAACTGTTGGAACTCGGGCCAGCGGTCTAGTTTGGCGTAGTTGTTTGGGCCCAGGGGGAAGAGGGCCTGCGTGACTACGATGACGCGTGGAGGGTGGGTGGCGAGTTGAAGCAGGAACTTGCGGCGGAGATCGGCTACCAAGGCGGCTTGGTGGGGTGGGAGGGAGTCGGTTGCGGCGAAGAGAAGCTCGTCGTATATGAAGCCCGTGGATGGGACTATGCGGTGGTTGTAGAGGGCGGCCAAGCAGCCTTCGATAGTGTCGATGCACTGGATGTCGTTGGAGAGAGCGGGGCCCCCGAAGGAGTCGAGATCGTGGGCGAGGGATTTTGCCTGTTCTGTCGGCCAGTGATCGTGGATGGCGTGGATTGTTGAGAGCACTGCAAGGACGAGGCCGAAGAGCAGGCCGATGGTGCCGAGGATGCGGCGGTAGCCTGGTGTGTCGAGGGCGCTTGTGAATTCGATTGAGGCCAGCAGGAAGAGGAAGGCGACGAAGAGATAGCGGTGTGACGGGAAGCCTTTTGCCTGGATGAAGTACGAGACGATGCCGAGGAGGATGCTGGAACAGAGCAGGAGTCGGAGGCGTTTGAGTTTGGGGTCGGGATTGGAGAGGGCGAGGACGAGGGTGATTGCGGCGATAGTGGCGTGAGAGGCGGTGAAGAAGTGGGTGAAGAGGAATTTGAAGCTTACGTAGCCGAGGCGGGCGTGGAGCGGGATTAGTTCGGTGAGGGTGAACCAGAAGGCTGCGAGGGCGTGGTTTTGCAGGAGCCAGAGGAAGGCTGCGAATGGTGGGATGAGGAAGCCGAGGCATGTGGTGGCGATGGCGCGCCAGCGGGATTTGTTCGCGAATTCGGGCGCGAGGAACAGAAAAGGGAGAGCGAGGGCTGCGGTGGGCTTGATGGTGGTTGCGGCTCCGATGCAGAGGCCGAACCAGAAGAAGTTTCGTCGGGGTGGTGCGTTGAGGAGGAGAGCTATTCCGGCGAGCAGGAGGACCGTGATAGTGAAATCGCGTTGGCCGGTTTGGTCGATGCCGTTGCGTGCGTGGAAGAGAAGGAAGGTTGCGGCCGCGTAGAAGGCTGCGAATGGGCTGTATCGGCGAGCGATTAGAAAGATTGAGGTTCCGGCGATGGCCATGAGGAGGAGATCGTAGGTTCGCCAGGCGAGAGCGGAGGGACCGAGGGTGTGGACGACGAGCCAGTCGGCGAAGTAGCTGCCGGGGAGGTTGTATTCGATGATGTCGCGGTAGGGTGCGAAGTGATGTTGCAGGAGGAAGGTGACGTAGCGGATGAGAGAGGCGTCGGTGATGAGCGGCCAGGAGAGAGTAAGTGCGACGAAGAGTGCGAGGCAGATTGCGAGAATTGCGGAAAGAACAGATTTGAAGTGGTTCAGCACAGGAGTACTTGCAGGGTATCAGGATCCCAGCACCTGCCTGTAAACGTGGAGGAAGGTGAAAGATGTGGGAAGAGTTTTTTGGACGTGGGTGTGATCGGGCGATAGTCTGGTGATGCCTGCGATTTACTGTGGGCTGAGTGGGGTTAAGTACGATGTCGCGCGTGAGTGTTGTAGCTACGGTGCTGAATGAGGTGGGGGATATTGGTGGGCTTGTCTCTACGCTGACGGGGCAGACTATGGCTGCGGCGGAGGTGGTGATTGTCGATGGTGGATCGACGGATGGGACGTGGGAGTGGCTGGTTGCGGCGCGGGAGAGGTATCCGACGCTGGTGGCGATTCGGGATGAGAGTTGCAGTCTGAAGTATTCGGCGGGGCCGATTGCTCGGGGACGGAATGTGGGAATTACGGCGGCTACTTCGGATGTGATTGCTTGTGCGGATGCGGGGTGTACGTATGGGCCGGATTGGTTGGGTCGGCTAACGGCGGCGATTGTTGAGGGCAAGGCGGAGTATGCGGTGGGGGGATCTTGTGTTGATATGGCGGACTCTACGGTTTGGGATATTGCTTCGGCTCCGTTTTTTGGCGTGAAGCTGAGTGAGGATGAGCCTACGAAGTCTTGCACGGCTCGGTCGATGGCGTTCAGGAAGGAGCTTTGGGAGCAGGTTGGTGGGTTTCCGGAGACGGTGTTTCTGGGAGAGGATACGCTGTTCGACCACAAGGTGCGGGCGACGGTGGTGCCGGCGTTTGCGGAGCGGGCGAAGGCGGTTTATCGGCCTCGGCATACGTTTATGTCGGCGATGCGGCAGATGGCTAGCTATGCGATTACGGATGGGGTACTGGGGGTTAGGCCGGCTCGGTTGATGCGGAATTTGATGCGGTGTGTGGTGGAGATGCTGGCGCTGGCGGCGCTGCCGTTTACGGTGATTCCGTTTTTGGTGATTCTGGCGCTGGAGATTTATTTTGCGTTTCGGCTGGATTGGCGGGGGATTCGGAAACAGCCGGTGAGGGTTTGGGTGGCGAGGTTGGTGTTTTCGTTGGTGGTGCCTTGGGTGGTGACCTGGAATCAGATTGTGGGGAGTGTGACGAAGGTGAATCAGCCGAATCGGCAGAATGCTTGAGGGTGGGTAGGGTGGAGAAAGGCAAACCTCAGGGGCTAAAGCCCCGATTGCCTGATGGGTTTGAATGCCTGGGCTAAAGCCCAGGCCTACCTCAGAGGCAAAAGCAACGGCAAAGGCAGAAGCAGATCCCTACGGGATGACAAGCAAAAAGAACAGGCAACAGCAAAGGCAAAGACGAAATACAGGGATCCTTCCCCATTCGGCTTCGCTCAGGGTCAGGATGACGACATAAAACGAACGCCTAGATGAGGCCGCTGTGTTCAGAATGACGACCTTAAAACGAACAGCTGCAAAAATCTAGGTACGGCCGGCTTTCTTTTGGGCGATGACCAGGCCTCGGGGGGTGGGGAGGAAGACGCAGGAGAGGAGGCCGTCGGCCTCTAGTTTGAAGGCGGCGTCGCGGACTACTTTGAGGTGGGAGCTGGCGTCGTGGATGAGGATGATGCCGGTGGGGCGGATCTGGGGGAGGAAGCGTTTGACTTCAGCCTCGCGGATGGGCATGTCGCTGTCGCTGAAGAAGAGGTCGATGGTGCCTTCGATGTGCATCTCGAGGGAGGACTCGTTGCGTAGCTCGATCCATTCGGAGAGGCCAGAGGCGGCTATTTTTTCTTTGGCTTTCTCGAAGACTACGGGGTCGAATTCGCAGGAGATGATCTTGCCGAAGCCGTTTGCTTTGAGAGCTTCGGCGATCCAGAGGGTGCTGACACCGAGGAAAGAGCCGGTTTCGACGACCAGGGCGGGCTTGGTGGTGGTGACGAGGGTGCGGATGAACTCGAGGACCTCGGCCTCGGCGGTCATGGAGTCGTACATGTGCCAGCGCTCGGGGTGGGGGCACTCGGGTGTGGCGCGGTGGTACTCGGGCAGGAGAGCGCCGGCTGCGCGCTCGGCTTGCAACATGACTTTGTGTTCCTGCTTCAGCTTCTTTTTGAAGAGACCCATTGGTTGATTTTAGCTTTCGCGGGTGGAGATACGGTGCAGGTAGACTGAGACTGTTGGTTTGATGCTGTGAGGTGAAGGGTTTGGTTCGGATTAAGGCGTTGAAGTTGAAGGCGGAGGCGCAGTTGCCTCGGTATGCGCATAATGGGGCGTTTGGGGATTTGGCGGCCGATCTTTATGCGGCGGAAGCGATGGTGATTGAGGCTGGGGCGACGGTTCCGGTGCCGACGGGGATTGCGCTGGAGTTTCCGGCGACGCATGGGGCACTCGTTGAGGACCGGTCGGGTTTGGCCGTGCGGGGAGTGACTACGCTGGCCGGGGTGATTGATCCGGGGTATCGCGGGGAGATTAAGGTTGTGGTGACCAACCTTAGCCCGGTGCCAGTGGATGTGAAGGTGGGGGATCGGATTGCTCAGCTTCGAATTGTGCATCGGATTGAGGCTGAGTTTGAAGAGGTTACGGAGTTGGCGGAGGCTCCGCGGGGCGCTGCGGGGTTTGGGAGTACGGGGAGCTAGTGGGGTGAGGCTGATTTGGGCGTGACGTGCGACAATCTTAATAGCGAGCCATGCCAAATCAGCTAGTTCAGCAAGCCAGCGGTACCCCTTCTCCAGCTACCATTACGCCGGAGCTGCTTAAGCAGCACAGCATCACACCGGATGAGTACACGCGCATTGAAGCAGCGCTTGGACGCACGCCCAGCCTTACTGAACTGGGCATTTTTTCTGTGATGTGGTCGGAGCACTGCTCCTACAAGTCGTCGCGGGTGCATTTGAAGCGTTTGCCGACGAAGGGCGTCCGCAGCTCTGGACCGGGCAGCGTGGTGCAGGGGCCGGGCGAAAATGCTGGGATCATCGATGTGGGCGATGGATGGGCTTGTGCGTTTAAGATTGAGTCGCATAATCACCCCAGCTATATCGAGCCTTATCAGGGCGCAGCTACAGGTGTGGGCGGGATTCTGCGGGATATCTTTACGATGAATGCGCGGCCTTTGGCGGTGATGGATTCACTGCGGTTTGGGCCGTTGGATGAAGCAGAGCCGGATGAGGCGCTGCGACGCAGGAATCACCAGATTGCTACGGGTGTTGTGCACGGCGTGGCTGGGTATGGGAACTGTTTTGGGGTTCCGAATCTGGGTGGAGAGACGCGGTTTGAGAACTGCTACTCGGGGAATCCGCTGTTGAATGCGTTTGCGCTGGGGCTGGTGAAGATCGACGAGATCTTTTATGCCAAGGCGACCGGTGTAGGGAATCCGGTGATCTATGTGGGCGCGAAGACGGGGCGCGATGGGATTCATGGCGCTACGATGGCGAGCGAGGAGTTTACCGAAGGCTCGGAGCAGAAGCGGCCGAATGTGCAGATGGGCGATCCGTTTATGGAGAAGCTGCTGTTGGAGGCTTGCCTGGAGGCGATGGCTACGGGCGCGGTGCTGGGGATTCAGGATATGGGCGCGGCTGGTTTAACGTGCTCGACCTGCGAGATGGGGGCTCGTGGCGATTTGGGTTTGACGGTGGAGCTGAATCGCGTTCCGCAGCGCGAGACGGGCATGACGAGCTACGAGATTATGCTGTCGGAGTCGCAGGAGCGGATGCTGCTGGTGGCCGATAAAGAACGCGCGGTCGAGGTGCTGGATGTCTTCTCGAAGTGGGGACTGGATGCTTCGATTGTGGGCGAGGTGACGGCTGAACCGAATATGCGGATTACGCAGCGCGGCGTGGTGGTGGCGAATATTCCGAATAAGTCGCTGACGGATGACGCTCCGCTGTATCACCGGCCTGTGGGGACCTGGAAGGCTCCGGTGCCGCTGGATCCTCCGGCGCACGTGGTTGCGAAGCTGAATGAGCCTCGGGATTATGCGACGGATTTGAAGACGCTGCTGGCGAGTGCGAATATCTGCGATAAGCGCTGGGTGTATGAGCAGTACGACTCGATGGTGCAGACCAATACTGTGCAGGGGCCGGGCGGTGAGGCTGGTGTGATGCGGATTAAGGGCACGGGGGCGACCGGTGAGCGCGGGTTGGCGATGGCGTTGGCTGGGAATGGGCGGTGGACTTATCTCGATCCGAAGCTGGGGGCTATGCATGCTGTGGCTGAGGCTGCGCGGAAGGTCGCTTGTACGGGAGCTGTTCCGGTTTCGGCTACGAACTGTCTGAACTTCGGGAATCCGGAGAAGCCAGAGATTATGGCGCAGCTTTCGAATGCGATCGATGGGATTGCGGAGGCTTGTACGGCGCTGGGAACTCCGGTTACGGGTGGGAATGTTTCGCTTTACAACGAGACCAAGGGCGAGGGGATTTATCCGACACCGGTGCTTGGGATTGTTGGGATTATTGAGGATGTGACGAAGAGTGTGCCAGCTGCGTTTCGGAAGGCTGGGGATGCTGTGCTGTTTCTCTCCGCGTTTCAAGGGAAGGGGCGGCAGGCGAAGCAGGATATGGGCTCGACCGACTTTGCGAAGAGTGTGCTGGGTGAGCTTTGGGGTGCGCCTCCTGTGCTGGATCTGAAGGAAGAGGCTGCGCTGCATAAAGCTCTGGCTGCGCTGGCGGAGAAGGGATTGCTGAATTCGGCTGCCGATCTTTCGGATGGTGGCTGTGCGGTGGCGTTTGCGAAGGCTTGCTTCCCGCGTGAGCTTGGGGTGAGGATTTCGATGCGGCTTGATTCTGATGAGCCGTTTGCTGTGACGGAGAGGCTGTTCAGTGAGATTGGGTCGTCGGTGATTGCTACGGCTGATCCTGCGAAGATCGAGGAGATTCAGGCGGTGCTGAAGGATCATGCTGGTGTTTGGGTGTTCCGCCTGGGAGATGTGACTTCGGGTAACTACGAGATTGTGATTAATGAGAAGACGGTGATCGATGAGCCGGTGAAGGCGCTGAAGGCTGCGTGGGCGGGGGCGATGGAAGCGCAGCTGGCGGATGAGGTGGTGACGGCATGAGCGAACGGTGTAAAAACTTGTCGGTAGTAGAGGACAAAATACAGGGATCCTTCGCTTCGCTCAGGATGACGGCTTCTGGGGTGGATGCGGACGTTGAGTTTGACGAGGACGACGCTACACCGTTCGATAAGCTGCGAGAAGAGTGCGGTGTGATGGCGGTGTATGGCCACGCCGATGCGGCTCGGATGACGTACTGGGGACTGTATGCGTTGCAGCATCGCGGGCAGGAGTCGGCGGGCATTGCCAGCGCGGATGGGCAGCAGGTAAATGACATCAAGGGCATGGGCCTGGTGTCGGAGATCTTTACCGATGATGTGCTGGCGAAGCTGCCGGGCAACATGGCGATTGGACACACGCGCTACTCGACTACGGGGGACTCGGCGCTGCTGAATGCGCAGCCGATCTCGGTGGAGAGCACGAAGGGACTGATTGCGATTGCGCATAACGGCAACCTGGTGAATCTGGGGAACTCGAAGGAACGGTTGGAGCGCGATGGGGCGGTGTTCCAGACGACGAGCGACTCGGAGATCATCATTCAGTTGATTGCGCACTCGAAGCGGTCGACGCTGGTGGATTGTATTGCGGACTCGCTGTCGCAGGTGGATGGCGCGTTTTCGATTGTGATGATGACGCGGAACCGCATCTTCGCGGCGCGCGATCCGCATGGGTTCAGGCCGCTGTCGATGGGAAGGATTCCCGGGGTTGATGGTGCTCCGGATACGTTTGTGTTTGCGAGCGAGACTTGTGCGTTCGATCTGCTGCATGCGAAGTATGAGCGCGATGTGAAGCCGGGCGAGTTGGTGATGGTGTCGGAAGATGGCGTGACCAGCCGTTACTTCAATACGACGACGGAACAGGCGAGCTGCGTGTTTGAGCACGTCTACTTTGCGCGGCCTGACTCGAAGATCTTTGGGCGCTGGGTGCAGCAGTCGCGAGAGCAGATGGGAAGGCAGCTTGCGCGTGAGTCTGGTGTGGCTGCGGATTTGGTTGTTCCGGTGCCGGACTCGGGTGTGACGGCGGCGCTGGGGTATGCGGCGGAGTCGGGGATTCCGTTCAACCTTGGGTTGATTCGTAATCACTATGTTGGGCGCACGTTTATTCAGCCGGAGCAGAGGGTAAGAGATTTTGGCGTGAGGATGAAGTTGAATCCGGTGCGGAGTCTGCTCGAAGGTAAGCGCGTGATTCTGATTGATGACTCGATTATTCGAGGGACGACCTCGCGGAAGATTGTGCGGATGGTGCGGGCGGCTGGCGCGAAGGAAGTGCATCTGCGGATTACTTGCCCGCCTACGATTTCGCCTTGTTTTTATGGGGTGGATACGCCGAGCAAGAAGGATCTGATTGCGGCGAATAAGTCAGTAGCGGAGATATGTGCGTATATCGAGGCGGATTCGCTGGCTTATCTTTCGCTACCTGGGCTGACGCATGCTTGTACGATTGGCGAGTCGGCTGAGGGGCTTTCGCCGGCTTCTTTCTGTACGGCTTGTTATACGGGAGAGTATCCGACGCAGTGGGTGGATGTGACGGAGATTTTGCCGGCGGTTACGGTGGTTTGATTGGTTGGAAGAGGGCATACCTCGGGGGCTAAAGCCCCCTTATCTTTGCTGGAGTTTAGTGCCCGGGCTAAAGCCCGGGCCTACCTCAGAGGCAACGACAGTAGCGTCCGGGTAAGACAGCTAGAGCAACGACAAACGCAGATCCCTACGGGATGACAAACAAAAAGACAACCACCCGCAGGGCTGCGGCTAGCGGGATTCGGTGTCGGTGGGGTGTTTGCCGGTGAAGGGTGAGCAGCAGATGGTTCCTGAGGGCTCGTACTCCATGTACTCGACGCGGGTGAGGTCCGGGTCGTAGAGATTGAGTTGAACTTTGCCGTCGCGGCCCATTTGAGTTTTGGTGCAGTTGGGACCTTCGCAGTGGTTGCGGGCGAGGGCATCGACGGCGTCGCTCATCTTTGTGGTGCCGAGAGAGAAGTGATCGACGACACCGTATTGGCGCAGGGATGGGTCGGGGCCGACGTTGAGCATGTACTCGAGCCAGTCGGTGCCCTCGGGGGTTTGGAGGCTGACGTAGTCGGTGCGGCCGTCCTTTTGTCCGCCGTACCAGTAGGGGCGGAAGCCGAGGATGTCGCGGAAGAAGCGGTCTTCGGCGGCGCGGTCCTTGACGAGGAAGCCGGCGTGGATGATGCGGCGGGAGGTTGCGTCGGGCGATGCGACGGGAAGGCCTTTGGGGTGTGTTCCTTCCTGCACGAAGAGGATTAAGTTGCCTTCGGGGTCGTGGACGCCGAAGATGCCGTTGGTGAGGGGCTGGGCGATAGAGACGGAGTGGGCTTTGAGATAGCTCTGGAGCGCGGCTGCGTCGCGAGTGGTGAAGGCGACGGCGGCGAGGCGGGATGCGGGTGCGGGCGATGGGATCGGTTCGACTTCAAGCCATTGGAGATCGTTGACGGAGTAGCTGGTGATGCCTTTGTTCTCTGCGTGGCCGAAGCCGAGGGTCTTGCCGTAGAAGTTGGCGGAGGCGGCGGGATCGGAGGCGTAGACGCGCATGAATGCGATGCCGGTGATGGCGGGCCGCTGCTGGGAGTAGGCAAAACAGGAGGCTGTAAGGAGGAGGGCGAGGGTTGCTCTTCGCATGGCGACCACTCTAGTGGAGGCGTTGTGCGGCTGTCAAAACGTTAACGATCCTCTAAAACGATTGATCGCTGAGAATTGGCGATGTGTAAAAGAAGCAAGAACGAAATACAGGGATCCTTCACTTCGTTCAGGATGACGACAATAAAAGTATTTGTGTTCACGATGACGACAATGAAGGCATTGGGTTCAGGATGATGACGTGTTTAAGACGACGTAAAGACAGTGCATGACTACGTAAAACTAGTTTTAGACTTTTTCGAGGTCCATGACGAGGTAGTCCATGTGCCAGCTGGGTTTGATGCCGTGTTGGCGGACGAGGGTGGCGAGTTGCGCGTAGTGGCGCGCGGTGTGGAATAGGGCATGGAAGAAGATGACCTTTCGCGAGGAACGCGCCGGGCCCATGGTGCGAGTGGCGTACTCGATGCGCTCGTTCCAGTCGATGGTGTCGGATGCGAGCAGTTGCTGGAAGAGCGCTGTGGCGTGGTTGTGAGTGGTGTAGATTACGTCGACTGAGTCGAAGGGGATGGTGGCGTAGTCGGTGGCCGGGAGGTTGGCGAGGCGCTCGGCGTAGCGGAGCTCGACAGCGACGATGTGTTGGAGGAGTTCGCCGACGGTTTTGGTTTGGTTGATGTCGCAGGGGAGGGACAGGGCTTCGTGGTGCTCGGTGAGGAGCTTCTTCCAGGCGGCGCTGTTGAGCTCGTGCCAGGCGAGAGTCTCTTCGGCGGTGAGGGCGAGGTTGCTCATGCTTGCTCCTTCAGGATATTGGCGGAAAGGACTGTGCTGATATCGTTCCAGACCAGCCAGTGCTCGTTGAGGGACGTGGCTCCAAGCCGGGTGTAGAAGTGAAGCGCAACAATATTGTCTGGAGCACAGTTTACGCAGACGCGTAACGCCTTTTGCTCTACAAACCATCTGGCGAGGTGGAGGAATAGCTCCGAGGCCGCTCCACTACCTCGGCTCTCGGAGATTACGTTGATCCACTCTATCTCACCTTCGCAGTTGTAACGCTGTGTCAGATGGCCTGCGATGAAGCCGACGAGTGAATCGCTTTGTTGTGCAACGTAGATAATTCTTTGAGGAAGCGCTTGTTGCGGGTTATGTGTGCCATCGAGGTAACCGCTGATGCGGTTGACCCAATATTTTCCTGTTCCCCACACAGCTTCACGGATACGCGCGATGGATGGAATGTCGGATCGCTCGGCTTCGCGGTAGATGACGCTGGGCATTCGAGGCTCCTGGAGCGGCTTCAGTTTACGTAGTGAGGGCGCGGTGGCCGATGTCGCGGCGGTATTGCATGCCTTCGAAGGTGATGTTGGCGATCTCGGCGTAGGCCTTGTCGAGGGCGGTGCGGAGATCGGGGGCGACTGCGGTGATGGCCAGGACGCGGCCTCCCGCTGTGACGAGGTGGCCATGCTTGATTGCGGTGCCTGAGTGGAAGACGACTACGTCTTGAGGAGGCGGAGTGGAGATGCCCTGGATGGGTTTGCCTGAGGTGTATTTGCCGGGGTAGCCGCCGCTGGCTGTGATGACGCAGGCGCTGGCTCCGGGACGCATCTTGACGCTTAGGAGGGCGGCGTTGCCGTCGATGGAGGCGTTGATGAGGTCGAGGATGTCGGTCTCCATGCGCAGGAGGATGGCTTGCGTCTCGGGGTCGCCGAAGCGGGTGTTGAACTCGAGGACCATGGGACCGCGTGCGGTCATCATGATGCCGCAGAAGAGGATGCCCTTGAACGGTGTTCCCTCGGCCTTCATGCCGGTGACGGTCTTCTGGGCTACGTTGGTGGTGAGCCATTGGCGCATAGCCGGGGTGAGGAGGCCGTCGGTGGAGTATGCTCCCATTCCGCCGGTGTTGGGGCCGGTGTCGCCTTCGCCTACGCGCTTGTGGTCCTGGGCGGCGGCGATGGGAGCGGCGTGGGTGCCGTCGCAGAGGGCAAAGAAGGAGACTTCTTCGCCGGTGAGGAATTCCTCGAGGACGACTTCGGTCTCATGGGTGCCGAGGAGGGAGCCGGAGAACATATCGGCAGCGGCGGTCTCGGCCTCGAGGCGGGTGTTGCAGATGACTACGCCTTTGCCTGCGGCGAGGCCGTCGGCCTTGACGACTACGGGGAGCGAGAAGGTAAGGAGCTGCTCGCGGATCTGCTCGATGGTGGTGCAGACGGCGTAGGCAGCGGTGGGAATGTTGTGACGCTGCATGAAGGCTTTGGCGAAGGCTTTGCTGGACTCGAGGCGGGCTGCGGCTTGCGTGGGGCCGAAGACGCGCATCTTGCGCTGCTCGAGGGCGTCGACGAGGCCGAGCGAGAGGGGGACTTCTGGGCCGACGACGGTGAGGGCTGGGCGCTCTTCCTCGACTACGGCGAGCATGGACTCGAGGCTGTTGACGTCAACGGAGACGCAGCGGGCGATCTGGGCGATTCCTCCGTTGCCGGGAGCGCAGACTACTTCGGTTACATCTGCTGACTTGCTAAGGGACCAGACAATGGCGTGTTCGCGCCCTCCACCACCGATTACCAAAATCTTCATAGACTTTGAGCGTAGCATTTTGCGGCAGTGCCTGAGTGATACCGGAAGGCACGGATTCTCCGCAATTGACGCACTGGCCTGATCTGATGGTAGGTTGCAAATGATACTTGTATCAACAAGCTAAGTTCGATGCTAAAGAAAACTGCAAAGGTAAATCGCGAAAAGAAGCTTCTTCGAGGACCCAGGCCGCGGCGTGGCGATCCCGAAGAGACTCGTCTACGCCTGATAGCCGCGGCGGCCACGCTCTTCAATCGTGTTGGCTACCATGGGACTGATTCAAACCGAATTGCCAAAGAGGCAGGGTACTCTCCCGGCACGTTTTACAAGCATTTCAAAGAGAAGCGCGATATATTTCTCGCGGTGTACGAAGGCTGGATCGTCTCAGAATGGGAGGCTTTTCAGGCTGAACTCGCGTTGGGGGGTGAGCCGGAGAACCTGGCCCGAAGACTGGTGGATATTCAACTGGACTTCCATACCCGGTGGCGCGGCCTGCGAGCTTCGTTGCTGGAGCTTGTCTTCGCCGATGCTGTCGTCAGGCGGTTTTACCGGGATCAGAGACGCCGGCAGCTGGACTTGATGGCGCAGCTTCGTGCAAGGATGAACACCACGCGTCAAAGCCGAGAAGAAGACGCGATTTACATCTACACGATGGAACGTTCGTGTGACGCTATCGCACAGGGAGAACTGTCAAATCTCGGTCTCGATCGTGGGGCGATGGTCGAGGTGTTGGTGCAACGGGTCGCGAGTCTTCTTAAAAAAGAACCGGCTTTGTAGCCAAAGAGCATTGCGCTCGGCGTCGCGTAGTGATAGATATATCACCAAGGTTTTGCCTTGTCTTTTCAGAGGAAAATGGGAGGGACTTAGAATGCGCTACATCGTTCTTGCCGGCCGCGTTTTGTTCGCTCTGATCTTCATCTTCGCCGCACCGCGACACTTCTCACACGAAGGTATCCAGCACGCGGCCGATCTGGGCACACCGTTAGCTGGCATCCTGGTACCGTTGTCGGGTTTGATGGCCATCCTGGGAGGGTTGAGTGTGGCTACCGGGTACAAAGCCAGATGGGGAGCCTGGTTGCTGGTTGCCTTTCTCGTACCCGTGACGCTGGTGATGCACTCCTTTTGGAGAGTGGGAGATCCTGCCCAGCATCGCGTGCAGGTGGCGATGTTCAGCAAGAACCTATCGATGCTTGGAGCAGCGCTGCTACTCACTCAGTTTGGTGCCGGCTCGCTTAGCATTGATTCAAAAGAGGAGCGCGGGTAGCTGCTTCATCTAGATTCAGCTGGTTTGACAGAGATCGCATCGGCGAGCGACTCGCTGAGCAGGGTGAGCTTTGCGGGGCGGCCGATGCGGACCTGATAGGCGCCTTTGAAGGGGAGTTGCTCGGTGAGAGTGAGTGAGACGCCGGGGCGGATTCCCTGCGTGGCGAGGTAGCGGAGCATCTCGGGGTCTTTGTCGGAGACGCTGGCGACCTTGGCGGTTTGGCCGGGGCGAAGAAGCGAGAGAGCTTGCGGCTCGCTGGTGGGGAGAGAGCCGTCGAGCGCTGGGATGGCGTGGCCGTGCGGGTCGAACTCGGGATGGCCGAGTTTGGCGGCGATGCGCTCCTCGAAACGCTCGGAGATGAAGTGCTCGAGGCGCTCGGCTTCGAGATGGACTTCGTCCCAGGGGTAGTCGAGGACTTCGTGGAGGAAGGTCTCGAGGAGGCGGTGATGGCGGATGATCTCGAGGGCGCGCTTCTTTCCTGACTTCGCGAGCTTTACGCCGTGGTGTTTCTTGTAGGCGACGAGCGGCGGATCAGCGGCGGCAAGCTTCTGGAGCATGTTGGTTACGGAAGCTGCGGTGATGGAGAGGTGCGTGGCGATCTCAGTGCTCGAAACCTGGCGCTCTTCGCGGCCGCTTAGCTTGAAGATGGCTTTGAGGTAGTCGTCGACGGCCTCGCTGCCTGTGGATGGAGTTGAGGTCTTTGGATCGGTGGGCAGCGGCTTCGAGGAGATTTTTGCCATGGCTGTTGCTGACTCAGCTTAGCACTTAAGGTAATATTTAGGCATGGCTAATGTTCTAGTTAGTCCGCAGAAGTTTTTGCCGCGGCTACGATCGAATGAGATGTGGAGGTACTTTGGCCCGGCGTTTGTGGCCTCGGTGGCTTATATCGATCCGGGCAACTTCGCGACCAACATCCTTGGCGGGAGCATGTTTGGCTACCGGCTGCTGTGGGTGCTGCTCTGGTCGAATGCGATGGCGATCCTGATCCAGTACCTCTCGGCGAAGCTTGGTATTGTTACCGGGCACACGTTGCCGCAGAACTGCCGGCGGCACTTTTCGCGGCCGGTGACGCTGTTTCTGTGGGTGGCGGCGGAGTGTTCGGCGATTGCTACGGATCTTGCTGAGTTTCTGGGTGCTGCGCTTGGTTTCTATCTGCTGGTTGGGCCGACGATGCTGGCGCATGGATGGTCGCGGACGGGGTCGCTGTTTGTGGCGGCGCTGGCTTCGGCTGTGCTGGTGTTCGTGATCCTGGCGCTCGATCTTGCGGGCTTTCGTTGGCTGGAGCGCGGGATTATGGCTTTTGTCGCGATCATCGGGCTTTGCTATGGGTTCGAGGTTTTTCTGGTGCATCCGAACTGGAAGCTGGTGGCGTTCCATACGCTGGTGCCTACGCTCGATCCCAGAGACTTTCATGGCAGCCTGTATGCCGCCGTGGGAATGCTGGGCGCGACGGTGATGCCGCATGTGATCTATCTGCACTCGGCGCTGGTGCAGCCGCGGTTGAAGGAGATGGCCGAGCCGCCGAAGCCAGTGGGCCATGGGATGCGCAGGAGTTTTCTGCGGTTCGAACTGATCGACGTGTTTGTCGCGATGAATGGAGCGTGGCTGATCAACTCGGCGATGATCGTGATGTCGGCCGTTGCGTTTGCCCACATCGGGACGGCGCCGAGTATCGAAGAGGCGTATCGTACGTTGGGGCCGCTGCTGGGGCCGGCTTCGGCTACGTTATTTGCGGTGGCGCTGCTTTGCTCGGGGCTGTCGTCGTCGACGGTTGGGGTGATGGCCGGGCAGGTGATCATTGAAGGGTTTCTGGACATCAAGTTCTCCATCTTTCTGCGGCGGCTGATTACGATCATTCCGGCGCTGGTGGTGATTGCAATTGGATTCGATCCTTTGAAGATTCTGATTCTGTCGCAGGTGGTGCTGAGCTTTACGCTGCCGTTTGCGCTGGTTCCGCTGCTGATGCTGACGAGCCGACCATCGGTGATGGGCTTGTTTTCAAGCGCGCGGCGGACACAGGTTGCCGGTTGGGCAGCGGTCGCGGTCATTCTGGTTTTGAACGTTGTGCTACTGGGGCAGATTGCATTTGGGGATTAGGGGCACCCCCAGGTATCCCATGGCTAAAACATTTTATTTCAATAAGTTGACGAAACTTCGGCTTGTAGAATCGTCATTCTAAAAGGCTTACAGGCAAAATCGTCTTTCTAAACGGTTTAGGTGTTTAAAAAGAAAATCCCCGGTTTTGGACCGGGGATTTTCGACTCTGTTTTTATTATAGCGAAACGGATGAAACTCTTTTGCAAATTGGATGTTGTTTGTTTTGTGGCAGTTAAGCTGTTTTGGGATTTGACAGGTTTTTCTGTGGATTATTTTGCCGGGGTAGTGGAACCGCTGCTGCTGCCGCTTCCGCTGGTGCTACCGCCGGTGCCGCAGTAACCGCCGCCGTTGCCTTTGCCGTGGTCGCAGTTGTTACCGGTACCGGAGTTCTGGCCATTCTGGTCGCATTCACGGTGGTGGTTGCTATCACGATCGCTGTCTTTGTGATCGCTGTCGGTGTGGTGAAAGAACGAGAAGAGACCACCACTGCCGGGATCACAGGCCCAGGCGGGAGTGGACAACGAAATTCCAATTAGTGATGCCATTATCAAACGGTTCAGTTTCATTACTTCACCTCGTGAGGCGAAGGATAGCAAGCCGTTGGTGGGAGGGGAGTAACACTTTTGGGTTAGGCTTTTGATTTCTTTTTTGAGAAAAGAGCTTGATTTTTGGGTAGGAGGTGTGCCGGGGCTGAAGAGGATGCTGAAAAAGTCGCTCCTGCGGAGCTAAGCCCGACTGAGAGCGTGCCTTTTTCAGCAGCCTCTGAAGCCGCTTGTATTTTATGCGTTTTTTGGGATGGGCTGACGAGGATGCGGGTCTTTGGCGGGTGTTGAAGTGCAACGGCAACGGCAAGAACAACAGCAAAAGCAACGGCAAGAACAACAGCAAAAGCAACGGCAAGAACAACAGCAAAAGCTAAATACAGGGATTCTTCGCTTCGCTCAGAATGACGACGTAAAAACTGGCAACGGCAACGGCAACAGCAACAGCAACAGCAACAGCAACAGCAACAGCGGCTGGTTTAATAGCTGCGCTGATACATGCGGGAGATGCGGTCGTGCCAGCCCAGGCCTTCGTCGTCGAGGCAGGCCCATAGGAAGCCGATGCCCAGGGGGCAGACGGCGAGGATCGAGGCGAGGATGCGGCGGCGGATCTGGGGGCGGGTGGGGTTTTCGTCGGAGAGGGTGCAGAGTCCGATGCGGGCGTAGCGCATGCCTGGGGTGGACTCACCGAAGGTGAAGAAGAGGAGCTGGTAGGCGAGGGTGAGGAAGAGGAGGGTTCCGACTGAGGCTATCGCTGCGGGTTGGAGGCCGATGGAGATGGAAGCGACGCCTAGTTTGCGGCAGGTGAAGGCGAAGGTTGCTACGAATCCGAAGAAGGCTGTGAGGATCAGGATGCCATCGACCATGGCAGACATGAGGCGCAGGCTGAGGGATGCGGCCTGGGGGGCGGGGGTTGGGAGGAACTGTGTTTCGGGGGCTTCGACGAAAGGGGCCGGGGCGGGTTGGGCGTCGAGCACCATGGAGGACCACTCGGGTGCGATGGATTCGACGACGGGAGCGGTGGAGAGCTGGGTGGCTTCGACCTCGAAGATACGGAGTTGAGCGGAGGTGGGGGCGAGGTCGGCTTCTTCGCGGAGAGGGCCTTCGGCCAGACGGGGCCGGGCTTTGCGGGCGGCGACGAGCTGGCGGGGGAACTCGATGAGGTTGGCGGGGATCTCGATGGGCGCGGTGACAGGCTCGAAGACCGGAGATTGGCGAAAGGCGATCTCGTCGTCGAGGGCCTGATCTTCGGCTTCGTCGAAGGGGTCGGGCGCGGGGGCGGGATGAGAGGAGGCGAGAGGCTGAGGGGTGTGGCGGGCTACGTCTTCGTATAGGCGGACGGTGAAGGTGGGGGCTTCGGTGATGTTAAGGGCGAGAGGCTGCTGAATGGCGGAAGGCGTTGCAGCGGGTGTGGCGGGTTCGATGAGTGCGGGGCTTTCGACCGCGATGGGGCCGGAGAGAGGGACTTCGGCGGCGAGTTGATCGAGCTCGAAGAGGAGCTGGTTCTGGGCCTCGGCTACGGCTTTGGCGCTGAGAGCGGCGACTTCGGCTGCGGCCTGGGCCTGGCGGATGGCGCGCTCGGCTTCTTCGGCGAGGAAAGCTCGATAGCTCTGGGACTGGGCGTAGCGTTCGGCGACGGAGGCGGCGATGCGGGCTGAGCGGGATTTTGGAGTGGAAGGAACGGGCTCGGCCTGCGAGATGGATGTGACGGAGCTGCCAGCAGCGCGGGACTTGCGGGCGCGATGGGCGGCGAGGCGCTCGGCTACCTGCTCTTTGAGAGCGGAGGTGGCTTCGGTTGCGTCTGGTGGGCCGAAGAGGTCGTCTATTGGTTGTATGTCGCGCTGTGCACTGCTCATGCTCGAAACCTCAACCCGCTTGCTGTGAAATCGTTTAGCCTCAAAGAGTGGTGCGTCTGACAAGTTGCGAATCGAACCAGAAGAATATGAAGGCCCGTCGACCAGGCTCTGTGCACGAACTGTCATGGTTTGGAGACAGGGTGCTGCAACGAGTCCAGAAGACTATTTACCTCTTGATAACTATCACTTTGCTGGGGGCAAGTCATCCACAGTTGGCCGCGCAGGAGGTGACGAATGAGGCACCACCGGCGAGCCTGCCGGATGGCCCGGGGGCGGTGAAGTATCCCGAGGCGAAGGTGCTTCCGCAGGAGGACGACACGACGCTGGTGGAGATTACGACGGCAGGGCCGCAGTCGAAGACTGGAAGCCGCTATGTGCTGGATGACGACGTGGTGATCCACTACCGCGAGTGGACGGTGCAGGCTGACCATATTGAGTACGACATGGAGACCGGCGACCTGACGGCGACGGGCCATCTGAAGGTGACGGGCGGGGCGAACAATGAGGTCATTTCGGCGAGCCACGGCGAGATGAATCTGCGGAAGCAGACGGGCCGGTTCTACGATGTGATTGGGTCGGTGGGGTTGAAGAACTCGGGCAAGCGGATGGTCTATGCGAGCGGCAATCCGTTTTTGTTTACCGGGCGGATGGTGGAGAAGACAGGGCCGCGGTCGTACAACGTGTTTGATGGGACGGTGACTTCGTGCCAGTTGCCTGATCCGGACTGGATCTTGTCGGCGGCGAGGTTCACGGTGGAGAACGATAAGGCGAGCGCGAAGAACAGCGTGTTTCATCTGGTGAATGTTCCGCTGCTGTATCTGCCTTATGTGACGCATGCGGTGGACTCGGAGAGCCGGCAAAGCGGCTTTCTGATTCCGGTGCTGGGGCAGTCATCGACGAAGGGATTCATTCTGGGGGAACAGATTTACTGGGCGATCAACCGGAGCGCGGATTTGACGGTGGGGGCGCAGTACTACTCGAGGCGCGGGTGGGAGCAGAGCGGGACGTTTCGGTATAGGGGTTTGGAGAACAACTTCGTGCGGGCGCACTACAACGGGCTGCTGGACCGCGGATACTACTCGAACGGGACGTATGTGAACCAGGGCGGCGAGGATGCGAAGGCCTCGGGCCGGTATGACTTTTCGGCGCAGACGCGGGTGGTGGGGGATGCGGAGTATCTGAGCTCGTTTGCGTACCGGCAGGCGTTTACGGAGAACTTCAACCAGGCGGTGTCGAGCGATATTCTTTCGTTCGCCTACGCGGTGAACCAGGAGAACGGCTATTCGGCGATGGTTCGGACGGATCGGTACCAGGGTCTGAAGCAGACGGCCACGGCCACGACGGTGGAGGAGCAGATACGCATATTTCATGCACCATCACTGGAGTTAGCGACGACGGAGCACAGGATAGGTGATGGGCCGGTGTTGTGGAACGTGGAGACTTCGGTGGCGGGGTTGAAGCGAGTGCAGCCGAACTTTGCTACGGCGGGTTTGACGCATCGATTCGATGTGAAGCCAGAGGTTGTGTTGCCGCTGAATGCGGATGGATGGCACTTCCGAACCTCGGTGGGGGTGCGCGAGACGGTATATAGCCGCAGCCGGAAGACACCTTATACCTCGCCGGTTCCGGTTGAGTCTGGAAGTGCGGTGAACAGGGCGGATTTTGAGCTTGGAGTGGACGTGCGTGCTCCGGTGGTGGAGCGCACGTTCCACTCGAAGATGCTGGATAAGCTGTTCGGCTCGGAGGTGAAGCACACGGTTGCGCCGGAGGTTACGTACCGGTATGTGACGGGTGTCGATAATTTCCTGAATATCCTGCGGTTTGATGATGTGGATGTCGTGAGCGACACGAACGAGATGGAGTATGGGGTGACGCAGCGGCTGTTCATTCATCCGAGGAAGACGAGTGCTCCGTGTGTGGCGACGGTCGCGGATACGAATGGAGCGGTTGATCCGGATACGGGCCAGGATGCTTATGACGAGGGGAACAACTGCGGCAGGCGGGAGTGGATGAGCTGGCGGGTGTCGCAGAAGTATTTCTTCGATCCGACGTTTGGCGGGGCGGTGATCCGGGGGCGACGGAACATCTTCGATACGACGCTGATTTTTTCGGGAATTGCGTTTCTTACGGAGCCACGGAATATCTCGCCGCTGATCTCCCGGTTGCGGATGCATCCGTCGGAGAAGGTGGATGTGGAGTGGGACTTTGACCTGGATACAGGGGCGAAGAAGTTCACGTCGAACAACTTGCTGGTCGATGTTCGCAAGGGGAACTACTTTTCCGGGTTGAGTTATGCGCGGCTGAACGCTCCGGGACGGTTTTATACGCAGGGGATTTCGTCGGCGGTGTCGGATTTCAGCCAGCTTCGGTTTTTGCTGGGGTATGGCGGGCCGGCGAAGAAGGGACTGGGAGTTGCGGCGAATGTGGGGCTGGACCTGAGATTGACGTCGTTGCAGTATGGGGCGCTGCAGACCTCATATAACTGGGATTGCTGCGGGTTTAGTGTGGAGTACCGGAAGTACGAGCTGGGGTCGGTGAGGAATGAGAACGCTTACCGGTTCAACTTTACGCTGGCGAACATTGGTACGGCAGGGAACCTACGGCGGGCCGAGCGGCTGTTCTAAGTCTGACGGGGGCAAGGCTTAACACCGATTAACACCGATGGCACTGGTTTTAAGGGCGATGGATGTGTTCTGGCGCGGGAATGAGCTGTGAGTGGAAGCGGCTGTTCGTGGGTGTCCCAGAGGGCCAGCGTGAGATAATAGAGACACTGTGTTGAATGGATTTAGGCTGGTTCGTCCCCTTGTTTTAAGCATTATGCTGGCTGCTCTTGGTTGCCACGCGCAGACACCTGCGCAGGGGCCAGGGACGCTGTCACCTGAATTGACGCGTCGCGTCGAGGTGCTGATTCGAGCGAAGACGAGGGTACCGCCAAACTACGACATTCATATCGGGACCCGGACGAACAGCGATGTGCCTGGCTACGACGAGATCGTTGTAATCTTTACGGCCGAGGGGCAGACGAGCAAGCCGATTACATTTTTGCTGTCGCATGACGGCAAGACGCTGGCGCAGCTTAGCAAATACGACATAAGCCAAGACCCGAAGGAGATGGTGAGCGCGGCGAACCGTCCTGCGCGGGGTGGACCGGCGAACGCGCCGGTGGTGATCGTTGGCTTTGATGACCTGGAGTGCCCGTACTGCGCGAAGATGCATGCGGAGTTGTTTCCTGCGTTGACGGCGCGGTACAAGGACCAGGTGCGGATTGTTTATCGCGATTTCCCGCTCGATCTTCATCCGTGGGCTATGCGGGCGGCGATTAACGCGAACTGTCTTGCAGCGCAAAGCACAACGGGGTACTGGAACCTGGTGGATTACGTCCACGCCCATGCGGGCGAGTTGGGTGGAGAGGACAAGAACCTGGCGAAAGCGAATGAGACGCTGGACCGTCTAACGCGAGAGGAAGGAAAGCGGCAGAACATAAATGCCGCGGCGCTGGATGCCTGCATTGCCAAGCAGGATGACACGGCTGTGAAGGCGTCGATCAAGACGGCCGAGGACCTGGGCGTGGATTCCACGCCGGTGCTGTTCATCAATGGAGAGAAATTAGAAGGCGCAGTGCCGCTTGAGTATGTGTATAAGATGATTGACAATGCGCTGACGGCATCAGGCCAAACGCCGCCACCGCCACCACCACCGCCTGCACCGACACCCCAGACACAACCGGCACCGAAGCCCGGAAGCTAGTACCAAAATTGCGGAGAGATTTAGACGTGACAACTTTGTTGACTGATATTAATTTTTTTAGCCCGCGCTCGTTTCGCCGGGCCTCTGCCCCGGTTGCAATAATTTTTCTGACTGGGCTCCTCCCGGTTATGGGCTGCAACCAGACCCGCAATGCGGATGTTGTCGCTACGGTAAATAACAAGGCCATCATGCGGGCAGAGATGGACAAGGCCTATGCCGCACAACTTGGCGATGCACAGCAGCAAGGACAGCATCCCTCGAATGAGCAGGCCGACTCCCTGCGGCTGAATGTGCTGAAGGGCATGATCGACGAAGAGATCGTCGACCAGCGCGCAGCCAAGCTGAACCTGACGGCGACGAATGAAGAGGTGGATGCGAAGCTGGCTGAGATGAAGGCTCCGTACACCGAGGAGCAGTTCGAGGAGAAGCTGAAGGCGAGCAATCATACGCTGGAGGATGTGAAGCACGACCTGCGCCGGTCGATGACGTTCGAGAAGCTGCTGAATAAAGAGATCAACTCGAAGATCACGGTGACGGACGCGGACATTACCAACTACTACAACCAGCACAAGGGCGAGTTCAACCTGATCGAGACGCAATACCACCTGGCGCAGATTCAGGTGACGAGCGTGCCCTCGCCGCAGCCGGGCAACCTGCAGAACAGCAAGGCTACGAACGACGCAGAAGCCAAGAAGAAGATCCAGGCTTTGAAGAACCGGCTGGATAGTGGCGAAGACTTCGGGTCGTTGGCGATGAACTTTTCTGAGCGGCCGGAGACGGCGTCAAGCGGCGGCGATATCGGGTTTGTTCCAGAGTCGCAGCTTCATGCTGATCCTGCGATCTTTGCAGCGGTGACCAAGCTGAAGGCCGGCGGCGTGACGGAGATTCTGCCACTGCTGGATGGGCAGACGAAGAAGGTCGCGGGTTATGCGATCTATAAGGTGATCTCGCGCGAGCCGGCAGGACAGCGAGATTTGAACGATCCTGGCGTGCAGCAGGCGATACGGCAGCAGTTGCACGATGGACGATCGCAGTTGCTGAAGAATGCGTACTTCGAGATGCTGCGGGATCAGGCGAAGGTTGAGAATTTTCTCGCGGAGCAGATATTTAAGAATGATGCGAAGTAATGCGGTTGAGGTTTAGAAAGCGGCGCCCCTTTGGGCACCGCTTTTTTTGCGTGAGAAGAGATCCTTGACTGTGCCCGGGTAAGACAAAAGCAGATCCCTGCGGGATGACAAACAAAAGAACAAGCAATGGCAAATGACAGCGACGTTTAGTGGATAGCTGTCGCGAGAGCCGCGGAGCTGCTGCCGTGGGTTGTGGCGATAATGCGTCCTGGGGCGTCGCCTGATGGCAGGTATTTCTTGTAGACGCTGATGTGGAAGCAGGCCTGCTGGAACTCTTCTTCAACATCGACCTTGCCCTGCTGCACGAGAGGCAGCAGATAGCCGCGTAGCCATGCGATTTCGGTGAGTGAGAGGCCGTGCTTGGCGAGGTCGATTGCCTGTCCGGTGAGGTGCGGGGAGGCAGTTTCACCTTCGGCGGGAGCTGCGTTGCCGTTAGTGCGAAGCAGACGCTGCTGGAACTCGACGGTGCGGACGGCGGAGTTAATTTGCAGGGGCGTGTGGAAGCGGGCGTAGTGAGCGCGAGAGAGCGTGGCGAGGAACTGTGCGGTCCAGGGGCGGCAGTAACGGCGATCGGACGGAAGGCGCTCGTCCACCTGAAGGGCTTCGTTGGTGGGTATGGCCACAAGCAGTTTTCTGGTGCGCATGTCGTCGAGGTCGTCGTCGTTCTGGATGCGATCGAGGCCGTCGCGGTCGGCTACCTGATTCTGGCGCACGAGTATCTCGTGGGAGCCTTTGAGCGGGCGAGGGACGATGAGATGGCCGCGCTTGTTGTAGAGCGCGGGCAGAATGACGGGGGTTGAAGCAGCCTCTTCGACGGGCTCCAGTTGGGGACGCTCGGTTGATTTGCGGACGGCGTTGACGACGGGAATTGGCTTTTCGGCAGGCAGGGTCTTGCTTGCCAGAGCCTTATCGGCGTGAGGTGCTTCGGGGGTTGCTTCGTGGGCGTCTGCCTGCTCGGAGACTGCCTGCCCTGAAGCCGCTTTTAGAAAGTCTGCGGAAGTGGCCTTTCGGTGGATGGTTTCATCCGCGGCCAGGGTGGGCTCTTTTTCCGGAGTGGGTGTGGCTTCGGTCGACGCGGTGGAATGCTTGGCCGAAGATACTCGGTGGCGCGAGGTGCGGGTGTTCCGAACCGTTGCTGATACGTCCTCGTTGGCCTTGCTGGCGTGATGCTTGCGAGAGGCTGTGGCTTCGGCGGTCACCTTCTTGTGGGCGCGCTTCTTTGGGGTGACTTCTGTGATGGCCGTCTTGTGAGCAGGGGAAAGAGGCGCCGGTTTGGCGAGCAGTGGTGCAGGCAGGAACGACAAAGCTGCAACCGCCAGAAAGGCGTAAATGGGGGCGTTCAAACGCGTCATGATTTAAAGAGGCGCGGAACGCCAGAGCACCTTCTACCTTAGAGACGTACTGAAGATAGTGTAAGTAATCAGATGGGTTCTGTGTACTTTTCGATTAACCAAGGATTTCAGGCACGGAATGACTGGATGTGGTGGCGATAGTTGGTCAGGGCAGTTTTGCAGCGGCGGCGGAAGGTTTGGGTAAGTGGCGAATCGCCTAGCTTATCGTGGGCGATGGCGCTGAGGATGAGCCAGTCGTGCCATTCGCCGCCGGATTGCTGGAGGGATTCGAAGGCGGCGGCCAGTTTGCGGGGAGTACGTGCGGATTTGGGAGCGGTTTCGGCGATGTAGCGGGCGAGCTTGGCGGTCTTGCGGATGGAGTGAAGCTGGTCCGTGTCTTCAGGTAGGGCTTCGGATGGGATGTTGTGGGTGAACCAGTTCTGCGCGAGGGCGCCTAGTTTCGTGGCGGGCAGGGTTTGGGATTTGGCGGAGTCGAGAGCCTCAAGGAGAGCCTCGAGGGACATGGTTAGTTTGGCCTGGTGTTTGTTGAGGATGTGGAGCAAGTCGGTTTCGGCCTCATTGCGCTGTTGCTGGAGGGATTCGCTGAGTTTGTCGGATGCCTCCTTTGTGGAGGTTGTGGCTTTTTCTTCGATGAGGTCGGTCTGAACGTCGAGATCGCGAATGTTTCCCGCGGCTCGCCGGAGCTTTTTCAGGAGGCGGCGGGCCTGTTTTTCCGGTTTCTGATGTGGGGGCAGACCGGACAGCTGAGAGAGGAGAGTGAGCTGGGCTTCAACGCGGCGGGTGCTGGTGCGGAGCTTGTGGACAGCTTTTGGGCTGGGATCGGCGAGGCAGACGGTGATGGCGGCCTCGAGATTTGTGATTTGCTCCCGGAGGGTCTGGATGGGACGGGCTGAGGTGGAAGTTGTCATGTTGGAGGAAGCCCGGATCTGGCCGGGGCTTGCGATTCAGGAGAGATTAATTGGACGGATTGGATTTGCCTACCTTACGAACGGCTGCGTCGACCAAGGCGAAGAGGAGTTGGCCGTGATCTTTGTGGGCCTCGGCCTTGATGTACTCGCCGGTTTGTTCGCCTGCCTTTTCATCCTCGGGAAGAGTGAGGTTACGGTTTCTAGCGGAGATGACGGCGAGCTGCTGAATGATGTTAAAGTAGCCCTCTTCAGTTTTGCCGCCTAGCTCCCAGCATTGTGTGACTGTGCAAGTGAGGATCTGCTCGGTGGTCCAGGTGTGAGGCGGTTCAGTGGAAGACGGGGTGATGGTGACGGGGGATGGGGCCGGGGTAGGTGCAGCGGCAGGGGACTGGGGTCGGAGCGGAGAGCGCGAGTTTTCATTGCAGCCAGCGAGGAGGAGTAGCGAGGCGGAGAGGGCGATGGTCGTGAGGCAGAAGGTCTTCATTGCGGATTCCTTTCTGGCAGAGGATTTTAGCGGTGATGGTCGTGATCGTCGTGGTTGTTCTGGTTGACCTGGCCGGCGATGGCGCCGATGCCTGCGCCTGCGGCTCCTCCTACGATGGTTTCCTTGAGGCCGCCGCCGAAGATGGCTCCTAGTGCGGCACCGCCGGCTCCGCCGATGAGGGCTCCGGTGCCGGGGCCGATGCCTCCGCTGTGGTGGTCATCGCGGTGGTCGTGTTGATTGTCATAATACTGGCCGTTGTGACCACCCTTGCGGACGCCACGGTCGAAGTTGTCATTGCGGTGCTGGGCGGTGGCGGGAAGGATGATTGCGAACAGAAAAGACGACAGGAGTAAGTTGTTTCGTATCTTCGCCATTTTGGGTTGGATGCGATTTTTGCGCGGGTGTAAGCCCTATCCGGCGATTTTGCGCAAAGTATTCATTCGGTGGATTTTGGGGATTTCCACTTTGTGACGAAAAGGGACGGCGGTTATGAGGAAGTAAATCGAACTGATGTGGGTCAGTCTGTGGTGGAGAGGTCAGGATTGGTGGCGGCTCAGTGTTTGAAGAACAGGGCATGGAGTTTTTCTTCGCCGACCAGGCGGCGGAGTTCGATGAAAGCGAAGAGAGGAATGAAGGCACAGAAGATGAGGATGGAACGGCCGACCAGATCTTCGTAGCGCATGTTGTGCCAGACGGTTCCGGAGGGTTCGCCGTGGATGAGGCGTTTGACAAACTCCTCTAAAAGGTGGAAGCCGAAGACAAGCAGGCTGAAGAAGACTGACTTGAAGAGGACAGTCTGATAGAGCGGTCTGTTTTCGACGCCTCTGCCGAGGTTGACCATCTTTCCGATAGAAATGACTTTGCCGATGACGAGAGCGTTGATGATCGCGAAGGTGTAGTTCAGGGGGTCGTCGCTGACGTCATACTTTCTCAGCAACAGTATGGTGTAGGTCACCATGGCGCAGAAGAAGACGGCCAGGTACAAGGAGATTACGGCGTAGTCTATGAACTCGCGCTTGGCTCTTTGTTTTAAGTTCGGGGTGGTGGGAACGTTGCTGGACATTGGGAGCTCCTGTTCTTCGTCACCTTCGTGTTGGTTCGCTTGACCACTCCACGAACGAAGTTCGCGGGGACCCCGGTTTGAGGCCCGGCGTATGGGTGGAATTCTACTGTGTTGACACCCGGGTTGTGGTGATTTGGCAGATGTGGGTCAGCCGTCCACGATTACTATGTTGATGAACCTTCAAACTGGAGAGACGGCATTGACGAGAGACGAGGCTTGGAATCTGGCCAACCATTGGGTAGCGGCCTGGAACAGTCATGATCTGGACTCGATCATGACGCACTATGAGGATGCGGTCGAGTTGACTTCGCCGGCTGCTGCGCAGCTGTTGGGGACGTCCGATGGCAAGGTGGTCGGAAAGGCAAACTTGAGAGCTTACTTTCAGCGAGGGCTAGAAGCTTATCCGGAGCTGCAGTTTCGGCTGGAGGATGTGCTGTGGGGTTTGAAGAGTGTGGTGCTCTACTACACGAATCAACGGGGGACGCGGACGGCAGAGTTTATGGAGCTATCAGTGAGTGGAAAAGTGGCTCGGGTGGTGGCGAACTATAGTGGCTAGCAAGTCGCTCTAGGAGGAGATGAACGTGCTCGGGCCTGGCGCACGTAGCCGAGGACTAAGCTCAGAGCGTCCCTGCATACCTCGACGGGCAAACCAATTGCGAATTGCTTATGTACCTAAGCAGCAACCTAAAGTAGAGTGAAAGTTGGCGTTGACTTTTCAAACCGGCGGACAAGTTCGAGAGATGACTACTGCGACCCCTAGAGCTGCTCGGGTTGAAATACCAGAATCGCAAGTGAAATTAGTTTTCGCGTTTTCCGCCGGCTATTGCGCCTTTCCTGATTGCGCGGTAAGGACGGTTGTCGCTGCAACCGATCTGGATTCTGCAGCTGTTATAGGTCAGGTCGCGCACATCCATTCGTATGAGGACAAGGGCCCGCGCGCCAATCTGTCGCTTACCGTAAAAGAGCGGAACAAATATAGAAATCTGGTTCTCTTCTGCCCGACGCATCACACACTTGTCGATAAGCAAGAAAATACCTTTCCGGCTGAGCTTCTGCGTCATTGGAAATTGGTGTTGGAGAAGAAGATTCTCGAAGCAACGGCCGCCATAATGCCTCAAATTCATTTTGCGGAGTTGAATCTGGTAACACAGGGCCTTCTGGCTTCGCTTGGTTCAAGATCGGGAGACTACACTGTCATCCCCCCGCAAGAGAAGATGGCTAAGAACGGTCTCTCATCTGCAACGAGTCAATTTATGGTGATTGCTCTTGCCCGAGCTAATGTTGTAACGGAGTTTGTCGATCAGTTTTCCCGGGTGGATTCAACTTTCGCCGATAGGCTGCGAGCGGGTTTTGTCTCAAAATATGCTGAGCTTAGATCTCAAGGTCAGTTGGGGGACGAACTATTTGAAGACATGCTAGAGTTTGCCTCTTCGAGGCAGGCCGATCTAAAGTCACGTGCGGCAGGACTGGCGGTCTTGGGTTACTTCTTTGAAGCTTGCGAGGTGTTTGAGAAATGACACTACTTCCAAACAAGCACATACCATTGCGTAGCTCTCCGCTTGGTGTTGGGGCATATTTATTGGAGAAGCTCGATAGGCCTGCCTCAATATCAGGCTTATGGGACCGCTGCAGACAGTCAAACGATGTTGCTACGTTTGAAAGATTCATCGTCGCGCTAGATCTTTTGTTTGTTCTGGGTGCACTCAGGCTTGAGGATAGTTTGTTGGTGCGGGTCCAATGATTAGACAGATCTCGTCAAGCCTTTCTACTTTCAAGACCGTTAAGTTTACCCCGGGTTTCAACATGGTCTTGGCTGATAGAACTAAAGACTCAACAAAAAAAGACACTCGCAACGGTTTAGGTAAATCCACCTTGATCGATGTCATTCATTTCTGTCTGGGCGCGCGGTTTACAAAATCTTCCAGCCGTCTTAAGCATCCTGACCTGAATAAGATCTCTTTCACGCTTAGCTTGGAACTATTTGGTAAATCGATTGAAGTCACGAGGCGTACCGACGACGCGACCTTTGTCACACTTAATGGCGAGCTTTCGGATTTGCCACTGTCTAATAATCCAAATAGAGACACTGTAAGACTGTCCATTAGCGAATGGAATCGGTTTCTTGGACAGTACTGGTTTTCGATACCAGTGGACTCACCTAGACAGTTTTGCCCGAGCTTTCGTAGTGCGATCTCCTACTTTGTCAGGTCTGGAAAAGATGCTTTTGCCGATCCATTCAGACACTTTCGCCTACAGGCTGTATGGGATATCCAAGTTAACAACGCCTTTCTGTTAGGTCTCGTTTGGGAAGACGCAAGCGATTGGCAGGTTCTGAAAGAAAGAAAAAAAAGCTTAGATGGTCTCAAGAAAGCGGCAGAAGCCGGTTTCCTTGGAAACGTCTGGGGCTCAAGAGGGCAATTAGAGGCAGATCGCATTCGGATCGAGGAATCTGTAAAGAAAACCGCAGCTGACTTAAAGAAGTTCAAGGTTCTCTCACAATATCGCGAGTTGGAAAGCCGAGCCGATGAATTGTCAGCTTCCATCGAATCTTTGAGCGATGAGAACGCCGTCGAAAATAAGATGCTCAATATGTATCGAGAAAGTGTTCGCGAAGAGCATAGGGCTACCCTTTCAAGTATTGAGGAAATTTACAACACCGCTAAAGTCGAGTTTCCAGGAGCGGTTCGGAAAACTCTCGAAGAGGTGGAATCGTTTCATTCTACGGTGATCGAAAATAGGAGACAGTTTCTACTACAAGAGGTCGACCGATTTTCCAAGAGCGTTACCGACCGCGTCCTTCAAATTGAAAAGCTACATGAGCAACACACCCATCTGATGGGGATGCTCAATACCCACGGCGCACTTGATCAATACTCAAAATTGCAGCAAGCGCATTATTCTGAAGTGGCTAGGCTTCATGAAATCGAAAACCGGCTTTCTTTGGTGAGGAAAGTCGAGCAAGGCAAGGCAGAAATTAGAGTTGAAAGTGCGACTTTGGAGCAAAGAGCTCAGAAAAACTACGATGAAAAGTATCCGGATCGTGAAGCAGCCATAGCTCTTTTTGACGCTAACGCGCAAGCTTTATACAAGGTAGCCGGGCGTTTAATGCTCGATATAGGTGATACGGGATTCAAGTTCGATGTAGAAATTGAGCGCAAGGGAAGCTCAGGCATTTCCAATATGGAAATTTTTTGCTATGACTTAATGCTCGCTGAGCGTTGGTCATCGACAAGACCAGGATCAACTCTTCTTGTCCACGATAGCGATATCTTTGCGGACGTCGACGATAGGCAAATTGCTGCTGCACTCGAACTAGCCAAAGAAAAATCCCAGAGCATGGGCTTTCAATATATCTGTACTTTCAATTCTGACAAACTACCCATGGAAGAATTTAGTAATTCCTTCAAAGTTGAGGAACTTACCCGAATTCGTTTCACAGACGAAACGGACGAAGGCGGATTGCTGGGAATACGGCTACCTTCGACGCACGAGACATCTTCGTTTGAATCAAATCTAGAATTTTAGACGACATAAGACAGAGAGCGCCCAAATATATGGACGCTCTCTGCCTTGCTGCATACGAACTCCTACTGCAGTAGCGTTCCTTCTTCGGGGAGGGTTTTGGCTTCTTCGGGGGGGATGACTACGGCGGCGGCTACTTTGTCGTCGGCGTCGAGGTTTAAGAGTTTTACGCCCTGGGTGCTGCGGCCTGCGGCGCGGATGCTCTTGGTGTCGATGCGGATGATCTTGCCGAACTGGCTGATGACCATCATCTCGCTGGTCTCGTCGACGAGGTTGATGCCGGTGACCTTGCCGTTTTTGGCCGTGGTCTTGACGTTGATGACGCCCTTGCCGCCGCGGGACTGGAGGCGGTACTCGTCGACGTCGGTGCGCTTGCCGTAGCCGTGCTCGGTGACCGAGAGGACCAGGCAGGGCGTGAGGCCGAGCTGCTTGTCGAGTTTTTCGAGCTTGGCCGAGGCCTCTTCGGAGAGGGCCGGAGCGGAGAGCTCGGTTGGGTCGCCGGAGAGCTCGAGCGGAGTGGCGGCGGTGGACTCGGTGGCGAGGTCGATGGCTGCTTCGACCTGGTCTTTGAGGCCCTTGGAAGCGGCGAGCTCGAGGCGCTTCTTGTTGCGGGCCTCGTTGGATGGAGTGACAGCGGCGCCGATGACGTAGTCGCCCTTCTTGAGCGAGATGCCGCGGTTGCCGGTGGCGGGACGGCCCATGGGACGGAGGTCCTGCTCGTTGAAGCGGATGGCCATGCCGTCGTGAGTGGCGAGGAAGATGACCTGCTGGCCGTCGGTGACGCGGGCGGTGATGAGCTCGTCGTCCTTCTCGATGTTGATGGAGATGATGCCGCGCGCCATAACGTTGGAGAAGTCCTTCAGTGGGGTCTTTTTGACGGTGCCGTTGCGGGTGGCGAAGAGGACGTACTTGTTGTCTTCGGTGAGGTCGCGGACGGGCAGGATGGTGACGACCTTTTCGCCGGGCTGGAGGGCGATGAGCGAGGCCATGGCCTTGCCCTTGCCTGCGGCGCCGACGTCGGGGACTTCGTAGACCTTGAGCCAGTAGACGCGGCCGGTGTTGGTGAAGCAGAGCAGATAGCTGTGCGTCGAGTCGATGATGAGCTGGGCGACGAAGTCCTCTTCGCGGGTCTTCATGCCGAGACGGCCCGTGCCTCCGCGACGCTGCTGGCGGTAGGTGGAGATGGGCGTGCGCTTGAGGTAGCCGGTGTTGGAGACGGTGACGGCGACTTGCTCGTCGGAGATGAGGTCTTCGAGGGTGAGCTCGGTGGTCTCATCGAGGATCTGGGTGCGGCGGGCGTCGCCGTACTTGTCGCGGATCTCTTCGAGCTCCTTGACGATGACTTTGCGGAGCTTCTTCTCGGAGGCGAGGATGGACTCGAACTCTTCGATGTTGCTGCGGACTTCGCCCAGTTCCTTGAGGAGCTCGTCGATGGAGAGCTGAGTGAGGCGGTAGAGTTGCAGCTCGAGGATGGCGTCGACCTGGCGGTAGCTGAGGATCAGCGTGCCGGTGGTCGAGAATGTCATGTCGACGCCGTACTTTGCGGGATCGAGGGTGACGCCGGCGAGCTCGTTGCCGCGGAGGTTGATGGACTTGCCGGAGAAGTACTGGAAGAGGCGCTCGCGGGCCTCGGCGCGGGAGCCGGACTGGCGGATGATCTTGATGACGTTGTCGAGGTGATCGAGCGCGATCTGGTAGCCGAGGAGGATGTGTTCGCGGTCGCGGGCCTTGCCGAGGAGGAAGGCGGTGCGACGACGGACAACTTCGATGCGATGCTCGAGGAAGGCGCGGATGGCGTGATCCAAGGGCAATTCTTTAGGCTGACCGTTGTGGACTGCCAGGAAGATCATCGAGAAGGAGTCCTGCATCTGGGTGTGCTTGTGGAGCTGATTGAGGACGATCTGGTGCTCGGCGCCACGCTTGAGACCGATGACGATGCGCATGCCGTCGCGGTCGGACTCGTCGCGGAACTCGTCGCGGGCGATGTCGGTGATGACGCCCTCGTTGATAAGCTCGGCGATGCGCTCGATGAGCTTGGATTTGTTGACCTGATAGGGGATCTCGGTGACGATGATGGCCTGGCGACCGCCGGAGATGTTCTCGATGGAGCACTTGGCGCGCATGATGAAGCGGCCA
>Ga0210409_10000717_pt1 | contig 49273 bp, 46 predicted proteins | sample IncBWH17MmetaG_FD_161649 | JGI IMG/M metagenome (GOLD analysis project Ga0210409, IMG submission 161649) | Forest soil microbial communities from Barre Woods Harvard Forest LTER site, Petersham, Massachusetts, United States - Inc-BW-H-17-M | ecosystem: Environmental > Terrestrial > Soil >... | reverse complement strand
GGACGAGAGACCGAGCAGGCGCATCGCGGCGTTTTGCCGAATCTCGGAATCCGTGCCCACCGCGACGGTGAACACGCTCGGCACGCTGAGCCGGATATTCTCGAGCGACAGCGCGTCCGTCAGCGGAACATCGATGCGGATCGGCTCCAGGTTGAGATACGCGTACTCCTGGATGACCGGCCACACGAAGGTCCCGCCGCCCGAGATGCACTTGGCGACGCTGCCCTGGCCGACGTTACCCGACACGACCAGGATCATGTTCGACGGACAGCGTTTGTAGCGGCCGACGAACATCGACACGAGGCCGAAGAAGATGACCGCGGCGAGTCCCGCCGCGACCAGTTCGAAGACAACCGGAGAGTCGATCATACGATCAGTTTCCCTGGAGAAGAGTAGGTTCATCGACCGCGCACACGACGAGGGAGCCCGAGCTGGCGACATCGGTCACCAGCACCGGCTCACCCACTTCTAGCGCGGCGCCGTTCGTCATCGCCTCGTACTCGACGAGGCGATCTCGCACGGTCACGTGCACCTTGCCGAGTCCCGCCTGACGGGCCGGGATCGACACGTACACCTGGCCGAGCGCACCAATCGCGGCGTCGATGGGCAACGTCCCGTCACTTTCGAACGCCGTCATCGAGCGCAGCATCGCCGCGACTCCACTGGCCGCCGCCACGCCCGCGACCGCGGCAACCGCCACGGCGCCCCACATCGGCGCGCCGCTCGACACGACCGCCGCTCCGCCAAGGCCAAAGAACGCCACGGCGGCGGCAATCGATTGAAGGTTGGTGAGGTAGCTCCCCCAGCGCGCCCGGGCCATCTTGGCGCCGTGGCGTCCACCCGCGCGACCACCGACGCGGCCACCCAGTCGGCCACCGTGCGGGGCATGACCCCCGTGGTGACCTACGTGATGACCACCGTGGTGGCGATGATGAATGCCGAAGACGCCGAGCAGGAACTGCACGACGAGGAACGCGCCGCCGGCCGCCGCACAACACAGGAACACCCGCATCACACGACGTACACCCGATCAGAGGGACGTTGAATACTACGTGCGTGCGAGGTCGAAAGTGACGTCGTGCGCTATCTCGCGAGAGCGCACGACGATACGCTCGTTACAAGCGGACTAACTACTTACTCCAGGGCGGAGCAATACCGTTCATGCGTGCATAAGCGATGAGCTGCCCGAGATGCTCGTGCAGATCCCCATCCATGCCGTACGAAGCCTCGATGATCGTCCCGGTGAACTGCCCGTTATAGAGCTTCCGCGTCCCGACGAGCGCATTAGGATCGAGGCCGTTGATGCTCGACTGGGTATACGCAAAGCCATCTTTCAGCGCCTTGAGCACGTCAGCCTTTGTCGACTTCGCCTCGAACTGTTTCATCACGGCGTCACCGGTGCCGCCGATGACCGGCGATGCCTTCGCGCCGAACGAGATGGGCGACCACACATAGAACTCACTCGCCACATGCATGAACACCTCGCCGACCGACCGCACGCCCGGCGAGGGCCGCCACGAGTACTTCTCGGCGGGAAACGCATTCGCCAGCGCCGTGAACTTTGTGTACAGGGTATCTAGATCGTTCACGAACTGCTTCCGGACCTCGACCGCGTCCGCACGATTCGGAACGTCTTGCGCGAGGGCGACGCCGGACGTGGCGGCGAGCGCGACGATGACAGCCAATGAGTATCGCATGACAATAGTATCGTCATGAAACCGAAACCCGGAAAGAGGAGAAAAGTTTTCTGACACCCACATGACATCGCGACCAGACGCCACTAGCTTGTCCGGCATGAAACGACTGGCATGGTGCATCGCGCTCGGCGCGATGCCCTGCGCGACGACGCTCGCCGCGCAGCAGGTCTTACCGGTCGCGCCGCAACAGCCGACCAGCGCGAAACGGATCGCCGTCACGAGCACGACATTCCAGGCGGGCGGCACGCTGCCGATGACGACGGTGTTCAACAGCTTCGGGTGCACGGGCGGGAACGCCTCACCACAACTGGCGTGGAGCGGATTCCCACCGGAGACGAAGAGCTTCGTGATCACGCTTTGGGATCCGGACGCACCCACGGGAATCGGTTACGTGCACTGGGTCGTCTTCAATGTCCCGGCGAACGTGACGAGTCTCACCGAGAACGCAGGCACCAGCGCGACACCGGGTGGTGGCGTCGCCGGCTATTCCGATTTCGGCTTGCACGCCTACGGTGGACCGTGCCCGCCGCCGGGGGACAAGCCCCATCGCTACATCTTCACCGTATCAGCCCTGGACGTGCCGGCGTTGAACGGCGCCGGACCGGGGACGACGCTCGCGACCTTAACGTTTTTGATGCGCGGACATCTACTAGCTCAAGGACACCTCGAAGGTCGCTTCGGTCGTCCGTAGGGATGTCACTCACAACAGGAGAGAGCGCATGATCCGGACAGCTTTCGCAGCGTTGGCGTTCATGGGCTTCATTGGCACGCGCAGCGCTCCGGCGCCCGCGCCAGTCGTGACTCTCGCGCCGGTCGTCGTCACGGCGCACGAACCGCATCCGGAGATTCAGGCCGCGATTCGCTCGCTCGAGCGGGCGAAGGACCATCTGCAGCACGCCGCGCACGACTTTGGTGGCCATAGGGTCGACGCCATCGCCGCAATCAATGCCGCCCTCGCGCAGCTGCACACTTGCCTGGACTACGACAAGTAGTCGGAGTCGATTGGCCGGCACTCGTATTCCGGAGAGCTTCGGTGCCACGCGAGGCCGGTAAAGAAGTCGTTGGATAACTACAAGTAGAAAAACTGCCGTTTGTCACACGGACGGCCGGAGTCGTCACACAATGACCCCGGCCGGCTGTTTCTTTTGATGGTCACTTAACACCCGCGAAATGCCCCTCGTCTCCCCTGGCAACTCGACGCACCAATCACACAGGGAGGCGAAAGCCAATGTCGCACTTAAGGTTCACAACTTCGATCGGGGCCGCGATCTTGGTCGCTGCCCTCGCCGCCTGCTCCTCGGGCAGCGCCACGTCACCGAACAGCAACCCCGTCTCGGACCAGCAGGTCTCGAACGACGTAGCCAGTGCCTCGGCCCCTGATATCGCAGGCGATGCCGGCGACTTCGACGTCGAGGGCCAGAGCGGCTCGAACTTCGGCATGATCGCCGGCGCACCGAGCTCAAAGTTTGGCGGGATGTCCGCGTCGTCGACGACGTGCGGTCCGAGCACCACGGTCATGATCACCTATTACTTCGGCCGGGACCTCCAGGACACGATCACCTTCAACCGCACGCGCGAGTGGTTCGCCAGTGGCGCCTGCGCCACGTCGTGGAGCCCGTCGGTCGACTCCGTCGAGTATGTCGGAACCTGGGATGCCGACCTGGCCGATGTCAGCGGCAAGTGGTCATTGCACGTCGACCGCGTGCGCAACTCGGCCGTGATGGGCAGCCCGACGCTGGACTCGGCGACCTCGCACGTGTGGAACGCGAACGCGCTCGTGCACGACACGATCCAGTTCGTCGGCGCGGTGAACACGCGCCACTACGCCGGCATCGCGTATGACACGGCCACGACGGTCACGTTCAATCACCCGCGCAATGGCGAGCTCTATCCGATCAGCGGCACTTGGACGCGCTGGGCAACGTGGAACCTCACCGTTACCGGCGCGGTGACAAAGAACACGACGGTCGAGCGCCATATCCTCGTCACGTTCAACGGGACGGAGTTCGTACCGCTCACGGTGTACAACGTCCAGACAGGCCAGGTCGCGTTGTCGTGTCAGGTCGACCTGGCGACGCACCGCATCGTGCCGGGCAGCTGCAGCTCGAACTGAAACGCCCCGCGTTGAGCACATCGAGCCGTCGCGCGAGCAGCGCGGCGGCTCGAGTGCTTGACTGTTGTTGCCGGTCGATGCCGCTGCGCAATCTGCGCCGCGGTCGATTGAGTGAGATCGACCGCGAATATCGTATCCGCGGTCAACCCGATGAGCGTATTCCCAGTCCGATCGACAGCCAGCTCGTACGCGGGGTGCGGCACGATGGAAATCTCGACCGGAGACGTCGTCGGCCGCACGTAATGGAGATAAAGCCCGGGCACAGAATCCGGACAGAGACCGCCGCCTGTACACCCCCCCTCACCGACGTAGAAGTCGACTCCATTCGGAGCCACGGCCGCCCCGTACGCCGAGTCCTGCCCGCCCGCGAACACCGCCGTAATCGTCGAGTCGAGCAACACGTGCTCGACCTGATAGACGATCGCTCCCGATGCATTCGCGCTGGTGAACGTGTTGACGCCTCCACCGCCCGAGGCCAGTGACGGCGCACTCATGTAGCTGTGCGTCGTCGAGGAATAGATGGCCGTCGGACAGTTGAGCAGCAGCGATCTCGTGTGATCCCCGCTCCGCGTGACGCGCCCCAGGCATCCGCCCGTCGACGAATCGGCCACCTGCGCGATCCCGGTCGTGAGATCCAATTGCACGGCGCCGTGATTGACATAGGCGAGCACCTGGTCGTCGGCCGTCACGCGCAATGAGGTCAGCGAATCGGGCGACCCGAACGACAACGTCCCGATCACCGGATGCGCCGGAGACGCGAGACTCACCACCGCCGCCGCAGCGGGAGACGCGAGGCCGACGATGAGTGAATCGCCGCCCGGCGAGAGATCGACGGCGACGGGTCGGCCATTGACCGGGATCGGCGACTGATATGACAGGCTAGCAAGCGACAGCACGGCGACGATCTGGCTGTCGGGTTTCGCGAGATACATCATCCCGCGAGCCGAGTCGAACGCGATGTCACTGACGCGCGCGCCGCGGGGAACGCTTTTGACCGGATGCGTGGTCACGCGCGCCACCAACACGCGAGGCTGACTGATGGTGACGACGTTGCCATCGCTGTCTGCCGCGAACAGGCTGATCGCGAGCGAATCGCCGGCGAGCGACGCCGGAATCGCGATCGGCAAGCTCACGCTACTGGCCACGCCCGAAACGGGCACCGAATCGCCGAGCGCGACCGGCGAGGTGATCGACCACCCGACCCAGGCCAGCGCGTGATTGTCGTTGGCGTTGACGGCGATCGAGTCGGTCCTCCCGGCGAGCAGCACATTGCCCGCCGCGAACCCATCGACGTTAGCGCTCAACGAGCCGACGGTCAGTGTCGGCGCTTCCGTATCTTTGATCGTCAGCGTGGCCGAAGCGCTCTGGCCGCCGATCGTGGGCAGCGAGATCTCGACGTTGAGCACGCCGTCGGGTGCCGTCGCGGGAACTTGGATATCGCCGTCGATGGGCAAGCCGGCGCTATCCTGAGGTATGACCAGCGTGTCGACGCCGGTCGCCTCGCCGGAGAACGTGAAAACGAGCGGCGCCCCTCCGGCGTACGCCGCGACCGGCAGTGTGATGGCGAAGTTGGCGCCTTGCCCCTGCGATACCTGATTCGGGATGAACGAGATCCCGAGTGTGCCCCCCAACGTCCCCAGGCTAGGATTCGTTAAGCTCGGGGCCGCGCACGCACTCCCTCCGATCGCCCACAGCAGCAGCGTCGCCATGCGTCGCATGTCCCGCCAATATAATGACGGTCACCGCTACCGGAGGGCGAGCGGCACCTCTCGCTCGACGCGCAGCGAGTGAGTCGCTCCCGCCTGCGTCAACACGTCGGCGACCCAGTCGATCGACGCCCCCGAGATCGCGCGTCCGTTGACGCTCCGAATCACGTCACCGACCGCGATGCCGGCGCGCGCCGCTGGTGAGCCATCCGCCACCGCGTCGATCACGACGGTGTCCAGATTGGCCCCATCGGCGCGGAACGACAGTCCACTCTGGTCGACAGCAAATGGCGCATCCATCGCCGTCACTGGTTCGATAATTACCTCCTGGTGCGCGTAGTCGAGAATCAAACGTGTGCGACTCAACACGGGCGCACCGAGCGTCCCGTCCACCCAAGTGACGCCGAAAAAGCCACGGTCAGTCTCGGGCACCGCGACATACGGATTGGGCACGTTGAGCCTGCCCAGGCGCAAGGCGTCGAGCGCGGTCACCCGTCCGTGCACCGATCCGCCCACACCCGTGCCGAGCACCCGCTCGATACAAGGCCCCGCCGTGATCGACTCGGCGTGCTGATCCACGAATGGCTTTGTGAGGAGGGAGGCGTAGCCGCCGGTCCCGAGATCGAGCAGCAGACGCACCGGAATGGTCTCGCCGCCGGCGACGAGCTCGGCCCCCAGCACGGGCACCCGCTTGGAGAGATCCAGCGGGATCCGCTCGCCAGTCCCATGGTAGGCAAATGTCGACGGATCGTGCAGCAGTACGACCCGCGAGGCGTAGTCGATCTCGACGACGTACTGCATAAAAAGTGGCCACCCAACCGTGCCATGAACAACTTGGCCGAATCGTTCGCTGACCTCGCGGAGCGGCGCAAGCGCGGCGGGCACACTACGGAGCACGACGTCCGGCCCCAGCTCCAACGAGTCCAAAATCGCCAGCGAGATGCTGAGGCTGTCGGTGCCGACCGCCTGCGCGCTCTTTCCGGACTCGAGCCGCAGGGCGCTCGCCCAATCGCTGTCGAGCGCGCACATGCTCGACCCCGTGTCGAGCACGAGCTTCGCCGGCGTCCCGTTGATGCGCGCATCGAAAATGACGTGGTGCGCCCGGAGCGTGAATGGCAGAGAGATTGACATAATGTGATCATATGCTCACATTCCAACCGTGTCAATGGACGAACCCCTGCCTGCCTTGCAGCAGCGAAGCCAGGCGACGACCGAGCACTTGCTCGAAGCCGCCGAGGAACTGCTCGCGGAGGGTGGGGCGGACGCCGCGACGCTGCGCGCCATTGCTGACCGCGCCGGCGTCTCGCTCGGCATCGTCTACCGTCGCTTCCCCGACAAAGACGCGATCCTTCGCGCGGTCTATGCGCGTTTTTTTGAACGTCTCGGCTCAACCAATGCGCGCTCCCTGGCTAGCGATCGATTCCAACGCGCATCGCTTGCCGAGGTTTCCCGTGTCTTGGTGACTGGCGTTGCCGAGGGGTATCGTAGGCACGCGCCCTTATTGCGAGCCCTGCTTCTCTACGCCCGTTCACACCCGTCGCCAGATTTTCGCCAGCGCGCGGCCGAACACAACGCGCGCACGGTCGTGGCGCTGCAGCGGATCTTCGATGCGCACCGCGGCGAGATCACTCACCCGCATCCCGAGATCGCGGTACCGTTCGCGATCTCGGCCGCCGCGTCCTTGCTGCAAGTACGCCTGTTGTTCAACGACACTGCGCCTGGGCCGGCGCTGCCCTTCGCCGAGTTGATCGACGAGGCGACGCGACTGGTCCTAGGTTATCTTGGCCTTCCATGAGACGACTAAGCCTGTTCGTGGTCTTTGCCACGTGCGCGCAAGCCCAAGTCACCGCGGTACGATTCGGCCGGCTCATCGACGCGCGAGGCGAAGTGCACCGCGACGCCGTCGTTGTCGTCGAGCACGATCGCATCACCAAAGTCGGCAGTGGTGACGCCGCCGTGCCGGCGGGCGCGACGATCGTTGACCTTCGTCAGTACACCGGACTGCCGGGTCTCATCGACGTTCACACCCACATGACGTTCTGGTGGGACCCGAACTTGGGTACCCGTCCATGGGCGCAGCTGGGCACGCTCGGTCCGCAGGTCACTACGTTCATGGCGCAGGAGAACGCGCGGAAAACGCTAGAGACGGGCGTCACCACAGTTCGCGACCTCGGCTCCTCGGACTACGACGACATCGCGATGCGCGACCTCATCAACCGCGGCGCGATGATCGGCCCGCGGATGTTCGTCGCTGGTTATGGCCTGCACGTCAATGCCTCACCGATTCGTCCGGGCACGTCCTCGACGCCCGATCCAGGCACGGCCGATGGCATCGCTGAGGTTCAGCGCGTCGCGCGCCAACAAATCGCCGCGGGCGCCGACTGGATCAAGGTGTATGGCTCGACGGGCAGCGATCGTGACACGTCGGGCTACGAGACGTTCACGTACGAGGAGATGAAGGCCGCGGCCGATGTCGCGCACTTCGCGGGCAAGCGGATCGCAATCCATTCCTACGGCCCGGCCGGCGCGAAGGCCGCGGTGAGAGCTGGCGCCGAGTCGGTCGAGCACGCGATCGACATGGACGATTCGACGCTGACCGAGATGGTCCGGCGGGGCACGGTCTACGTCCCAACGGTCGACCACAACCGTTACTACATCGCCCATCGCGCCGAATACGGCTACACCGAGGCCGACTCGACGGCGCTCACCGAGTACGTGCGCCGCAACATGGCTACGCTGCGCCGCGCGATCCGCGCGCGCGTGAAGATCGCGATGGGATCCGACGCCGTATTCACGGGATTCGGCGAGAACACGCGCGAGCTCGATCGCTTCGTCGAAGCGGGCATGACGCCGATCCAAGCGATCGCGACCGCCACGACGACCGCGGCCTCACTGCTCGGCATGGACCAGGAGCTCGGCGCCATCGCGCCCGGCTACTACGCGGACATGATCGCGGTCGAGGGCGATCCGGTGACCGATATCACCTCAGTTACACACCATGTGAGGTGGGTCATGAAAGCTGGACGCGTCGTCGTGGACAAGCACTGATGACCCACGTCGCGCTCCTGGTCGCGCTCCTGCAAGTGCCGTCGTGGGCGTTCCCGATGCACTCGGCTGGACCACCAGGCAGTATCGACAGCGTGACGCCTCTCCACGTGCCGGGCAGCCAGGCGGCATTCACCGAGGCGCAGGTCAACGACGTCTTCTTCGTGCTCGATTGGTATCCCGCGTCGCATCCGACGATGCCCGACGTCGTCGCGCGAGGGCGGAAGCCGAGCGTTATCGCCTGCGCCTACTGTCACCTCGCCGATGGTGCCGGTCGACCCGAGAACGCGATGCTAGCCGGCCTCCCAGCCGTGTACATCATGGCGCAGTTGGCCGACATGAAATCCGGCGCGCGAAGAGCCGCCGCAGGTGGGACCGACATCAACGTCGTCCCGGCTCTGCGAATGGCCGCGGTTGCGAGGGCTGCGACGTCTGACGAGGCCGAGCAAGCCGCGCACTATTTCACGTCGCTACGACCCCGCCAACGCGGGCAAGTCGTCGAGAGGACCGAGGTTCCGAAGACCGTTGTTGGCCGCGGCCTGTATCTCCCCGCGCCTGGCGGCGGCGTGGAACCGCTCGGCCAGCGGTTGATCGAGATACCCGAAGATGCCGAGCGCCACGAGCGACATGACCCATATGTCGCCTACGTCACCTACGTGCCGCCCGGCAGCATCGCCCACGGCCACACGCTCGCGACGACAGTCTGCATGACCTGCCATGGCAACGACCTCCGCGGCGTCGGGCCAACGGTGCCACCGCTCGCCGGTCGCTCGCCGTCCTACCTGCTGCGCCAGCTGCTCGCCTTCAAATCAGGTACTCGCTCCTCCACCGCGGGCGCCCCGATGCGTGCCGTCGCCGCGACACTTAGCCTGGACGACATGATCGCGGCCGCGGCCTATGCCGGCACACTCGCGCCGTGAGAGAAGCGAGCAAGACCAACCGCGTCCGCGACGAAGCCTTCTACGCCAAGTATTTCGCCGGCAGCGTACTCGACATCGGCTCGGGCCCCGATCCGGTTGTGCCCCATGCGCAGCCGTTCGATCGCGAGCACGGCGATGCAAATGAGATTTCGCGCTACCTCGCCGGCGCGAGCTTCGACTGCGTGCACAGTTCGCATTGCCTCGAGCACATGAATGACGCGCGCCATGCGCTGGAGCAGTGGTGGAGCCTGGTGCGTCCGGGCGGGTATCTGGTCATCACGGTGCCTGACGAAGAGCTCTACGAGCAGGGATTCTGGCCGTCGCAATTCAACGTCGAACACCGCTCGACGTTCAGGCTAGAGGGCCCGCCACGCTCGCCGGTCTCGTACGACCTGCGCGCAATGTTATCGGCGCTCCCTGGCGCGGAGCTGATCGACATTTTTTGCCAAGACGAGGGGTACGACCACGCATTGCGCTGGACCGGCCCACGCGCACTCGGCCGTGCGCTCCTGTGGATCGACAAATACCGTCGCCGTCGCCTGAGGCGCCACGCGGATGATGTACTAACCCGCGCCTGGACCGACGCCGCGCGTTGGCTGCATACCCCGGTCGACCAGACGCGACTCGACGCCCTAGCGCAGATTCAGGGAATCGTGCGCAAGGCCAGCTAAAATCCCAGCGCCTGCTTGATGTGCTCGGCGGCCTCCGGTGGCCCGACGGTCCAGACCATGGCCAGCAAGTAGCCCACCGCGATCGCGCCCCCTCCGACGAACTGCGCCCATTGCCGCCCCGCGGGACGCGTGCGCCAGAATCCGACGAGGCAGGCGACGATGATCAGAAAGTGCCCCAGTGCCGCAAGCAATTGGAGCGCTACGTCCGGCCGCGACACGTCTCCGTGGACCAGCGCCACTCCGACCGGTGAGCGAAACAGGATCAGGGCGTTCCAGAAGCACGCGGTGATGACGCCAGCGCCGAACCCCCACGGACTCCTGCGTCGCGTGAGAATGACAATGACGATATAAGGCAGCGCCTGCATCACGTGCATGGCGCGCCATTGGGGAGCGAAGAACGCCGACACCGCGAGCGCTAAAATGAATATCGCGGAGCCGACGATGATGGACGTGTCGATCCACTTCGCGTTCATGGTACTCGGGCGAAGAGGTACTCGCTGAACCAGAACGAGCTCACGTCCCCGCCGGCCTTGCCGGGGTCGATGCAAAAGACCGCGCGCTTGCTAAGCCCATTGTCGTACGTCAGCTCCAAGCTGTAGTGCTTGATGCGATACGTCCCGGTACCGGGCGCCCCATTATCGAACTCATAGCCCTTACTCGTGCGATACTGCACGAACGCGGCCTTGAAGATGCCTTCGTCCGTAAACCGCCCGTCGGCCGTGAACGTAATCCCCTGGCGGGCGCCAGCGGACAACGTCTGATAGTCAGCACGTCGAAACGTGCCGGAAAGTTTCACACCGTCGCCCGATTCCATCTTCTTGTACGTATCGCCGTGGATCTCGAGCCGGTCCGGATACTCGTGGATGTCCCACGTGATCGTGGTCTGGTCATAGATGCTGGCGCGAGCGAACGTGATCTTGCCGTTCTCCCCATCCATGGCATAGGTGCCCCACCCGGTCACGTGGAGCCTGATTTCCTCGTCCTCGTCCAAGCCATCCATACCGCGATCAGGAATGCCCTCCTTCACGCGGCCGTCCGGGAAAAACGTCATGTACTTCGCGCCGATGTGATGCACACCCCCCGGCCCAACCGGCGTCAGGTCGACCTGCCCGACAGCTCGGTACACGCCATCGAACTTCCCGGTGCCTCTCGGTAGCGTGAGGTTCGTATAGAATCCGGCGGCATCATGCTGCAGCGCCCCGCCAGCCTGCGTCGCTCCGAATCGAAGCGTCTTCACGAAATCGGACAGCGTCCGCTGCCCCGCCGAATAGACGTCGTTCCTGAAGTCGGTCGTGAGATACGTGACCGTTTCGAACCGAGCGCCATACACGGTCCCAACAGTCGCAACGTCGATTCGCTGCCCGCTCCGATCGACGAGCGATGCGCTCGTATACACCCCATCGAAGCCGCCGTCAAAATGCTTCGCCGCAACCCGCCCGCCTTGAGCAACCCTCGACCCTTGAATGACGTGGGCCCAAGCACCTTGGAACGCCACCCGCACGTCAGCGCTCGCCCCGACGGGAGTCGCCGCGAGCATGATGTACGTGACGGCCCGTCCCGTATTGTTGGGTGACACCAGCACCGTGGTGTCATTGCGATCATGCCGCACCCACCCTGCCGGCATGCGAAAAACAAAATCCCCGGCCTGCGTATCCTGAGTCTGCGCGAGCGCCAGCAGCAGTAAGAGAGTTCGCATCATGCAAGACCCAACGCCGCGACCGACGTCAGATTCTCACTCGATCAGAACACCCCGATAGCCGATGAGAACACTCCGTCCGGATCGTACCGCCCCTTGAGCATCACCAGCCGCGCAGCGTTCGCCCCGTAGGCCATCCGCGCCCGCTCCCGCTCCTCCGGCGACAGCATGTTCGCGTACCCACCAGGCAACGCCAGCGGCGCAATGTTATCCGACAACGCATCAGCCCATCGCCGATGCACATCGCCAGGCTCCGCCGCCTCCCACGCCGCAATGATCTCGAACACCAGATGATCCTGCCGCACCCCGAACGCCGTCTCGCCTAACGGCACCCGCGACGCCGCGCCGTGCGAGTGATGAATCGTGACCGCCGAGTAGCTCGAGGTAACAGTTCGCGCCGCCTCGATGAGTAACGACGCCACGTCGTCCGTAAGCCTCTCGACCGACTGCACCCGGATCCGATGATGTCGCCCGTCGACCACATGCGCGTCAAAGAAGTCCATCGCGCCCTCGTACGTGACGGGACCGACGCTCGACATGATGGGCGTTCCGAGCCGTTGCACGCGTTGCATAACGCGCTCGCCCTCCGCCAAGTCCCCCGACCACATCGGATACATGAACACCACGGGCCGCCCGTCGCCCCCCGGCACGAACCCGGTCATCATGGTGAGTTCGTCGGGCGCCGTCGCGATGAGCTCCCGATAGTTCCGCCAGATCGTCGCCGCCTGCGCGAGCGGAAAAAACACAAACCCTGCGAGCACCATCGCGAGCCGATGCAATCGGTACCGCGCGCTCGTCACCACCCCAAACCCGCCACCGCCGCCCCTCAACCCCCAATACAAATCCGCGTCCGCCGTCTCACCCGCGATCACACACCGCCCATCCGCCAGCACCACCTCCGCCCCAACCAGACTATCGAGCGCCATACCATGCTTACCATTGAGCGGCCCATACCCACCGCCGAGCGCCAGCCCGGCCATGCCCACAGCCCTAACTGTCCCCGTGACCGGCGCCATCCCATACGTCTGCGCCGCCGCCACCACATCCCCAACAGTCGCACCGCCGAGTGCCGTGCCGATCTGCTTCTCAGGATCAACGACCACCCGTCTCATCCCCGACAGGTCGATCACCAGCCCGCCGTCCCTTATCGCACGCCCCGCCCAGTCGTGCCCCCCACCTCTCACCGACAGCGGCAACCCCCGCTCGCGTGCCGCGGCCACCGCCGCCACGACATCACCCACGTCCTGAACGCGCGCGATGACGGCCGGCCGCCGATCAACGGCACCATTCCACACCCGCCGCGCGCTATCGTAGCCCGGGTCGTTCGGTTCCAAGTTCATCGTATAGACTTATCGTCACGCCACGTTACGTACGAATCCTTCGTTGGGCAGAATGCGCATTTGTCCTGGCGCTGTTGTTCCTGATAATGTTTCTGCCGTTTCCACCACACGGCAACGCGGTTCGGGCGTTCGCGGTACTGAGCGTTGCAATTCTCGGTGCGTGCTTCGTCTGGTGGGGATTGCGATCGCCAACGCGTCTCGCATGGTCGGCGGCGATCGTGCTCGCCGCCGCATGGCTTCTAAACTCAATTCCGAGGGCCATTGTATCGCTGTACAACGGCCACTACGCGGCGAACGCGGCAGGACCAGCGGTCGTATTCAGCTATCTCGTCGTCACGATGAGCGTCGTCGCACAAACGATCGTCTTGCTCGCCTCCTGGCGCGCCGCGCGAACGGCGCGGGGCTGACCGTCGCTCAGTTCCCGGTGAACGGTCGATCGTCCTCGACGGAGTCGATGATGGGCCCTTCATCCAGCGGCTCAAACGCCGCCGTCACGGCGAGCGCCTCGGCGCTCGTGGGCACTCGACGCGGCTCCTGGCCACGCCGCGAACGCCGCGCCTTCGCGATGCCGCCCGCCGGCAGCCGATCGACCACGACGACGTCCTCCGCATCGTGCAGATGCCCCGCGCGGATCGGGATGAGCACCCACTCGTCATCATCCCCTTGCCGAAAGTCACGTCCGACTTTCACCTCGAGGTATTTCACGACAAGATGGTCCGTGTCTACGACGAGGTCGTCGACCTTTCCCACCGTACGGTCGTCCCGAAGTTTGACCGTCCATCCGCGAAGGTCTGGGGCGGGATCCTCGACCATGTAACCGCTCAACTCGCTCAAGTGGGCGAGCTCGCCAGGCTCGACACTGGCATCGTCGTCTTTCGGATAGAGTCGGATCGTTTTCATGTCGGCCATGAGCAGTCCTGCGTGCAGGAATTAAACCAGCCGACCAGGTTCACGCTACTCAACAGATCCTGCCGATGATGAGATCCTGCTGACGCTAATCGCGATCCTGCCGACGAGGAGTTCCCAGAACTCGCGATTGCCGCCGGAGCCATTCCGATAGTTACGTACAACACCGACCACGAACGCATTGAGGCGTTGGCCGAACGGGATGGCACGTCGATCAACCAATTCCTCGCGACGGCGGCAGCAGAGAAGGTGGCCGCATTGGATGCAGAGGAATATGGACGCTCGAGCACAGCGGGGCGCGCGCGCGCGCTTTCTCGAGCTTGTGCGACGAGTTCCGGACGTGGAGGCCGAGCCGACCGATCGATTGCCAGATCGGGCGTCATCGGCACCCGCGAGACCATCGAGGAAGAAAGGACGGCGCGACGGCTGAGATCTGGTCCTGGAGAGGCGCGGGCCGGAATCGAACCGGCGAATAGCGGTTTTGCAGGACTCGATGAGTGTCCGCAGTGTCCGTTCGGGGTCTGCCTCCCAAGGTAGACCCCGATCTCGTTGAATTAACCGGAGAGGCACCGGACACAAGGCGCCACCAGCGGACACAAGGATCTGCTACAGAGGGATGCAACAGATTGCCCCCTATAGCCAGTCGTTCTCGACAGTGAACAAACGCACCCGTATCCTACCACACATGACCGATTGGCCCTCTGGAGCGACGAGCGGCGAGTATGACCTCGCGCAGATTTGCGAGCGAGGGCACATCATTACTGCGTTTGCTGACACCCAGCCGGGCCTTCGCGCCAGTCGGTGCTCCAAGTGTGGCTCGGTGGTCATTGAGAAGTGCCCGGACTGTCAGGCGCCTCTCCGCGGTGCGTTCTACGGAACGTATTCCGTGCAAATGCTGACGGAGGCGCCAAAGTATTGCCACCAGTGTGGGGCCGCGTATCCCTGGCGCGCAGAGCAGTTGCGCATGGCTGAGGAGTTGGCAGCCGAGGCGCAGTATGACCTCGACGAGAAGGAGCAGGGACAACTTCGGGACAGCCTCGTCGAGATCTCGACTGACACCGCGGCCACGCAACTGGCCGGCGCCAGGATCAAACGGCTCCTCAACAAAGTCAGCGAGCCGCTGAAAGCAGCCATCTATAAGTACGCCGTCGACGTTTCGAGTGAGATCGGCAAGAAGATTCTGACAGGGGAGTAGCGCCGGGGCCCGGTCCCCGAAACATCACCAGCGCAGTACCCTAGGCTCCGGACCCAGAACCGGAGCGACACCTATGTCACGGAAGACCAGTATCGCCGACGAGATCACCGTCTCACTGTTCGAGGCGGCTGCGCTGCTTGGCGTCAAGCCGAAGCGAGCCTTCGAGCTCGCGCGACGCCACAAGGCGTTCGAGGTGAAGAAGGGCGACGACGGCCGCCTGTACCTCGCGGACCTCGACAGCTTCGCCGAGTATGCGGACCGACGAGCGAAGCACCTCGTCGCACTCGACGAGCCGCGGACGCAGCGACGGCAGGCGACGAAGTAGGATTCCATCGTCACCGAAACGCGAACGGCCACCTCCTCGGTGGCCGTTCTTGTCTTCCCTCACGTCAATAAAGACGCGCGTCAGGGCCCGACGGCTGAACCGCTCACGTGATCGTTACACTGACCCCACAGGATGCTCTCCCTCGCGAGCGGCACACGCCTCGACTGCCAACGGCGCGCGTACGGATCAAAGGTCTGGAGCACCGCGTGATATGGTCTGACGTAGCGCCTGCACATTTCGTCGAGCACCCAGGTCGCGCCGTGCTCCCGACGCCACCGCAGCGGCGACATGCCGGTGAGCCGTTGTATCCGTGAGTGGAGCGCCTGAGGCGACGACGCGTTCACCGCGTGCGCGATGGCCACGATGCCCCAGGACGTCAACTCTGACAGGTACGCGACTCGGGCTAGCGTCCCGATCTCCAGGTACCGCTTGGGCTCCGGCAGTCGTGCCGCTCGGAACCGATCGTCAAAGCGTCGCAGGGGGACACCGCACGCCTGGGCCATCTCCGTCACGGTGCCGTACTCACACTGGAACACCGTCTTCATGAACCGAAACCAACCCTCAGTCCCCTCTCCCCCCAGGGCTTCACTCACCGCGTTGATCGCGCGTTGGACCAGCGGTGATGGCAGGTGGTCTAACGCTTCATACAACGTTCGCCACCCGGACTCGATCGTGACATCTGCGACGGCGTCAGGTCTGAGCCGACCCATCACAGGCAGGCGCCACGCCATGCCCGCAGCCTCTTGCGTAACGAGAACGAGCAGCGGCACACGCGGCATGATGCGACGGAGGCGGACGAGACGTTCGATCGTGTCGGCGTCGAGCCGAGCAGCCGACACGAGCACCGCGTGTGCTCGACCAGCGGTCAGCGTTTCAGCGAGCATTGGAAGTTCGACCACACGCAGTGTTACGTGGCCCGTGAGGTGCGCTGCGACGATCACTGACTCTCTGTGCGTGAGCCAGGCCGCCAGCGTGGACCGCTCGATGAGGCTCTTGCTCGGACGGCTCATCGTCCACCTCCTGCGAAGCGCTTGTGCAGCGCATTGCCGAAGTTGCACCAACTGATCCCCCAACCCGACCAGATGCGACGGATGTTGCGGAGGCCGCGGTCGAGTTGGGCTTCCCACCCGACCAGTACCGACAGGTCATAGAGGCGCCGCATGGTCATGGCACCTCCCGACGGATCTGACGCAGTTGCCACACGAGGTCTTGAGCCGCAAGCTCGACCTCGGTGACCACGGTCCAGTGTGCGGCTGGGTCTTCCTCGACGAGGAGGTCGACGTGTTGCAGCAGCGTCTCCAGGCGCGCCGTGAGTGCCTGATGCTCAGTCACCGTCAGCGCTCGACCGCCACTAGTGAGCGGCGGCGTCGGCTGCGCCTCCTTGAGGAGCCGAGTCGCCGTGTCGTGGAGCGTGTCAGCAACCCGCGCAATGCGGCGCAGCGTGCGAAGCTCGATCGCTCGAGTGTGCCACGGTTTGGAGGTGAGGTTGTCGAGCCGGTCGACCAGTTCGACGAGCGGCGCGCGCTCGCTATCGCGATATACATCGTCCATGGGTCACGTCCAGGGTTAAAGACGGACCCTTATCTATTTGTGCGGTGCAGACTTGCACACCGCCCATTATCGGGTTCGTGACAAACGACGGCAAGCAGAAGACGCCCGCTTCGGTTATTGTTCGCCTACAGATCCACCCTTGTCAGACGAGGTAAAGCCCAAATGGACGAGGTAGTCGATTTTCGGCGGAAAGCCTACGCGGTCGGCGCGGTCGCAACTGCCTGTATCGTGATCGCCATCGCAGTGACCGCTATTCCGCACCCCGGCGTTCGACTCGAGTATGACCCCACGCTCGTCACTGGTGGCATCGTCGGGATCGTCGTCACCTGGGCTGGCATCTACGCCGCGCTCGCCTACAAGGCGACCCACGCGACGCTGAACTACCAACGGGAGCGCGATGAAACGACGACCCGCCGCCGGCGACAAGCATCGGCGGAAGCGATGGAGGTCGCTACGGCGAAGTTGGTCGATACTCTCGTTGCACTGGCGGACACGGGAAACCCACTGCGCGGTGAGCGCAGTCTTCGCCATCCTGTGCTCGACAGTGCACTCGCATCAGCGGAGCTCTTTACGCGGATCACAGTACATCGCCTCGCCGCTGTCATCGGCGAAGTGACAGCCCTGCTGGCCGCCATTGACCACTACTGGGGTGAGGTGAGTGAGTGGGAAACCAGGAACAACGCCGGTCGGTCAGGCGTCGAGCCGAAAAATCGCCCAATCGAGCAAGCGGCGATCAAGGAGCGTGCGAAGATTACAATCGAGGCGATCAGGTTGTTGCAAGTCGAGCTGACCAACGAACTGCGTGACCAGCCGTTAGAATCGCCCGCACCGATATGGGGTCATGGGTCGATCTCACTCCCTGCCAAGCAACTGCGGCCGACCGGTATTGTCGGGACTACAAACGGTGTCAGTCCTGCCGACGAACGACTGCTTACGCGGCCGTCAAATGGAGACTGAGGACGCGCGCCGGGCCCGCGAGTTAGTTCAACAACTCGCAGCCATCGCGGGCGAGTTTAGTATCTCACCGGATGCGCTGAACGATGCACTTTTCCGAGAGAAGAACGAGTGGGCGTTTCTCATAAAGGCTCACGCATTGGTCGAAACCGCGGTCAGCCACCTGATCGCCCAAGCCTCCCCTGATCCACGCTTGGCACCTGTCTTTGAAGAATTGTCGAAGGCGTCATTGGATCGGAAGCTGAGTTGGGCGGCGAAGATGCACTTGTTGGACGACAACCATTTGCCAGCGGCCAGGTTGTTGTCGCGGATCCGAAACATGGTCGTGCACGACATCCGTCAGGTCGACTTCACGTTCGACACGTTCTTGAGCGCACACAGTCTGCGTGGCGAGTTTCTGGATGCTTTCACGAAGTGGTATAGCGATTCCACAACGATGCGGACGAGTTCTCCAACTACGCTCGTCGGCATGGCCGTCACATTGCTGCTGTTCAACGCATACCACTCGCACTTGGAAACTAAGAAACCATCGCTAAAGAACCTGGGGCTGGGCCTGCTCGATTAAGAAGGAGCACATCTCAGACGCTCACGCGCTACGCCTGTCGCGGGTCGTCGTGCGCCACTCCACCCAATCGACGAGCGATGTCGGCTCGAATCCTTCGAGCGTGACAGCCTGCTCCACGTTAACTACTGGGAACACGCCACACCCGCGCACCCACGCGGGTAGCACGGTGCACGGCACGTGCGTCCAGTGCCCGAGCGTGCGAGGCGCCCGATGCAGCGCGGCGCAGTACGGGCACGCGAAGTAGCCATCTGAGACGTGCATGACCGGATACACGCCGTCGACTGTGCCCATGAACGCGGCGCCGAGGTCGAGAGCGTGCTCCCGGAATGCCTGCAGTAAGTCAGCAGTCCTTGTGTGAGCCATGGGACCACCTTACGCCTCGCCGCGCGCGCGACGTGCAGCCTCGCGGTTCGCACGTTGGTGCGGCAGCGGCGCGCCCTGCACCATGCGGTTCACGTGGATCACCTTCGCCTGCTCCGGTGACAGCGCGTCCGAGGTCGGCGGCAGCACGAGGCCTCCGCTGGTCGGCTCAGTCGGTGGATTGAAGCCCTCGGTCAAATCACTGAGGACAGGCGGCTGCTCGGTGACGAAGGGCGTGGGCTAAACCAGCGTCGCGTGGCCTGGGCCACCAAGTACAACAACGACGAGGCCGTGAACGATTTCTACGTTCTCGCGGAAGCGCGCGTGCTGGAGATCCGCGACGTTGATCCTCGACGAAGGCGTGATCCACTTCCGCCCGAACTCGCACAAGAAGTTCATGAAGACCAAGCCGTCGACCCGCACCGTGCCGCTATGGCCGCAGCTACGCGATGTGCTCCTGCCGTACATCGAGCGGCGGCGCAAGGCGGGCGCGACGGACACGTCGCTGCTGTTCGTGCAGCCGGACGGTTCAATGTTTCCGGAGTCGTTGACGAACGGTCGCAACACCGGCAAGGGCGCATGGGCTGCGCTGCTGGCGAAGGCCGAACTCGAGGTGCTGCCGAAGGGCGCTCGGCACTCGTACGTCGCACAGCGGCTTCAGACGCTGGACGGTGGACACCCGGTATCGATGTATACCGTGAGTCGCGAAGTCGGGCACGGCGATGAGAAGATGGTCAGCCGCGTGTACGCGAAGCTCGGGAAGGTGCGGGTCCGGACCGAGGGGGTGAGCTTCTGCGCGGTTGCGGCGGCGGCTTGAACTACGGGCGAAGGCACGGGCTACTCACGGCACATCCGCGCGGTCGGTTTTGTCGCAAACCCACTGGCGGCTTTGACGGCCTCGCGCAAGTTCTGAGCAAGGGCCTTGAACTGGGTCGGGTTTAGATGCAACACCTCGATACCCGCACCGTAAGGGTCAGCAAGCGACACGTCGAAGTTGGAACCGTCGCTAGTCTGGAAACGCGACGCGGAGAACGATTCCCAACCCCCAATCGATCGAAGACGCTTCTGATCGCGCTCGCCTGGCGGTGGTGTGGCCATGGAGTCCGCAATGAGAGCGTCGGCTGCGTCCGCCCAACGCGTAATCACACTCGCTGGGTAGTATCCGTACGTTGAACCGCGACCCGTCGTGAGGGCGAGAAGCTTCACCATGGGGCAGGAGCCACTGTTATCGGTCGTCGCCGTGACCACCAACTCGGTTACGGTCCCAGTCTCTATCATCGTGCTGTCTACGATTTGCGCCACGTCCCGCGAACGTTCGACAACCGCGTCCTGAGCTAGCAGCGGGACCGCGAGAGCGACTTCCGCGAGCAGCAGTCCGGCCCGAGATAGTTTGCACATGGGCAGCGAATGTGGCGTTCGCGATGACGGGCGCAACGCCAAATTCGCCCCGAGGGGACCTTCCACCCGAGAAATGCAACAGATTGTGCTACAGATTCTCGGGGTGCTCGCGCAGCCTAGCGTCCTAAGCCGCGATCGGGACATCGCTTACTGAGAGGCGCGGGCCGGAATCGAACCGGCGAATAGCGGTTTTGCAGACCGCTGCCTTACCACTTGGCTACCGCGCCAGAAACAGCCCGTAAGCTATTTCGACTGAGCCACTTGAACAAGTCACGCTGCGGGGTCTGGAAGTAAGCCTCGGCGTTGCTGAGCGCCGAGTGCGCGCGTCTTCAGACGATGCGCGCGACCAAGGCCGTTCGAGTGTCCGTGCTGATGGTCGCACTGGTGGGGGCCATGGTGGCGCTGCGGAACCACCGGAGCGCGGCGGCCATGCATCCGGTGGTGCAGCTGACGCACGCGGATAGTGAGCAGGTCGTCATGGCGTACGAGAACCAGGTCCAATCGTTCGGGTCCAAGTACCCGGGGCCGCCGCCGTGGTTGCGCGAACTGCATCTGGATCGCTTGAGGCTGGCGGCACAAGAGCAGATCGCTACTGACAGCGCGCCGCCGACGACGGCCAGATCTCGGATCGACTCTATCGTCGACGAGGACGGTGGTGGTAGCTACATCCGGCGCGTGATCGCCGAGGGTGCGGGCAGCATCTCTCGCTGGCCCGATCACAAGGAGACCGTTGCCGTTTGGATAGCGGCCCATCCATATGCGGCGGTTGTACGGACGTCGTTTCGACGGTGGAACGAAGCGCAGGCGCCGGTGAGATACACGATTGTCGAGGACTCGACCACGGCCGACGTGCACGTCACGTGGACCCAAACGCTGCCTGTTGAAGGGGAGCTTGGCACCACGTTTCGGCTCACGGACAACGATGGGCGCATCCTGGTCGCGCACGTGCTGCTGCTGTCTACGGCTCCCATCGAGGGGATACAGAACGCCGCCCTGCATGAAGCGGGACATGCCCTCGGTCTCGACCACTCGCCGAACCCGGACGACATCATGTCGACCGCGGGGAACGGCAAGAAGTTTCAGTTGAGCGACGCCGACTTCAAGACGCTCCGCGTGTTGTACGAGATCCCGTTCTGAGCTTCTTGGGCGCCGCGCGCTCGTAGGCGATGCTCAAGAGCTCCGTGACGACCTTCCAGTTCGGCCTGCCATCGAGGCGGATACCGATCCAGCCGTAGGGGCCAACGTAGGGCGGCACGAAAAACCGGCGGGGGTTGGAGCGGACCAGGTACTCCTGGTCCATGGGCGTGCCCTTGCACCAGACGGCCGGACAGCCGCGGCCGTGATGGGTTTGTGCCGATGCGTACATCGCGAACATCTTGTTGCGCACACGAAACGTGGGCTCGCCCCACGCTTTGACTTCGTGCGCCTCGGGGAGCTTGAGGCAGAGCGCGCGGAGCCGCGCCAACGGCGTCCTCGTGGGCATGTGCTTACCATGGCACCGGGACCGGAAAAGGCCAACCCTACCTGCCGCCGCTTCACATCCGCGCGTATCATAGGATTTATGGTAGAGGCGGTGACACCACATGATCCGACCACCTGCCGAGTGCGCGGGTGTCCGATTATCATGCACCCCGCCACGTTGTCGGAGTGGGGCGTTGCTGGATTTCTCATCGCGTCATATCACGCCCCCACCACCATCCCGTCGCACGCGCATTTCCCGCTGCAGCTCTCGCTGCCGATCAGCGGATCGTGGCTGCACACCTTTGGCAGCGCGGGCTCCACGGTCCTGATGCCTGGAATGGCCGCGCTGATTCCACCCGGCGACACGCACGGCACGCGCGCGCTTGCCGTGGGCGAACTGATCACCATCAACGCCGAGCTCGAATGGTGCGAGGAGCACTGCGACCTCGCGGCTCCGGCGCTCCGAGATGCGAAGCGGCGAACGGGGAACGCGTCACAGTTGCAGTCGCTCTTGGCTCACGCCTCGGAGCTACTCCGAGAGCACCAACCGGATGAGCTGTACATCGCCAGCGTTGGCCTGACAACGACACTCGGCGTCATCCACGCGGTCGGGCTACGCGCGCGACCGAGCACCCGCATTCGACTCTCGATGCCGTTGCGGCGCGTGACGCGCTGGGTCGACGAGCACCTCGGCGACCGCATCACGTTGTCGACACTCGCGCGCCTCGCGGGCTGTTCGCAGTGGCATTTGATCCGGCTATTCAACGCCGGCCTGGGCACGTCGCCGGCCCGCTACGTTGTGACCCGGAGACTCGAGCGCGCTCGCCAGCTCCTACATATACCCGGCGCCGACATCGCGGACGTCGCCCTGCGTTGCGGATTCTCGAGCCAGAGTCACTTCACGCGAGCGTTTGTCCGAGCATTCGGCCAAGCACCCGGCGCCTATCGGTCCAAGCGAAGCACGCTATAGCAAGAATCGTCAAAAACAGCACAACGCGGTGCAAGACACCGCTCCTCAGAGATCCTAGAATGCAGACTATGGATCTCGACCAGAGAGGAGACGAATGTCGGGCATTGACCGGGTGTCCACGATCACCATCGCTGTCACAGACGAGAACGAAGCCTTGCGGTGGTTCACCGAAAAGCTGGGCTTTGAGAAGCGGCTCGACCTCGCCGGCAGCTTACGCTGGCTCACCGTCGCCCCGCGCCAGCAGAAGGAAGTGCAGTTCCTGCTGGCGACGTGGTTTCCGGACCACGTCGGCAAGAACGCCACGTGCGTGGTGGACACGGAGGATTGCCGCGCGACCTATGAGGCACTCAAGGCGCGCGGCGTCCGGTTCAAGCAGGAGCCGCAGGTGCGGCCATACGGGACCGAGGCCGTTTTTCAAGATCTCTACGGCAATACGTATGCGTTAGTCGAGCACGCGATTATTGGTGCAGCCCCGTGAGCATGACCTCTTGCTTGATCGGACACGATCCCGCGAGCGCCGGACGGAACCGGAAGGAGGGCAGCGCTCGAGCAGCGGTGGCGAGGGCATTGGGCGAGGCCGCGGCTGTAAGAAGAGTCGACGGAACGGCGCGGCCCTGCTCGTCGACGACGAACTCGAACCGGCCGTTGACGGATAGGCGCGGTTGGGTCGAGTCGGGGTCCAGCATGGCGGCGCGGGCGAGGGACATCACCGAGACCGCGATGCGCGAGAAGAGGATCGAGGACGGCGCATCGGGGGACGGTGTCGCTGAAGAGAGTGACAGCGTGTAATGGCCAGGCTTGAGGGCGCGGAATGAGTGCGCGGCGTCGGCGCTGCGGATCACGTCGACCACGCTGCTATCGATTGATGGCGAGAGGGAGGTCGCGGTGACGGCGAGATCTGACGCGCGGCCGGTAGCGTCGAGGGTGAATGCTACCTGCGCGGTCAGTGTCTGCGAGACCTTCGAGCCGACCGCGTAGCCGTAGACGGGAAGCGTGAAATCATTCGGCAGACGGAACAGCGGGCGAATCTTCGCGAGCACCTCGCCGGCGCGAACGTCCTGCGCGCTGGGGCCGGCGAGCGTACCGTAGACGAGGAGGTCGGCCGACTCGAATGATGGCGGCATCGTGCACGAGAGGTCGATGCTCACGGCCGTGCTCTGACGAGACGCCCGCGAATCGCTCTGGGCGCCGACCGCGTCGGCGAGGAATGTGCGATCGAGCAGGCGAACCTGCTGAACGGAGATCCGTTGCTCGGCGACGGACGAGAAGCCCGTGTATCCGCCCGCCATCTTGTAGCCCTGAGTCGCGAGCGTCCCGTTCTGTTGCAGACCGGTGGTGTAGGCCGACGAGAGCGGCTGCTCCGTGCGCGACGACACGAGCATCGGGACGAAGGGCTCCGCCTCACGGAACGTCGTCGTCACCGTGACATTCGCCGCCGCCCCGCCGACGGCGCCGGCGTGCGTCAATGTGAAGATCGCGCGCTTGACGATATAACTCACGTCATCCAGGTAGACCGATCCGGCGACATCAGGCGCCTTGATCAGATCGGCTGGACGAAAGTCGATGCGCAGCTCGTGGGCGACGTCGCCCGCGTACGTGAAGCAATGCGCCTCCGCGAACGCCGCATCGGCGAGATCGCTGAGCGTCGGGAGGTACATCATCATGCGCTTTCCGCCAGTCGCCGATCGCTCCTGGTATACGACCGAGCCGACGCTATACTGATGCCGATCGCGGCTGTCGTACTCCGCCGTGTCGAGCGCGATCACACTGTCCTGCGCCTCTCTGCTGTGCGCATTGAGTCGAACCGCCCGGCTCTCCTCCAGGCGATAGTGGAACGGATACTGGCCGAGGAGGATCCGAAACCGCTCGGCGTTCTCGCGCATCTGCGCGACGATAAGCGTGACCTCCCGCGGCGCGCTCGCCTCGGCCAACCCAGGCGCGGCGCAACCGTGCTGCGGGTGCTCGGCCGGGACGTCCGCCAGACGAACCGTCAGTGGCTGGAGCCGCAACATGAGGTGCTGAGATTCGGCTCCCGCGCTCAACGTCGTGTCCAGCGGCAGATAACCGATCTGCTGGGCTCGCAGGCGATACGTGCCGGCGGAGGGGCCGCTGAGCGAAAAGCGGCCGGCGGAGTCGGCGAATCGGCCTTGCGTCGTGTCGCCGACGCTGATCGTGCCGTACGGCACAGGGTGGCCGTCCGCGGCCGACAGCACAGTGCCGGTCACCACTTGCGCGCTCGAATCGAGCGGGACCGCGATCAGCGCAATCGTCGCCGCCAGCGCGGCTTGGGATCGCCTGTTTAGCATTCGCCACCAAGCTATGCGCGGCGCACGCGACGTCAACATAGGAACGTGACGCCTTGTGGATGGACGAACATATTAGGGGAAACGATGAAGCCCACGCCGCTTGCACTACTACTGATTGTCGGCTCATGGTCGACCGCCGCGCCGATCCCTGAGAAGATACAGGAGCAGCACGGCGTTCTCCTCGACGGCAAGATCTACATGGCCGGCGGATTCGACTCGACCGATACGCAGACGAGTCGCGCGTATCGGTATGACCCGAAACGCAACGCATGGGAGCGCATAGCCGACTTGCCAGCGCCGCGGCACCACATGCCGCTCGTGGTCCTGAACGACACGCTGTACGCGATAGGCGGACTCCAAGGCGACCGTCGGTTCGATGCCGTCGCGACCATGTGGGTGTACCGGGTCGACGCCAATCGGTGGGAAGCGCGCGCGCTGCTGCCCGCGGCGAGAGGCGCGTCGGCGACGGGCGTCGTGAATGGCAAGATCGTGGTCGTCGGCGGCTTCGGCGCCAACTACAAGTTGCTGGACTCGATCACGGTGTACGATCCGGCAACGAACCACTGGACGAATCACGCGCCGATCCCAACGGTGAGAGATCACCTTACGGCGGAAGTCGTCAACGGGACCCTATATGCTATCGGCGGGCGTCCGCTCGACCCCGCGAAGAACTATGATGTCGTCGAGGCATACGACCTCGCGACGGATCGGTGGACCACGAAAGCGTCCATGCCAAGTAAGCGAGGTGGGCTCGGATCCGCCGTCGTTGGTGGGAAGATCCATACATTCGGCGGCGAAACCCGCAGCTCCGTGTTCGCGAACCACGAGGTCTACGACCCCGCCCGCGACACGTGGAGCGTCGCGGAACCCATGCCGACAGCGAGACATGGACTGGCGGTCGTCGCGATCGACGATCGCATTTATGTGATCGGCGGAGGCCCGAAAGCGGGGAGTGGACAGACGAACGTCGTCGAAGTCTGGCGCTAGCCATGCTCTGCAAGTAGCAATGCCGACCTGGGCGTGCAGGTGCCTGCACGTGGCGATCGCGACGGCCGTCGGAGTCGCGACCGGTAGGGCGCAGACTGTAGCCGACGCGCGGAATATCCAGCGTGAGGCGCGGCACGCGTACGAGGTTGATAGTACCTCGGCACTCGCCACCCGATGGGCGCGCGACTCCAGCAACCGCCTCCAAGCACTCGGCCTCGCCAACCTCGCGTGGCTCACCGCCCGATACGATGAGGCCGACCGTCGGTATCGCGCGCTGGCGCCGCGCGATGGCGCACGACCCGATCCCGTCAGCGTGTACGCGCAGCTCGGACTCGCTCAGGTCCTGCTGTCCAAGGGCGCCGTGGGACCCGCCGACACCGCGTTCGCCAGCGCGGCCGCCATCGCCCGCGCGGCCGGCGATTCGGCGCCACTCGTCGAGGCCACGCTAGGCTGGGCGCTGATGCGGTCGCACACCCGCTCGCCCGCGGCGGCTGCCGCACTGCTCGCCGGAGCCGATCGCCTCATCCCGCGCGGCGACATCGCGCTCACGGCCGACTATCAATGCACGCGCGTCGCCGTGGGCGCGCTGCCGCACGGCGCCAATCCCATCGCCTTGCTCCGAAGCGGCGCCGTCCTCGCGCGCGCTGCCGGCGATCACCATACCGAAGCCCACTGCTGGTTCGAGCTCGGCAATGAGCTCGTGCAAGGCGGCGACATGGCAGGCGGCATTGCCGCCTACGATACCCTGGAACGCCAGGTCCTCCCGGCCACCGATCACCAGAATCTCGCCCGAGTCCGCCAACGCCGCTCCTACGCCGAGCAACAGTACGGCGACTACAACGGCGCCCTCAAATCGGCACGTATGGCGATCGCCGACGGCGAGAAGACGCACGCCTTGCCAGTCGTCGCCTACGCGCGCTTGACCGAGGGCAGCGTCTATCTCGGGCTCGGCGACATCGCCGCCGCCATCGCCGCCGCGGACAGCGCCGACCACGTGTTCGCGCAGGTCGGCGACGTCATCGGCCGGCTCAACGCGATCTCGCTCTCCGGTCAGGCCGCGCTGTCCGGCGCCGATACCGCTGCTGCGCGCCGCGCCGATATGGAGGAATACCAGCTGGCGTCGCGCATCGGCGCGACCAACTACAAGTCCGACGCCGAAGCCTCGCTCGCGTCGCTCGCCATGTATGAGCGACGCTGGACCGACGCCGGACAATGGCTCGACTCGGTGGACGTGATCATCGCCCGCGGCCGGTTCCCCGGCTGGGTCCAGCAACAGCAGTTCAACCGCGGCGTGTTGGCACTCGGCGCCCAGCGCTGGACCGCGGCCGAGCACCGACTGGACCAAGTGGCACACGCGCTCGACTCCACGCAACACCGCGACCGGTATGAAGTCGCGGGACTCCTAGCCGAGGTCCACTTAGCACTCGGCGATACCGCGCGCGCCGAGCGCGAGCTCACCGCCGCCGAAGACGCGCTCGATCGCTGGCGAGCGACGCTCGATGACCGCGAGATCCGCGTGCTCGCGTTCCAGTACAACTCCCGGACCGGCCGCCCAGAACCAGGCGTGGCCAAGGTCATCGCCGCCGTGGCTCGCACGGGACGCATCGGCCCTGCACTGGAACTGGCCGAGCGACGCCGGGCGCGCGACCTCGTCGACCGCCTCGCGACGTCCGGCGCGGCGTCGCCGTGGGGCGCGTCCACCAACGTGCTCGAGACCGTGCAGCACGCGCTGCCGGACGACACGACCGCGTTGCTCGAATACGTGACCGGTCCCGACGATGCGCCGACGACCGTGTTCGCCATCACCCGCCACGCCGCGCGCGCCTACACGCTGGCGCCCAGCGACAGCGTCTCAAACGACGTCGCCCGGCTGGCAGCGTTCATCGAGAACGGCGTGAACACGTATGCCACCACCTCGGCGCTCGGCAAAGCACTCATAGCGCCAGTGCTCGCCGATCTGCCGGGAAGCGTCACACGACTGGTCGTTGTCCCGGATGGCGCCCTGCACCGCATCCCGTTCGAGGCGCTGCGGGTAAACGACCGCTACCTCGTGCAGCGATACGCGATCGCAATCGCGCCGTCGGCCGCCGTGCAGTCGTGGCTGTGGGGGCACGCGCCTCCCGCGGGGCAGACCGCACCCGCCACCGTGCTCGCGTTCGGCGATCCGCGATTCGCCGGGGAAGTCCAGGGCGACGCAGAGACCGAGGCGTACCGCTCGGCGTTCAACGAGACCGGCGGACTACCGCGCCTCGAAGGGTCGGCGGACGAGGCGAAGCTCGTGGCGCGGTTCGGGGCCCAGAGTACAGTGCGGCTCCGCGATAGCGCGAGCGCCTGGTACCTCAAGCACGCGGCGCTCGACTCGTACCGCATCATACATCTCGCCACGCACGCGGTCGTGGATGACCGCGCCGCGACACGAACCGCGCTGGCGCTGGCGCCTGGCTCGGGCGAGAACGGGTTCGTGACGCCCAAGGACCTCGCGGCGCTCAAGCTGCACGCCGATTTGGTCGTGCTCTCGGCGTGTCGGACCGCGGGCGGGCGCATCGTTGCCGGCGAGGGCGTGCGCGGGTTGACCGCACCCCTCATCGCCGCCGGCGCGCGCGCGGTCGTCGCGTCGTACTGGGAGATCGGGGATCGGCAGACCGTTCGGCTCGTGCACGACTTCTATCGCGCGATGGCCGAGGGACATACGGCCGCCGATGCGCTGCGGCTCGCCGAGGCCGCCGCACTCGACCGCGGGGCGCCACCGCGTGAGTGGGCCGCGTTTGTTATCAGCGGCGACCCTATGGTGCGCGTGCCCGTCACTGTCCCCGCGTTCGACTGGCTATGGCGGCTGTTCCACTAGTGTCGGTCAGCGCACCCAGGAACGCGATCAGCGAGTGCTTCTCTCCGGCGGTCAGGTGAAGTCGCTTGAGCGGCAGGGTTTGATTAGATAGGCGCGCGCCGATCCCCTCACCGCCGCCACGGTCATAGAAATCGATGACCTGATCCAGCGTGCGATAGACCCCGTTATGCATGTACGGCGCAGTTACCGCGACATTGCGCAGCGATGGCGTGCGAAACGCGTGCAGGTCGCGCCCGTCGTGCGTGACGTCGTAGCGGCCCGGATCGGCGTCGGGCAATGCGTACACGGTGTCGGCCGCGCGCGGAACCCCGAGTACTTCGACCTCACTCCGGTCGAACGCCGGCGCGGCCATACCGTTGAACAACGGCAGCATGTGACAGAACCCGCACTGCCCCTTCCCCATGAAAACCGTGAAGCCTCGACGCTCCGTCGGGCTGATCGCCGTCGAGTCGCCGCGGGCGGCGCGGTCGAAGCGGCTGTCGAGGCGCACGAGCGTGCGGATGTAGGCGGCGAGCGCGCGTTGGATCCGGACGGCCGGCAGGTCTAGGCGAGCAGCGACGCTGTCGAGCGGCTCGCCCGCCATCTCGCGCGGGTTCGCGACTACGTCGCGCACCTGTGCCTCGAGCGTGGGCGCGCGGAGGTCGGCGAAGAGATCGTGCTCGAGGGCGGCGTTCAATAGCGTCGGCGTATTGCGGGCGGCGTTGACCGGTTTGCCGTCGGTGAACGCGCGAGATGGTTGGTGGCACGTGGCGCACGCGCGGCCGGAGCGACCGCCGAGCCGGGTATCAGAGAACAGCGACTGGCCGAGCGCGACCTCGTCCGCGGTGGGCTCCGGCGCATCGGCCGAAGCGAACGCCCAGGCGTCGAACGCCCCCGAATCGAAGAGCGACGTCGTGCGCCAAAACCCAGGGCCCGATGGCCGCGGAAGCGCGCGGGCGACGGCCCTCGCCTCGTGGGAAAGAAAACGCAAGCGGTCGAACGTCGTGTCGTTCGCCAAAGCCAGCACCGCGGCGGCAGCGCCGAGCGCGGAGTCGAGTGCCGGCGCACCCACCAGCGCGACGACACGCCGCAGGCCACCGAGGGCGGCGCCGCTCTCGTGCAGTCCCGCATGCGCGGCACGCGAGTCGCCGTTCGCGAGACCGATCGCCTCGACGCGGGCGAGCTCCTGTCGCGCCGCCTCGAGGATCGCCTCGCGTGACCACGCCGTGCCGAACGTCGACACGCGGAGCCGATCGACAGCGGCGAGCATCGCGCCGACCGCGTCGGTCGCCCCGGGCAACACCGTGGGATAGAGGCGTAGCTCGATGGCCTGAAAGCCGACTGGTTCGACGAAGACGACCCCAGCGGCGGCTACCTCCGCCGAGTCAGCCACATCGTCCGCCTCGTCGTCGCCACCCTCGATGTCCTGCGCATTGAGCGCGGCAGCGACTGGCCGGTCTGCGTACGCGAGCCACCACTCGACGTGTTTGTACGCGATGCGCGCGCGCGTAAACGCGGCGCGCACGGCGACTGTGTCAGTGGCAGAGACCTCGGACATATTAGCAAGCGACAGGCGGAGTGTGTCCAGCTGCGCCACGTACACTGCCCTCGCTGCATCGAGGTCGTGTGAGCTGCGAGCCGTCGCGCCGCACAACATCAGGGCGGCGACGACCCACCAGCCCCGCGCCCTCACGCTATGGCGAACCCGCTGGCGCGCGGGCACCAGTGCGAAGGGCCAGTGTCTTCCCGGATTTCGAGGCGATGGTCGGCACCGGCTTGGTGATCGTGAAATGATCGATCAAACTCCCGTCAGCGCCGATCTGACGAAATGCGAGTGTCCGCCCTTTGACGTCGATCGCGCTCAGCGAATGCTGCGTGGCCTCGAACGCATAGGTGAACGCCTGCCAACTCCCACGATCGCCCGTCTGCTCGGGATTGTACAGCTCCGCGCCGCCGCCGCCCGTGACGATGTAGATGACGCCCTTGGGCACGGTGCGCCTCACGCCGTCGAACTCGTGATCGAACTTGTAGTCCCCGTCGATCGTGAACGGCAGACGGCCATTCGTTCGATACCAGTCCGGGGCGTGCAAGGTTCCGTCGATGGCAACCTTGGGATCCCCGGACAGCCTCGGCAGGAACGTCATTGGGAACGAGCGCTGATAGTTGTGCACGTGACCCATGAGCACGAGATCGACGTTCCCTGCCTCGAACACGTCGGACAGCAGCCGCATCTGCTGCTCGGTAAAATGCTCGCGCGACGAATTGAATCCCGGCTGATGGAACATCACGAACCGCCAGGTCGCGCCAGCCGCGTGCGCGAGATCCTGCGCCACCCAGTTTCGTAGGACGGGATCGGTCCAATCCATGTACGGGTCGGCGTCGAGCACGGTCCAGTGCGTGTTGCCGTAGTCGAACGAGTAATTCGCCATCCGCGGATAGTTGTGGCCGTAGCTCCGCACGAGCACGCTCGCCAACGTCGAGTCGGTTGCCATGAGCGGCGCATTGTGTCCCGGCTTCGTGGTCGGACCGTTGAGCGGCATCGACCAATACGCGAAGTACGCGCCGTAATCAGCGAGCGAATCGTTCACGTTGCGAGCGTAACTCGCATCGTGATTCCCGATCGCCGCGACAAACGGGATCGACCGCAAGAGCGGCGCGCCAGTCGTCGGCGACGCGGTGTCGGCGTCGTAGATCGGGAAGAATTTCGTACGGTACTCGCTCATCCGGCCGGAGCTGTAGACGATGTCGCCGGGGATGGCGATGAAATCCGGATGCTCGAGGTAGGCGCGATAGGCGACCGCCCGTTGCCCAGGTGTATTCTGTCCGGCGTCGCCGAACACGACGACGCGATACGCCTCACTCGGCCCTTTGCGCGCCAGCCCGCTGCTCGTGAATACGACGGTTCCATTGCGCTTGACGCGGTACTGGAACGTCGATCCCGGCGCGAGATCGCCGAGCGTTCCGTGATACACGTCGTACGGGTCCAGGCCCGGGACCTCGATGCGGGAAGGATAGAACGTGCGCTGCGGCTTCCACGTCGTGGCGCCGGCCGGCCTGAGGTCGACTTCCCACTCGGCCGACACTGTGTCCGAGTGCCAGAGGAGCGCCATCGTCACAGTCTCACTGGCAGACGGCGCGTCGCCGAGCTGCAGATATGGGTGGACGATGAACGGAGCTGCTGCCGTTAGGGCCTGCACCAGCATCATATGGAACATGTGACTCAACGGGTGGGCGTCAGAGTGAGAAATTACACAATTCTGCCCATTAAGACATGTTGAATTGGTAACAACCCTAACGCCGAGCTCGACCGCGTGCGATCTTGGGGTCCCATGCGTGCATCGCTTCTCATCGCCCTCTTCGCCACCGCGCCGCTCTCGGCGCAGAGTGTCGCCGACTCTTCGCCTTTCCGCGCACTCGGGCTTCCGACGCCGAACGAATACCGGTCGGCATCAGGCCGGCCCGGCGCGCGCTACTGGCAGCAGCGCGTCGACTATCGGATCCGCGCGTCTCTCGATCCCGCGAACAACGAGGTGCGCGGGCGCGAGACGATTCACTACGTGAATCGCTCGCCGGACGCGTTGCCATACCTATGGATGTTCCTCGAACAGAACATCTGCGCGCCATCCAGTATCACGAATGTCCTCGATCAGCCGCCGCTCGTGTTTCTCGGCAGCACGTTCGATTTCTCGTGCCAGGGGTTTGCCGGCGGGCTCACGCTTGATTCGGTCCGCGTTGGTGGCAAGGACGCCAAGCGGGCGATCTATGGGACGACGATGCGGATCGATCTTGCCCGGCCTCTCGCGACGGGTGACACGATCGATCTGGATCTCGCATGGTCGTTCCATGTTCCGGAGCAAGGGGCCGGGCGGATGGGGCATGATGGAGCGTTGTATGAGATCGCGCAGTGGTATCCTCGCATGGCCGTCTATGATGACGTGCACGGGTGGAATCATGAGCCGTACATCGGCGCGGGGGAGTTCTATCTCGAGTACGGGCACTTTGACGCGCTGATCACTGTACCGGCGACATACGTCGTGGCTGCTACCGGGCGGCTCATGAATCCCGAGGTCGTGTTGACCGAACAGGAACGCGCTCGGCTTCGCCGCGCGTTGACTTCGGATAGCACTGTGGCCGTGATTGGAAAACAAGAGGCGGGCAACGCCGCTGAGACTCGGCCAACTGCAAAGGGCACGCTCACATGGCACTTTGTCGCGGACAGCGTGCGCGATCTCGCGTTCGCGGCCGCGCCGAATTTCCGGTGGGATGCCAGCGGCTACAAGGGCATTCTCATCGAGACGCTATATCGCCCGAGCGCGGACAAGTGGGAGGAGGCAAACCGAATGGCGAGAGGCGCCATTCAGTACTTCAGTGAGCAGTGGTTCCCATACCCGTATAGCCACGCGACCACGATCGAAGGCCCGATCGAAGGCATGGAATACCCGATGCTCACGTTCGTGCCGAACAGCCCGTCACGCGAAGAGCAACAGTGGGTGCTCGCGCACGAGTTCGGCCACGAGTGGTTCCCCATGGTCGTGGGGTCGAACGAGCGACTCTATCCCTGGATGGACGAGGGGTTCAACACGTTCATCGACCTGGGCAATGCCGCCAAGTATTTCGCGGGCACGACGTATGGCGACACGATCGAGGTCCATCCGCTGCACCTGTACCCCGATCACTCGGCGCCAGGGGCCGAGCAACCGATCATCACGAAGCCGACGGAAGTGCGGGATCTCTTCTGGGACGCCTACCAGAAACCTGCGCTCATGATGCAGGAGCTGCGATACGAGGTCCTCGGCAAAGAGCGGTTCGACGCGGCGTTCCGGGCGTACATACGGGCGTGGCAGTTCAAGCATCCGACACCAGCGGACTTCTTTCGCATGATGCGCGACGAGTCCGGCATGGACCTCGACTGGTTCTGGCGTGGCTGGATCTACACAACGGCCCGGCTGGATCAGGCCGTTGACTCGGTCGTCGGACAGAAAGTGTATCTTTCGAATCGTGGGACGATGATCATGCCGGCCGAGCTAGCCATGACTTTTGACGACGGCACGCAGACAGTGGTGCGACTACCGATCGAGATGTGGAACCTGGGATCGCACTTCGCGTATCGCGTCCCCGGCTCGAAGCACATCACGCGCGTCGAGCTGGATCCCCGCAAAGCGCTTCCTGACATCGACCACCGCAACAACATTTGGCCGCGACCATGATCGTGCGCGTCTGGCACGCACGGGCCGCGCTCGCGCCTCCGTCCGCGTACCCTCGTCACTTTATCGATGCGGTGCTGCCCGAGCTCCACCGCATCGAGGGCTTCGTCGGCGCCACGCTGCTGCGCCAGCACCGCGCCCATGACATCGAGTACGTGGTCGAGACGCGCTGGACATCGATGGACGCCGTCCGCGCCTTCGCCGGCGCGAACATCGACCGCGCCGTGGTCGGGCCGGATGCCGCCGCTATGCTGATCGACTACGATCAGCGCGTGCAGCACTACGAGGTCGTGTACGAGACCTGAGCGCGGTGCAGTCGCCTATACCGGCGGTCCAACGCAATGAGCTCGGCGTGCGTGCCGCGCTCGACGACGCGGCCCCCGTCCAGCACGAGGATCTGATCCGCGCTCTCGATCGTCGACAACCGGTGCGCGATCACGAACGTGGTCCGGCCGACGCGTAACGCGCGCAATCCATCGCGAATCAACGTCTCGCTCTCGGAGTCGAGACTCGACGTCGCCTCGTCGAGAATCAAGATGCGCGGATCCGCGAGAATCGCCCGGGCGATCGCGATGCGCTGGCGCTGACCCCCGGACAGCTTGACGCCGCGCTCGCCGACGATCGTGTCGAATCCGTTCGGGAGGCGGGTGACGAACTCGTCGCAGTGGGCGATCCGACTCGCCATCTTGATGTCCGCCTCGCTCGCGCCGGGGCGCGCGAACGCAATGTTGTCGCGGACAGACCCGTCGAAGAGAAAGTTCTCCTGCAACACGACGCCGAGGGACGAGCGATAGTCGCGGAGGCGCACGCGGGCGAGATCGTGACCATCGATGAGAATGCGCCCGCTCGACGGCTGGTCGAACGCCAACAGCAGACGGCAGAGCGTGCTCTTCCCCGAGCCGCTCGGGCCGACGAGCGCCACGGTTGATCCGGCTGGAGCCACAAGCTCCACGTCGTGGATCACGGGCTCACCCGGCCGGTACGCGTAGCTCACGCGCTCCAAGCGAACCTCACCTGTGACGCGCGGCAGCGGCATGCGCAGGTGCTCGTCGTGATCTTCGCCGCGCTCGAGTCGCAGCTCGTGCATACGGCCGAGGGCGGCGATCGCTTTGCCGAAGGTCGCGCCGAGCGCGGACATTTGGAGCAACGGCGAGGCGAGCAGGCTGGCCATGACGACGTACGCGACCAGGTCGCCGAGGGTCATCACGTGGTGCGCGACCGAGTAGCCGCCGGCGACAATGAGCAAGAGGCTCGTCGCACCGTTCATGAGCGTCGTCCCCGCGCTCAGGCGCGCGATACCGGTGATCGTCTGCTTGGCCGACTGGTACAGTTGCTCCAGCCCCGTCCGAAACGCGCCCGACTCGTGACGCTCGGCCGCGTACGCTTTGACCACACTAATCCCACCGAGCGTCTCGGTCAGGCGCGCGGTCGTGCGCGCGTTGGCTTCCGTGAACTCGTGGAACGTGCCGTAAAGGCCCGCGAACGCGCGCGTGCCCCAGGCGGCCGAGATGATCAGCACCGCGAGGACGAGCAGTGTCAGGCGCCAGTTGAGATACAGGAGCGCCGCGCACCCGATGGCCGCGGTCAGGATGGCGCTGGCGAACGTGACCATTCCCGTGCCGATCAAGTTCTCGATGTGCTCGGTGTCGGCCATGATGCGCGAGACTACCGCGCCTATTTTCGCCTCGTCGAAATACGAGACCGGGAGCGCGAGGACGCGCAGCAGTAGCTCGGAGCGGAGCTCGGTCACTGCGCGCTGGCCAGCGAGGCCGAGCACGCTATACGAGAAGTACGTGGTGATAGCGCCCACGGCGATACCCAGGACACACAAACCGGCGATCGGGGCGATCAGCGAGAGCTCGCCACGGCCGATGACGCGGTCGACCACGACCTTGGACATCGCGGGGAGCACGAACGACGCGAGGCGGTTGACGATCGTGAGCGCGAGGCCCAACGCGAGGGGGGCGCGGAAGCGCCAGGCGAGGGCTTTGAGCTCAATCAGCGCGTCTTGGACGCGGTGACCTCCTTCCATGGGAACGGAGCTTAGCACGTCGGCACGCGCTAGTCCGTAACACTCACGTGTAGTCGCCTCGTAGGGCCCAAGCCTGCCCGACGCGTCCTAGGCCGTCGCGCGATACATCGTCCGGAACTGGGCGATGGTCTCGTCATTGAACGCGCGGAGGGTCGTGAAGATCTGCGCGGCGAACTCGACGGCGCCGAGGCCGGACGCCGAGATGATGCCACGGTCGGCGACCGCAAGTTGGTCGACATAGGCGTCCGGCGTCTCATAGCCCGGCGCGTGATGCCGCAAAAAGTCACGGCCGTTACTCGTGTGACGTCGATCGCGAAACAAGCCCGCGCGCGCGAGTGCGATCGTCGCGCCGCAGATACCCGCTATGGGAATCGACTCGGCCACCAACGTATGGAGCACGGGCTCCAGACGGTCCGCAGGGTAGCCCTCTACCCACAGGTTGCCGCCTGGCAGAAGCAGCATCTCGACGGCATCGAGATCTTCTAACACCCGATCGGGTATAACAGAGAGGCCGCCCATGGACCTGACGGGGGACAGGTCGTACCCATACGTCGTTACCGAGCGGCGGCCCCACTGCCGCAGGCCAGTCAGGGCGTACGCCGGCTCCCAATCGGCGAACCCCTCGAAGACCAGAACTGCCGTACTCGGGCTCGTCATGAGTATGTTTGGATCATGTCGGGCAACGAAGAGCCACGCACCCTGCGCGACCGGGTGCACCTGGAGTATAGCCTGCGAGGCGGTCAGATCTATGTGACGTATCCGCCGAGCTACACGGGCGGATTCCCGATCGGCGAGTATCCCGCGTGGTATGAGACGGACCCACCCAACGCGATCACCCGCGAACGCGTGGCGATCTGGCGTGAGTTGAGGAGCCAACTACTATGAGAACGCTCGTCGTAACGGCCACCGCCCTCGCGGTCTTGAGCGTCACCGCGGCCGCGCAGGACCAGGATCCGCCCACGCGCGCGGCCCGGCTCGGCCTGCTCTCTGGCTCCGTATCGATACGGCCCGCCGGCGACACGGAATGGGCCCAGGCCCAGCCGAACCGGCCGCTCACTACCGGCGACCGAGTCTGGACCGACTCGAACGCCCGCGCCGAGGTCCAGATCGGGCGCACGCGGATCCGACTCTCGAGTGGAACCGAGCTCGATATCGCGAACCTCGACGACAACACGCTGCAAGTCAGCGTCCCACAGGGCACGGTGACCGCCCGCATCCGCGGCCTCGACAATGGCGAAGCCGAGGAAATCGACACACCAAACGCGGCGATCGGCATCGGCCAGGCCGGCGACTATCGCGTCGACATCTCACCCGACGGCAGTCAGTCGACCGTCAAAGTATTCTCCGGCCAAGTGCGGGTGACCGCGGCCGGCTCCTCGTTCGATGTGAACGAGCACCAACAGGCCACAGTGAACGGCACGGACACGCCGACGTATGATGTCGTCGACATCGGTCCCCAAGACAGCTGGGACCAGTGGAACGACGACCGTGACCGCCGCGAAGAGTCCTCGGCGTCGGCGCGTTACGTCTCTGCCCAGATCTCGGGATACGACGATCTCGATGGCAATGGCGACTGGCGCGACGATCCGACGTATGGCCCGGTGTGGACGCCGACGACCGTCGTGGTCGGCTGGAGCCCGTATCACTACGGCCACTGGGTTTGGGAAGGAGCGTGGGGATGGACATGGGTCGATGATGCGCCGTGGGGCTGGGCCCCGTTCCATTATGGCCGTTGGGTGTATGCCGAGGACCACTGGGGTTGGTGCCCGGGGCGCGTGTACGAACGCCCGGTATGGGCGCCCGCTCTGGTCGCGTTCGTCGGCGGCCGTGGATGGAGCGCCGGCGTGTCGTTCGGTGGCGGCGTGGGAGTCGGCTGGTTCCCGCTCGCTCCGGAAGAGCCGTACTACCCGGCCTATCATGTCAGCAACACGTACATCCGGAACGTGAACGTCACGAACGTCACCAACATTACGAATATCACGAACGTCACCAACGTCACCAACATTACCTATCGCAACCGCGAGCTTCCGAACGCGGTGACGGTTGTTCCGGATAACGCGTTCCGGAACGGACAACCGGTGTCGCGCTACGCGGTGCGCGTGCCGCCCGGACAGATCCAGCGCGCGCCAGTCATCGGAAGCGCGCCGTTCGTGCCGACGCGCCGCAGTATTGCGCCGATCGAGACGCAGCACCGTCCGCCCGTTGCGATCAACCAGCGTGCGGTAGTCGCGGTGCGTCAGCCGCCCAAGGCGCCACCGCCGTTCGACGAGCAGGCGAAACTGCTTGCGCAGCATCCGGGCCGGCCATCTACCCCGACGGAGATCGCCACGATCAAGCGTCCGGTGGAACCGGTCGTGCCAGTGCGACCCGCTAATGAGCCGGTGCGTCCCGGCGTGACCCTCAAGCCCGTGCGTCCGGCCATCGCTGCTACCAACACCGCGCCGAGCGCGCCAAAGCCAGTGCCACACCCGGGCTTCGTCCCCACACCAGCACCACGGCCCGTGCCGTCGCAACCTCGTCCGCCGATCGCCGAGCCCACGCGTGGTCCAGCAACCGCGACGCGCGTCCCGCAGCCGCCGCCGCGTCCGACGATCTCCTCGGCGCCGGCGCCGCATCCGAATCTCGCGCAGCAATATCAGCAGCAGCGAAACAACATGGAAACCCGGCATGCGACCGAGGCCGCGAATCCACCTGCGGGTCAGACGCCGCAAGCGCTGGCCAAACAGCAGGCGGATGAGCATCGCACCCTCGACAATGGCTACGTGCAGGCACGTGCCAGTGGTGCGAGAGCGATGCCATCCGCGCCTCCGCCTCCGCCGCGCCCCGCGCCGGCGCCGGCACCGCGTCCTGCTCCGGCGCCGCGTGCTGCTCCACCACCGCGCGCTGCTCCGCCACCGCCGGCCCGTCCGGCACCGCAACCCGGCAAGCCCCACTAACAACGTCTGGCAAGTCCTCGGCGTAGTTACCAAATGAAGCTCTGGTATTTTTTGATCGTCGGCACGGTAGTGGGGACCGCCAATGCACAACAGGTCCCCACCGCGCCGACGCCTGGCCTGACGGCGCGGGCGATCGCCGACACCATTCCGCCCGACACGACTTTCCATTACGCGGCGACGCTCACGATGGATCAGATCGTCGCCAGCGCGCTACGGTATAGCCCGGTCGTCGCGCAGGCGCGCGGCACGGTGCACGCCGGCCTTTCGAACGAACGCGTCGCGTACGGTGCATTCCTTCCCAACGTGACCTTCAACGCGGACGCGCTGCAATCAAACACGAAGAGCTCCCCGATCGCCGTGTCGGGGACAACTTCCAGCAGCCAGTACGCACCGAACGCGTACTGGGCTGGCCTGTCCGCTTCGTACGATCTGTTCACCGGCGGACGCCGCCCCGCCGAGATCGCGGCCGCGAAAGCCGTCACGCATGCGGCGGACGCCTCACTCATCGAGCAGAAGTACGCGACGACACTGACCGCACAACAAATCGCGTACGGCGTGCTGCGCGGCCACGATCTCGTCGGCGTGTCGATGATTCGGATCCAAAATGCCGTCCGCGCGTTGGACTACGCCTCGTCCAACCTGCGCGCCGGCACCGCGACGAGAGCGGACGTGCTCCAGGCACAGCTCGCGGTCGAACAGGCGCGTCAACAATTCATCGCATCGCAAGACTCGCTGTCGACCAATGCCTTTGGCTTGGGACGGCTGGTTGGCGTCGACGGCGCCGTGTGGGTCACCGGCGTCGACTCGGTCATCAACTTCCAGTTGGCGCTCCCCGACTCGCAGATCATCGCGCTGGCCGTCACCGGCGCACCGGCGGTCACGGCGGCCGATCAGACCGCGCGATCCCAACGCGCGTTTCTGGATGCCGCCCGCACGCAATATCTGCCGACGATCACGCTCAGCGGTGGCTACAACTGGGCGAACACGTCGCTCAACATTGGCGCCGTCCGCCAAGGGTGGTTGGTCGAAGTCGGAACCGCATTCCCGTTGTTCAACGGATTCGTGCGGGAGAATGATGTCGCGCAGGCCACGATCAACGCCGACGTCGCGCGGTCGACGGCTTCGGATACGCACCGTTTCGCGCGGAGCCAGGCCGACGCGCTGCTCGCCAATCTGCGGTTGGCGCAGGAGAGCATTCAGTCGGCGGAATCGGAGGTCGCGACGGGCGAAGAGAATCTACGCGTCATGTTCGCGCGCTATCGGAATGGCGTCGCGACCTTCCTCGATCTGACAACCGCGCAGCTCAACGAGGCCCAAGCACGGACGGACCTCGTGACCGCGCGCTACAACTACTTTATCACCCGCGTGTCGCTGGAAGCGCTGTTGGGCCGGTCGCTATAGTTGACCACACGGAGGCGCGCGCCCTCGATCACGTCGTCTGACGGGTTGACCACTACCGTCGCGCCCTCCGTGATGCCATCCGTCAGCTCGACCTCGCTCCCATAGTCCCGTCCTAGTTTGACGGGCGAGAAGTGCGCGGTGCTGTCCGAGCGCACCTCGACCACCTGCGGCCCATCGGACCGCGTGACGAGCGCGTTGGCCGTCACGATCAACGGGGCCGTACTCCTATCGACCTGAAAATGCACGTCGGCATACAGTCCAGGCACCAGAGCGGCATCCGCATTCGGTATCCTCACTTCGACCAGCAACGTCCGCGAAGCCGGGTCGAGCGCTTCAGATGTTCGACTCACGGTCCCGCTGAACGTTCTTCCGGGTCGCTCGGCCACGCTCACCGCGGCGTGCTGCCCGACGACAATGGTCGAGCTCACGGACTGCGGGACGTTGACGAGGAGGCGCACCGTGTCGATCTGCGCCAGCGTATAGAGGCCGCGCCCGATACCAGTCGTCGCCGGACCAGCGCCCGCGGGCGATACGTACTGGCCGACGTCGAGTGAACGCGAGGTGACGACGCCGGAGAATGGCGCGACGATGTAAGAGAACTGTTGGAGCGCAGTTAACCTTCTCACATCGGCTTCATCCGCCATCACGGCCGCGTTGGCGTCGTCGAACGCCGCTTGATGCTCATCGAGCTCGAGCTTCGACACGGCGCTGTCGCGCACCAAGTCTTTCCAGCGAACGAGATTCGTCTTGTTGAGTAACAACGTCGCCTGCGCACGCGCGAGTGTCGCACGCGCCGCTTCCAGTTGTTGATCGACTTCAGGCGTCGAGATCTGGGCCATCACCTGACCGCTTTTGACATGCGCGCCCATGTCAACCGTCCACCGCTTCACGTAGCCCGCGGTTTGGGCGTAGACCGACGCTTCGTGCAGCGCCTGGACAGTCCCAGGAAGAGCGAGGTCGGATGTCGCGGCGGCACGGCGCACGGTCGCGACCAAGACGCCGACCGCGCTCGAGTTACGCGCTGACGCCGCGGCGGCGAGCCGGCGGGTGCGCGCGACGCGCGGCAGCCCGCCCACGAGCAGCAGCACCGCGACGAGGACAACCACGGAGATCATGCGGACCCGTTTCATTATCGATCGACTCCGGCGAGGGTGACATCTCCGGTGTCGCGCGGCGCAACCCGCCCGCGAATCGACGCATAGACGACCGGAACGAAAAACAGCGTTGCGAATGTCGCGACCAGAAGCCCGCCAATGACGGCTCGACCCAGCGGCGCGTTTTGCTCGCCGCCTTCGCCGAGGCCCAACGCCATCGGCAGCATGCCGATGATCATGGCGAGCGCCGTCATGAGCACCGGCCGAATGCGCTCGTGCCCAGCCTCCAGCGCCGCCTCAACGGCGGTGCGTCCCAGCGCTCGCTGGTCGTTGGCGAACGTGACCATCAAGACCGAGTTTGCGGTGGCGACACCCATGGCCATGATCGCCCCCATGAGCGACGGCACGCTGAACGTGGTCTGCGTGAGATAGAGGGACCACACGATCCCCGCGAGCGCACCGGGAAGCGCCATGACGATGATCAAGGGGTCGGTCCAGGACTGGAAGTTGACGACCATCAACAGGTACACGAGCAGGATCGCGAACACGAGCCCGGCCTCGAGACCGAAGAACGAGGACCGCATGCTCTCGACCTGTCCGCGGACGACGATCGTCGTGCCGCGGGGCAGCGTCTTCCGCGCCGTCGCGACGACACGATCCACATCCTGGGCGACGCCACCCAGATCGCGCCCGGCGACATTCGCGTCGACGTCGAACACGGGCTGGATGTTGTAATGGGTGATCACGGCTAGCGTGTTGCGTCGGGTCACCTGCGACAGATTCGTGAGGAGCTGGGGCGTCTGCGTGCCCGAGTGGATCGGAGTGCGCTCCAGATCGCTCATGTCGGTGACCCGGGACTGCGGAGTCTGGACGACGAGCGGATAGTTGATCCCGTTCTGCGGGTTGAGCCAGTAGTTCGGCGCCACCTGCACGTTCGACGACAGCGTCACCAACATATCGTTGGCCACGTCGCGCTGCGTCAGGCCGATCTCCTGGGCTTTGGTCCGGTCGACATTGATCAAGAGATCGGGCGCGTTGACCACTTGCATGAGATGCACGTCCGCCGTGCCTGGGATACCCGCAAGCTGATGCACCAAGCCCTTGGCGATCTCGAAGTTCTGCGCCCGGCTCCGGCCGACCACCTGCACATCGATCGGCGCCGCCAGCCCGAAGTTGAGCGTCTGGCCGACGATATCGGCCGGCTGGAAGAAGAACGTCACGCCGGGGAACTCACGATTGAGCGTCGTGCGGATCGAGTCGACGTAGTCGGCCGTCTTGCCCTCGCGGTCCTCCGACAGCGAGATCAACACCTCGCCGTCGGTCGAGCCGATCGTCGGGTTGTCGCTGTAGGCGAGATTCAGACCCAGCCCGCCGATTCCGATGTTGTCGATCACCACGCTGAGATCATGCGGCGGGATGACGCGCCGAATGTCGCGCTCGACGCCCGCCAATAGCTGTTCTGTCTCTTCTATCCGGGTTCCAGCCGGTGCGCGTACGTGCAATCGGATTTGGCCGGCATCGACCGAGGGGAAGAAGTCCTGCCCGATGAACGGGACCAAAATGAAGGTCGCGAGCACACCGCCCAGGAACACCGCTGTCGTGCGCTTGCGCTGCTCCATGATGCGGGTGAGCGCGCGATCATACCAAGCCCTGAACGATTCGAACCCATGCTCGAAGCGCCTAAAAAACGCCGGCGTCTCGCGCCCATGCTCGGCGCGCAACGCGTACTTGACCAACGTCGGCACCAGTGTCCGCGACAGCAGGTACGACGCCAGCATCGCGAAGATCACAGCCTCGGCCAGCGGCGCGAACAAGAACCCGGCCACGCCCGTCAGCGACAGGATCGGGACGAAGACGATGCAGATACAGAGCGTCGAGACGAATGTCGGGACCGCGATCTGTACGGCGCCGTCGAGAATCGCCAGCTCCAGATCCTTCCCTTGAGCGGCGTTGCGATGGATGTTCTCGATGGCGACGGTCGCGTCGTCCACGAGGATGCCGACGGCCAGCGCGAACCCGCCCAACGTCATGCTATTGATGGTCTGCCCCAACGCGCTCAGCACGATCACCGATGAGAGAATGGCGAGCGGGATCGACACCGCGACGATGAGCGTGCTGCGCCAGCTGCCCAGGAATAACAAGATCATGAGGGCGGTGAGGCACGCCGCGATCACCGCCTCGCGAATGACGCCGTTGATCGCGGCCTTGACGAACAACGACTGGTCGCTCAACGGATCCGCGTGCAGCGACTGGGGCAGCGTCGCCATGACCGACGGCAAGCGATCGCGTATGCGCTTGACGACATCGAGCGTCGACGCGCCACCACCCTTCAAGACTGTGAGCAGCGCTCCGCGCTGTCCATTGCGCCGCACGATGCTCTGCTGCACGGCATACCCGTCATGGACTTGCGCCACATCGCGCACGTAGATCGTCGCGCCATTGACCTGCTTGATCGGCAGATCATTGAGTTGCTGCAGGATGTTCGGGCTCGAGTTCAAGTGCACCTGGTACTCGCGCGTACCCATCTTCGCCGTGCCGGCGGGCAGGACCAGGTTCTCGAGATTGACGGCATTCGAGACATCGTTCGGCGATACCCCATTGGCGTACATCCGCTGGGGGTCGATGTCGACCATGATCTGCCGCACCTTGCCACCATAGGGCAGCGGCAGCTGCGCCCCCTGGACGGTCGCGAGCTGGGTCCGCATGAAGTTGTAGCCGTCGTCGTAGATCTCTTGCTCGGACAGCGACTGGCTGGAGAGCGCGAGCTGAAGCACCGGCACGTTCGACGCGTTGAAGCGCACAATGAACGGCGGCTGCGTCCCCACCGGCGCGAGGCGCAGAATGGTCTGCGAGATCGCCGTGATCTGCGCGATCGCGCCGCTGATGTTCGTGCCCTCGTGGAAGTAGACCTTCTCGACCGCGTACCCGGTCAGCGACTGGGATTCCATGTGTTCGATGTTGTCGACGGTCGTCGTCATCCCGCGCTCGTGCGGCGTGATGATGCGGCTTTCCATGTCTTCCGGTGACATGCCCGCGTACGTCCAGATCACGGTTACGACGGGAATGTCGATGTTCGGGAAGATGTCGGTCGCCATCTTCCGCACGGACACGATCCCGAAGATCAGGATCAGCATCGCGCCGACGACGAAGGTGTACGGCCGCTTGAGGCCGAGTTGGACGAGCCACATGGGTCAGAGACTCCTGCCGGCCAGCGCTTCGAGCTGCGCGCGGGCGATGCCGTAATCGTAGCGTGCCGTGACCGCGTCCTGCTCCGCGCCGACGAGCGTCGCCTCGGACGTCAGGCGGTCGAGGATCGTCGACGCGCCGGCCTGGTACCGCGCGTCTTGCACGCGCAGGTCCTCTCGCGCCTGCACCACCGCTTCTTCCGACAGCCGAATGCGCTCGCCGGCGACGTTGAGATTCGCCAGGCCACGCTCGGCTGCTGCTCTCGCCTCGCGCCGTGTGTCAGCCCTCGTCGCGCTGGCCGCATCCGCCTCGGCGTCAGCTCGGGACACGCCATCTTCGCGCTGAAAGCCATCAAAAATTGGATACACGACGCCGATGCGGAATTGCCATGCGTTGCCGCCATCGATTAGCGGCCCGCGCGTGGCTGGCTGCGCGTACAACGAATAGCCGCCGCTCGCGTTGATGGTCGGGAAGTACTGGGCCTTGGCGGCACGTACCGAAGCAGTCGCCGCGTCCGAGCTCGCGTCCGCCGCGCGCACCGATGGGCCGCCGGCGACGATGAGGTCGACGATCTCGCGATCCGGCACAGGCAGCGGGCGCACAATTGTAGAATCGGCTTCGTCCGCGCCGACCGCGCGGCCGAGTCCGGTCACACGGCCGAGCTCGAACGCGGCACTCGTGTACTGGGCCTGGGCCGCGAGCATCGCTTCCTTGGCGGAGGAGAGCTCGACGCCGGCGCGCAGCACGTCAGATCTGAACGACGTCCCCGCTTCGAGCCGATGCTGCGCGACGGAAAGCGCCTCCTGATCTCTCGCCAGTCTCGCCTCGTCGACCTTGATGAGATCCGCCGCGCGGAGCACATCCAGAAACGCGACCTCGACGGTGAGTCGCGCCCCAAACGTCCGATCAACTAGCGATGCATCGGCCGCCGTGCGCTGCGCATCAGCGGAGCGGCGCTGCGCGCCGCGGCGGCCAGCCGTGAATAAATCGAGCGACGCCAACACACCCGTGCCGTACGTCGGACCAGGGAGCGCGAGAGACAGCGGCGGTTCAGGGGTGGCAAGATCAGCGTTCGAGAAATTGGCTTGATACGCGATCTGAGGGAGGAATGCGCCGACAGCCAGCCGCTGCTGCGAACGGGCTTCCCAAACGTTGGCCTTGCCGCGCGCGACATCCGGACTCGCACTCGCCGCGTGTGCCAACGCATCGGCGAGGGAAATCGTAGTGTCGACTTGAGCGCGGACCGGCAACGCACACGTCGAGATCAAAAAGACAATGCGGGCGATCTTCACATCGCAATCTCATCTGACCGGGCGGTCAGAAAAATGCAGAAACTTGCGCCCGAATGATCCTTTCTTTTCTTAGGCTACTTGCGCCTCGCGCCACCCACCGGGCGGCGTCCCATGCCGCTTCGCGAACTGCCGTATGAAATATGAGACATTGTCATAACCCACGGCTGACGCAATCGCATGCAGCGGCTGATCCGTATCGATCAGCAATCGCTCGGCCTCACGCATGCGGCGCTCGATAATCCACTGCTGCACCGTCCGTCCGGTCTCCTCACGCACGGCATGCGTGAGATAGGCCGGCGACCGCTCGACGGCCTTCGCCACGTCAGCGAGCCCGATGGGCGACCGATAGCGCGTCTCAATGACGTGAAAGACTTGGCGCACGAGCTGCGTCGTCGCACCATCGCAGAGCATGATGTCGTTCGGCACGGGACGCAACCGCGCCACATCCGTCAGCAACAGGTTGATGAGCGACGGTAGCGCCGAATGCTCGGCATCGGCGTAACGCTCGAGCTCGCCCTGCATGAGATCGAGCTCGGCTACCAGACGCGCGAGCTGGCCCTCGTCGCCGTGGAAGCGCAACACACTGCCAACGCGCGAGAGGAGCTGGGACGGAAGACCGCGGGGACGCGCCTCCAAACACAGCGCGATCGCATGACGCGCAAACGAGGCGACCCAGTACGTCGACGTCCCGAACGCATGCGCGTCGAACGGAATCCCGGTGGCGAACAGGTAGACGTCCCCTTCGGCGTGAAGCGGCGGAGCATTAACAGCCTTTTGAGGACACTCCGGGCCGTCGACAACAACGAGCGTGTAACGAAGCTCGGCCCACACGGGCGCACGGAACAACACTGGCTCCAAGCGACGTCTGCGCCACAGCGCCACGCCTGTCCGTGTACTATTCTCGATGGACGACATAGCCCGAGTAGAATCCCGTGACTACCCCTCTAGTTCCTATAGACGTCATCCTGAGGCGCTTCGAGACACCAGACGAAGTGCGCGAGATGACATTGGGCCGGTTCGAGATCGTGCGGCTCGGTGGCATGACGATCGGTCGCGCCACCTACGAGCCCGGATGGCGGTGGTCGGAGCACGTCGGACCTGGCGTTGGCGCGAAACGGTGCTCGGTCGAGCACGTGGGCATGGTGCTGTCAGGAACCGCTACGGCCGCGTTGGAAGACGGACGAGTGTTTGAATTGCGGGCGGGAGAGCTGTTCTACATCCCGCCGGTGCCGCACGACAGCTGGGTTGTAGGGAGCTCTCCCTACGTATCGCTACACTTCCTCGGGGCGGACCACTACGCTCGTTAGCGGCCCGCGCTCGCCGGGCCACCAATTCCACCGCCCCGCGAGGCGCAGGACGGCCGGTCCGATGCCGAGCCGCACGATGGTCGCGTCGATCAGCACGGCGACTGCGAGGGCGAAGCCGAGCACTTTGATGAGCAAGAAGTCGCCGAGCGTGAACGAGGCGAAGACGACGATCATGACGGCCGCCGCACTCGTGATCACGCCACCCGTGCGCGCCACGCCCTCGGCCAGGGCATCATCGGTGCTTGCCCCCGACTTGTTCGCCTCGGCCACGCGCGCGACCAAGAACACCTCGTAGTCCATAGACAACCCGAAGACGAGGCAGAACACGATGACCGGCACGGCCGGGAAGAGCGCATCGACCGGCGCTGCTAGACCAACAAGCGACGCAAAATGCCCGTCCTGAAATACCAATACCGTCGCCCCAAACGCCGCGCCCACCGAGACGAGGTTGAGCAATATCGCCTTGATGGGTATGAGCACCGACCGAAACCCAATGAGCAAGGCAAAGAACGTCCCGCCCACGACGAGCCCGACAACCCACGACGCATGCCCGGCGATCGCGTCCTGGTAATCGGTATTTTGCGCCGGCAATCCGCCAATTCGAATTGTCGCCCCACGGATGCCCGTCAACTGCACGGGATCCGTCGCGCGCACATCGTGAATAAAATCCGTGAGCTGCGCCGGCGTAGCGCTCTCTTTCGGCACGACCTCGATGAGCGCAGCCTTGTGATCGCGACTGACGAACGACCGAATGAGATCCACCGAGACGAGGCCGAGCACGGTCGTACTGGGATGCTCGGCATGCAAGATCGTCGGAAGTGACCGAACGCGCGCGACCTCGGGCCGTTGCTGAATCGCGAGCGTCAGCCGTCGCCACGCCTGCCACCCGGCGTCGGTCAGGGGCCCGGCTCCGTTCGGAAGCTCGAGGAGGATGTGCGTGTCTTCGACGATGCCCATCTTCCCCATGCCCCGCATCGCGCGCACGGCGCGCGCGGACTCCATGGACTGCGGCAGCCAATCTTCGCCGGTCGGCAGCTGATCATTCAATCGCCTGGCCTGCCCGACGAGAATCGCGAGCGGCACGCCACAGAGTACGAGCACGCGGATGGGATGGGAAGCAACCCACGCGCCCCACCTCCGCCAGAGGTTCTCGCGCCCAACGTGGCGCACGTGCCAGAGACTCCAACGATTGACTGATGGCCCGAGCCACGCGAGCAATCCGGGCAACAGCGTAGTCGCGAGTAGCGCCGAGAACACGACTGTGAGCAGGCCGCCGATGCCGATCGACCGCAAATCCCCGATGGGAATGACAATCAGCGCCACAAAACCGATCGCCACCGCGGCCCCGGAAATCAGAATCGTATGCCCCGCCCGGTGAACGGCTTCGACCGCCGCGTCCTCCGAGCTGAGTCCCTGAGCAAGCGACTCCCGAAATCGACTCACGGTGAGCAACGCGTAGTCGACACCGATGCCGAGCCCGAGCATCGTGATGATGTTGTGCGACAGAACAGAGAGCGGCCACACCATACTGATCAACGCCGCGGCGCCGAGGCTCAGCCCAATGGCCAGCGCACCGGCAATGGCGGGCAACAAGGCGGCGACGATCGATCCGAACACGATCACCAGCAACACGATGGTAATCGGCAACACTCGTCGCTCGGCCGTCCGCGCGTCGGCCGCGCTCGTCGCCCGTACGTCGTAATTGAACGGCGCATCCCCAGTCCATCCCATCGTGATGCCGGGATACTGCGCCGAGAGCTCGGCCTGCAGTGCGGCACTCGCGCGTCGCATCGCCGGGATGTACTCCTGCGCCGGATTGCCGACGCGGTCG
>Ga0210409_10000716_pt1 | contig 49318 bp, 44 predicted proteins | sample IncBWH17MmetaG_FD_161649 | JGI IMG/M metagenome (GOLD analysis project Ga0210409, IMG submission 161649) | Forest soil microbial communities from Barre Woods Harvard Forest LTER site, Petersham, Massachusetts, United States - Inc-BW-H-17-M | ecosystem: Environmental > Terrestrial > Soil >... | reverse complement strand
CGCGCGCCGCGCGGAGCGCGATGGTCGTCGCCTGGTACTCGGACTTCCCGTGCTCGATCGCGTTCTCCAGGAGCGGTTGCAGGAGAAAGACCGGAACGCGCGCCGAGAGCACGGCCGGATCGACGGCAACGTCCACGACCAGCTGGTCCCCGAAGCGGCCGCGCTGGATCTCGAGGTAGTCGTTCACGAACCCCAATTCCACGTCGAGCGGCACTTCGTGCGCCTCTTCGTCGAGGCTCCGCCGAAGAAGGGTGGACAGCCGCAAGAGCATCTGTTGGGCCTTGTTCGCGTCCTCCGTCACGAAGACGGAGATGGCGTTCAGGGTATTGAACAAAAAGTGCGGCCGCAGCTGCGAGCGCAGCGTATCGAGCTTGGATTGCGTGAGCTCGGCCTTGAGCTCGGCGGCGCTCAGCTGCTCCGCGACATACATCGTGCGAAACCGCATCGCGGTGTAGACCATTACGAGGACGGCGTAAAACACCAACGACGTGAAGCTGCCCCAGGCGAAGGGGTAGCTCGGTATATGCATGCGCAATGCCGTCCATAGGCTCGTGCGACCGGCAATGGCCCGCACGACAAATTGCAGCTTGAGCGCAATGCCCGTTTGCACCACGGCGAGCGCAAGGGCGATGACTGCATGCACGGCGACCGGCCTCGGTTTGAGGGCGACGCGCAGGATGGGCGTCAGGATCACCCACGCGAGCCAAAAGCCGACGACCACGACTGAGCGAGGTCCGAGCTGCAGCGCGTCGACCGGTTTCCCATCGACCAGGTCCGCGAATACTTCCTGCGCGACGAAGGCCGTCCCGACGACGAGCGCGATCGCGAGGAGCCGTGAGGTCCGCAGAGTCTCGGCCGCCATGCGGAATCATGGGATGCCGGCTCGCGCAAGGCAACACGGACAAGAAATCCCGCCGATGTCCCCGCATATCACATCGTGGACCCCTGTTGTGCCCGTCACATAGAGGACAGCGGACCGTGCCTCTATCGTGTGGGCATGCTCACGATCATGCTCGCCGCCGCGTTGGCGGTCGGCGATTCATCGGCTGTCGTCTATGATGGTCGTGCCGGCCAGCTCGCGGCGCACATCCCGCGCGTCGACGCCCGCATTCCCGTCGATGGGTCGCTCTCGGCGCCGGTATGGAGCCAGGCCGCCATGCTCACCGGTTTCTCGGAGTACAAGCCGGTCGACGGGGTGCCGGCCGAGGATTCGACGGAAGTGCTGGTGTGGTACACGAAGAACGCGATCTACTTCGGGATCCGCGCCTTCGAGGTCCACGGACCGCCGCACGCGACACTCGCGAACCGCGACCAGATCGATGGCGACGACAACGTCCAGTTGATCCTGACTCCGTTCATTCATTCCCACCAGGCACTGATGTTCGCCGTCAACCCGTACGGCATACAGGAAGACGGCACGATCACCGAGGGTGTCGGGAGAACGATCGGCAACACCGGTATCAGCACCGGGACGGGGCCCGATTCGACGGATCTGAGCTCGGACTTCGTGTTCGAGTCGAAGGGCCGGGTCACGCCGTTCGGCTATCAGGTCGAGGTACGGATTCCGTTTCGCAGCATCAAGTTTCCGTCGAAGTCGCCCCAGGACTGGGGCATCAATGTCCTGAGGACGGTCCAGCACTCGGGGCACAGCGACACGTGGTTTCCGACGAAGCTCGCGGCCGCTTCGTATCTCGATCAGGCCGGCACGCTGGCCGGCCTGCAGGATCTCGAAGCCGGTCTCGTGCTGGACCTCAACCCGGTGATGACCGCGCAGGCCGTCGGCGACACGTCGAGGTATCGCGTCGCTCGTCCGCAGTTCGGCGGCAATGTGCGATGGGGCATCACTCCGAACCTTCTGCTGAACGGCACCTACCGTCCGGACTTCGCGGAGGTCGAATCGGACGCCACGCGGATCGTCAACGACCCACGCGTGGCGCTCCAGTATCCGGAGAAGCGGCCGTTCTTTCTCGACGGGTTGGAGCAGTTCAACACGCCGAATAACCTCATTTACACGCGCCAGATCGGCGCGCCCATCGGAGCCTCGAAGCTCACGGGCAAAGTCGGCGATGCCTCGTTCGCCTATCTCGGAGCGATCGACAACGAGGATGCGGTGGGCCTCAGCCAGGGCCACCCATCGTTCAATCTGCTTCGGGTACGGGAGGACTTCGCCCAAGGCTCGGAGATCGGCGCGGTCGTCACCGACAAGGAGGCCGGCGGGAGCTTCAATCGACTAGCCGGCGTCGATTCGCGTATCACGTTGGGCACTCTCTACACGCTCAACCTCCAAGCCGCGAGCAGCGTCACGCGCAACGCGGGAGCCTCGATCGCGGGGCCGCTCTGGTCGGCCGATATCACGCGCACGGGGCGGTCAGTCTACTTCACGGCCTCGTTAAAGGGCATTGACCCGGGGTTCGACGCGGCGAGCGGCTTTATTGACCGCGGCAATATCGCGGTGGCCAACGTGGACTGGCGATACACGTTCTACCCGAAACATTCGTTGTTCGACACGTTCGCGATCGACCTGAACTACTTCGATACTTGGGTCTATCGTCAGTTCACGTCGTTCGGCGCCCCGGAAGATCGGCAGTTTCACCCCACCGCGATCGCGACGCTCCACGGGGGTTGGACGATCCTCTATACGATTGCCCTCGACACATACGGGTATGATCCAGCGCTGTACACGAACTACTACCTGGGTCACATCACGCCCCACGACACGACGTACACCCACTATGTCGGTGGGCCTGCGATCTGGAACATAGACCACAACCTGCTGATCTCGACGCCGACGTTCGCGAAGTTCGATCTGTTGCTGTTTCAGCTGTGGGCAAACGACGACGATTTCTTCGAGTGGTCGCCGGCTAAACTCTGGATCACGTCGTTGGCGCTCAACTACCGGCCGACCAACCGGCTCCGGGCGCAACTCCAGTACCACGCGCAGATATTCTGGCGGCACGATGACAATTCGATCATCAGCAAGCAGCTGATCCCGCGCCTCAAGGTCGAGTACCAGGTCTCGCGGCCGGTCTTCGTGCGCTTGGTGGCCCAGTACGACGGCGCGTATCAGAACACGCTCCGCGACGACGGCCGCACGGAGCTGCCAATTTTTCTCAGAGACCCGGTGACTGGAACGTACTCGCGCGCGACGGGCTACCAGAACAATCAACTGCAACTCTCGGCGCTTTTTTCGTACCAGCCGGTTCCCGGCACCGTCGCCTTCGTCGGCTATGGCAACACGTTGATGGAGCCCGACGGATTCCAGTTCAATCCGTTGCGGAAGGTGGGCGATAACGTGTTCGTCAAGTTCAGCTATCTGTTTCGGATGTAGCTTATGGCATGACCCTCAGGACGAGGGCGCTCCAGGGACTCGCGCAGTTCGTCGTGACGCTCGGCGCCCTGCTGTTTCTCTCCGCTTGGTCCCTGAATTATTGGCAGGCCTGGCTTTTTTTGGCCCTCTTCTCGACGTCAATTAGTGGCATCACGCTCGACCTGATGCACCGGGACCCCGCGCTACTCGAGCGGCGACTACGCGCCGGGGCGGGCGCCGAGAAAGAGAAGACTCAGAAGATCATCCAGGCAGTCGCGAACGTCTTTTTCCTCGCACTGATCATCATACCCGGCCTCGACCACCGCTTCGGGTGGTCGCACCTGCCGGTTTGGGTCGTCGTCGCCGGCGACGGTCTCGTCGTGATCGGTCTCTATATCGTCTTCCTTGTGTTTCGCGAGAACAGTTACACGTCAGGCGTCATAGAGGTCGCCAGCGATCAGCGCGTGATCTCGACTGGTCCATATCGCATCGTTCGGCATCCCATGTATGCCGGGGCGCTCGTCATGCTGCTCGGCATGCCGCTCGCGCTCGGCTCGGCATGGGGCGTGCTGGTCTGCGTCCCGATGGCGGCCGCGATCACTGTGCGCTTGATCGACGAAGAGCGTTATCTTGTCCGGCACCTCGTTGGCTATGCCGAGTACCGCGAGCGGACCCGGTATCGCCTAATTCCCGGCCTCTACTGACGCACCCGTGACGCGCACCTCAATGATTGTTACCACGACCGTCATCGCGACCTGCGTGGTCTTCGCACTGGCGGCGCTTTTGTTTGTGGTCGGAGGTCTCATGCCGGCCAATGCCGACGCCAAGCCCGGCACGCTCGAACACTGGGCGGCGCACCGGTCGTTGAACGCGACCATCGCGCGAGAGACCAAGGCGCTGCACGGTCCGGCGACATCGACCGACTCCGTCATGACCCTCGGTGTGCGCCTCTACAAAGCGAACTGCATGGTGTGCCATGGCGCCGCCGACGCCAAGCGGTCGTCGGTTGCCGATGGCCTCTATCAAGAGCCGCCCCAGTTTGCGAAACACGATGTCACCGACGATCCGATCGAGATGACATACTGGAAGATCACGCATGGCATTCGGTTTACCGGCATGCCGTCCTATGCGAAGACGCTGAGCGACGACCAGCGTTGGGCGATCGCGGCATTCCTGCGGCACCAGGATTCGTTGCCGCCGACCGCCCTGGCGGCGTGGAAGGCGTTGCCCAGTGTCGCGGATAGCGCGACCGGGCGATAGACTCATGCATGACCCGATCTCTCCTGCTGGGCTTGGCTCTCACCGGAGCCGCCTGCGCCCATAGCGTGAGCACGACGACGACCACGAGCCAGGCGAATCCGTTCTTTCAGCCAAGCCCTCTCCTCTACCAAGCGCCGCCGTTCGACCGGATCCACGACGGCGACTACCAGCCGGCGATCGAAGAGGGCATGCGGCAGCAGTTGGTCGAGATCCGCGAGATCGGCGACCAGCCGGCGCCGGCGACGTTCGACAATACGATCGTCGCCATGGAGAAATCGGGCGAGGTCCTGACGCGGGTCATGAAGGTGTTCAGCGCGATGACCGGCGCCAACACGAACGATGCGCTGGAGCACGTCCAGGAGGTGATGGCGCCCAAGCTCGCCGCGCAGCGGGACGCGTTCTTTCTCGACGACAAGCTGTTCCAGCGCGTCTCGAGCCTCTATGCGCGACGCGATGCGCTTGGACTGAACGCCGAGCAGCGGTTCTTGGTCGAGCGCTACTATCGGGATTTCGTGCGATCAGGCGCGAAGCTCGGCGACGCCGACAAGGCGCGACTCAAGGCGCTCAACGCCGAGGAGGCGACGCTCACGACCTCGTTCCAGAAGAAGCTGCTCGCCGGCACGAAGGCGGGCGCGCTGGTCATTGGCGATCGTAGCCAGCTCGCGGGGATGAGCGACGCCGAGATCGCGGCGATGGCGCGCCCGGATGGCAAATGGGTATTGAAGCTGCAGAACACGACGCAGCAGCCCGCGCAGGCGGAGCTCGAGAATCGCGACCTGCGCCGGCGGCTGTTCGAGGCGTCCACGCAGCGCGCCGAGCACGGCGACTCGAACGACACGCGCGCGGTGATCACGCGGCTGGCGGCGCTCCGGGCCGAGCGCGCGCAGATTCTCGGTTATCCGAACTTCGCGGCATATGCGCTCGACGATGAGATGGCGAAGACGCCGGATCGCGCGATCAAGCTCTTAAGCGACATCGCCGAGCCCGCGGTCGCGAAGGCGTACATTGAGGCAGGGCATATGCAGGCACTGGCGGTCACGCAGGGACGGGTCATGCCGGGCCGCGCCGCGTCATCCCCGAGTGAGTTGTACTCGTACGCCTTGTTTACGCTGGAGCCTTGGGACTGGCAGTACTATGCCGAGCAGGTACGCAAGAAAGACTATGCGCTCGATGAATCGCAGATCAAACCGTACTTCGAGCTCGATCGCGTGTTGCACGACGGCGTGTTCTTCGCCGCCCACCAATTGTACGGCCTCACGTTCAAAGAGCGCAAAGATATCCCGGTCTATCAACCCGACGTCCGCGTGTTCGAGGTATTCGACGTGGACGGCTCATCGCTGGCCTTATGGTATTGCGACTACTTCAAGCGCGATAACAAGAATGGCGGCGCATGGGAAGACACGTTTGTGGAGCAGTCGGGCCTCCTCGGCACGAAGGCCGTCGTGTACAACGTCGCCAATTTCACGAAGCCGGCGACTGGGCATCCGGCGTTGCTGAGCTATAGCGACGTGAACACAATGTTCCATGAGTTCGGCCACGCGCTCCACGCCATGTTCTCGCACGTGGAGTACCCCCGGTTCGCCGGCACAGCGACGCCGAGGGATTTCGTGGAGTTCCCGTCGCAGTTCAACGAGCACTGGGCGCTCGAACCGTCGGTCGTGGCGAGCTACGCCAAGGACTATCGCACCGGCGCGCCGATGCCGCAGGAGCTCATCGACAAGATCAAGCGTACGCGTACGTTCAATCAGGGTTTCGCGCTCACGGAGTCCATCCAGGCGGCGTTACTGGATATGGCGTGGCACACGATTCCGGCGGGCACGTCTACCGGGGAGGTCGATGCGTTCGAAGCGGCCGCGCTGGAACGCTACCACGTCGCGGTGCGCGACGTCCCGCCGCGATATCGTTCGACGTACTTCTCGCACATCTGGCAAGGCGGATACGCGGCCGGATACTACGCGTATCTATGGAGCGAGATCCTCGACGACGATGCCTACGCCTGGTTCGTCGAGCGCGGCGGCATGACGCGCGACAACGGCCAGCGGTTCCGCGACATGATCCTGTCGCGCGGCGGCACGATCGAGGCTGCCGACATGTATCGGGCGTTCCGCGGGCGGGATCCGAGCGCGGAGGCGCTCCTCGAGAATCGAGGGCTCAAGCCCACCCCGCAGCCGTGAGGCTGCCGGCGTCTATTGCGCTCCTTCGCGGTCCGACCGCGCTCGAGGAAATGCCGCGACTGCGGGACGCTCTCGGGGGCGGGCCGCGGCTCTTCGTCAAGCGCGACGACGCGATCCCGTTCGGGTTCGGCGGCAACAAGGTACGCAAGCTCCAGTTCGTCGCCGCCGAAGCCGTCGCATGCCGCGCGGATACGCTGGTCACCGTCGGCGGCATCCAGTCGAATCACGCCCGCGCGACGGCCGCCGTCGCGGCCCGGCTCGGGTTGCGTTGTCTCATCATTGCCAACGGCACCAAGCCCGCGCGCCCGACGGCGAACGCGCTCCTCGACGAGTTGCTCGGCGCCGACGTCGAGTACATCCCGTCCCGTGCCGAGCGCGAGGCTGCAAGGGCGGCGGCGATCGAGCGTCTGACGCGTGAGGGCCGTCGCCCGTACTGGGTGCCGCTCGGCGCCTCGACCCCACTAGGCGCGCTTGGCTACGTACAAGCGATTGGCGAGATGGTGGAGCAAGGGCTCAAACCGGACGTCATCGTGCACGCCGCCTCGTCGTGCGGCACGCAGGCGGGGCTCGTCGCGGGATGTGCTCTCCACCGACTCGGAACGCAAGTCATCGGCGTGAGTGCGGACGACCCCGTCGCCGCCCTTTCAGCTCGTGTGCGTGACATCGTCGCGGGCGTCGGCAAGCTGCTCGGCGAGAACCTCGGCGCCCCGGGTTTTATGGTCACGGACGAGTACGTGGGCGAAGGGTACGGCATTCCCACTGATGCTTCGCGGGAGGCGCAACGATTGGCGGCACGCACTGAGGCCCTGTTCGTCGACCACACCTACACGGCCAAGGCCCTCGGTGCACTCATCAAGTGGGTGAGGGCGGGCCGGTGGAGCGCGGAGCAGACGATTCTCTTCTGGCACACGGGCGGACAGGTCGGTCTCTTTGCCTGAGTCTCTCCCGCGCCGGATCGGTCTCCTCGAGGCCCTCGTGGTCGTGGTCGGTACCACGATCGGATCCGGGATATTTCGGTCTCCAGCGGCGATCGCGAACCGACTGCCAACGCCGACCGCGTTCATCGCCGTCTGGATCGTCGGCGGCATCCTCGCGTTGTGTGGTGCGCTGACCCTGGCTGAGGTGGCGTCGGCGTTACCGCGTACCGGCGGCATCTACGTCATGCTGCGAGAAGGCTGGGGCGAGCTCGTCGGGTTCTTGTTCGGCTGGTCCGAGCTCGTCATGATCCGCGCCGCCGCGCTCGGCGCCGTGGCGACGACGTTCGCCGAGTACGCGATACGCTTGGTCGCGCCGACCCACGTCTCAGCCGTGCACTATCTCGCCGCCGTCGCGATCATCGTCTTCGCCGCGCTCAACATCGTCGGCGTCAAATGGAGCACGATGTTCCTCGGGTGGACCACGATCGCGAAATACGGAGCGCTGGTTTTTATCGTCGGAGCGGCAGTCATCCTCGGCTCACCCACGGCGCCGAGCGCGCCGTCCCCGGTCCCGACTGGAACGATCAGCGCGAGCGCGTTCGGCATCGCGCTCGTCGCGGTTTTGTGGGCCTACGACGGATGGGCTGACTTGAGCTTCATCGCCGGCGAAGTCACGACGCCGGAGACAACTCTCCCCAGGGCGCTGATCTACGGCACGCTAGCGGTAATCGCGATCTACGTCGCCGCGAATCTTGCGTATATCACCGTGCTGCCGGTGAGTCGTATTCAGGCCTCGCCGCTCGTCGCGGCCGATGTCGCGCAGCAACTCGTCGGTGGATGGGGCGTTTCGTTCGTCAGCATCGCGGTCGTGCTGGCGACGATCGGGACGCTCAACGCCTCGTTGCTCACGACTCCGCGCATCTTCTTCGCGATGGCCGACGACGGCTTATTGTTCCGCGCGATTGCCGCCGTCCACCCGAAATACCAGACGCCCTATCGCGCGATTGGTCTGAGCGCGGCCCTCGGCGTCGCATTCGTATTGGCGCGGACGTTCGATCAGCTTGCCGATACGTTCATCACGGCGATCGTGCCGTTTTACGCACTGGCCGTGGCTTCGATATTTCCCCTTCGACGCCGCGCCGCCTACCAACCACCATTTCGCGTGCCGGGCTATCCCGTCGTCCCGCTGCTGTTCGTGCTGGCTACGCTGTACATACTCGGGAGCGCGGTCGCTGACCCACGAACGCGCTGGGGAACACTTGCCGTGCTCGGCGGTGCGCTGGCCGGTATCCCCGTGTATTTCGTCGCTCGCCGGCGATGATCGCCATGTTGGCCCTCGCCGTGTGTGCCGACTCGGCGATCAACTATTGCTCCCCGCTCGTGCCCACGCCAGACTTGGACAGCGTGACGGCGACCGTCGAGTTCATCACACCGTCCCAGTCGCTCGGCGTGCCGATGGACCGGGACGGCGTCTTCAACTACGAGCTCGTCCTCAACGTCGACGGTTTGCCGCCGGCCTCGTCGCTTGGCGACTACACGGTGTACGTGGCCTGGGCCGCGTCCCTCACCATGGACAGCGTCGTCAAACTCGGCATCGTTGGCAACGGCCGGATGTCACTCGGCCGGCTCGCCCGCAACCAATTTCGCGTGTTCGTGAGCGCCGAGCGCAACTCGCACACCGAGTCGCGACATGGGCGGCTGGTGCTGCGCGGCTCGTCCCCGAGCGTGCGTTGGCTCGCGCACCGAGATCTTTTCCTGACGTCGCCAGGCATGACGATGCCCATGAGTCACACCACTCTCAGCGATGCGCGACCGTCCTCGACGCACGCACTGCGCGATGGTGATACGGTATCGCTGGCCGCCACGCGCGTGGGGGGCGGGTATGGCTACAATGGCGAATATCCAGGACCGCGACTCGTCGTTTCTCGGGGCTCGCACATCGTCGTGCGATTCGAGAATCGGATCGATCAACCGACGACTGTCCACTGGCACGGTGTGCGCGTCGAAAATCAGTACGATGGCATCGACCCCATCGTCCCGGTTGGTGGGACGTTCACATACCACGTTCGGTTCCCCGACGCCGGTGTTTTCTGGTACCACTCGCACGTGAATGAGGGCGAGCAGGTGGGCCGAGGCCTCTTCGGCAATATTCTGGTGACCGACTCGGCGTCCCAAGTCAACGATCAGGCGGTGATCGCGATCCAAGATGTCTCACCGGGCATCCCGTTCGGCGGCCAAGCACTGATGGGCCGATTCGGGGATACGTTCCTGGTCAACGGCACCACGCACTACGCCCTGTCTGTGCACCAGGGGGCGGTCGTTCGGTTCCTGATCACCAACGCCTCCAACGCGCGAACGTACAATCTCAGCTTCAGCAATGGATCCATGACGGTCATCGGGTCCGATCTCGGCAGATTCGAGCACTCGGCGAGAGTGCAGAACCTCGTCATAGCGCCGGCTGAGCGGTACACGGTAGACGTTCAGTTCAGTGGATCGGCTGTGCTGATGAATCGCGTGCAGGCCCTCGATCACGTACTCGGTATGTTCAGGCCAGAGATAGATACGCTTGGTGTCATCCATGTCGACTCCCTCCGCGCTGGCGTCCCGAAGGCCGTGGAACATGGGGAAGATCTCGTATCGTATCGCCGGTATCTCGATCGCCCCGTCGACCACCGGCTGAATCTGGAGATGCGCCTCGCGACGCTATCGAATATGCTCACCGGCGCATCCGTGCCGGTCGAGGTGAACGATGGCATGCCGGCCATGAACCGGATGGTGACGCCACGCGATGTGACGTGGATCCTTCGCGATCCGGATACGGGCGCCGAGAACATGAATATCGATTGGCGCTTCTCGGCGGGCTCGGTTGCAAAAATCCGTATCTATAATGATGTCCTGGGCCCCCATCCCATGGCGCACCCGATCCACGTGCATGGACAACGGATGTTGCTCCTGAGCCGCAATGGCGTGCCGAATGACAATCTCGTGTGGAAGGACACGATACTCATTCCGGCCGGCGAAACAGACGATGTGTTGCTGGAGCTATCGAACCCGGGGAGATGGATGCTACACTGTCACATCGCCGAGCATCGCGCGTCGGGGATGATGATGCAGTTTGCCGTGAACTAACGGAGAGAGTACCTATGCTGCCGCTCGTCGTCGCGCTGTTCCAGTTCGTCAGCATCGATACGGCAACCGTCGCTTTGACGCACGCAAGGGTCATCGATGGCACCGGCGCACCGGCTCGCACGGACGTCACCATTGTCGTCGACCACGGCAAGATCAAAACGGTAGACCACACCGCCGCCATTCCATCTGGTGCGCTCGTGGTCGATCTCACGGGCAAGACGGTGATACCCGGCATCGTGGGCCTGCACGATCATATGTACTACGGCTCGTCGGTGACGGGATCGCGCAGCATGCTCTCGAGCTACCCGAAGCTGTTCCTGGCGAGCGGCGTGACGACGATCCGCACGACCGGCAGCATCGATCCGTACCAGGAGCTCAACCTGAGGCACGCGATCGAGACGGGAAAGACCGTCGGCCCCACGATCTTCCCGACCGGCCCCTATCTCCAGGGTCCGGGAGTGGGACCGACTTGGATGCACGCCCTCGGCACACCTGAGGACGCGCGGCGACTCGTGCGCTATTGGTCCGAGGAAGGCGTCCCGTGGTTCAAAGCCTACACGCAGATCTCGCGCGATGAGCTCGGCGCCGCGATCGACGAGGCGCACAAGCATGGCATGAAGGTGACGGCGCACCTCTGCTCCGTAGGATTCCGCGAGGCAGTGGACCTCGGCATCGATAACCTGGAGCACGGCCTGCTCACCGACACAGAGTTCTGGCCGGGCAAGCAGCCCGACGTCTGCCCCATGCCGGGCGACTCAGCGCAGTACGACAATCTCGATATCGATGGCCCGGACGTCACGAAGACAATCCATGCGATGGTCCAGCATCATGTCGCGATGACGTCGACGCTGGCGGTATTCGAGCTCTCGTCACCCAGCCGGATCCCACTCGACCCGCGAGTCTACGACGCGCTCGCGCCGCAAATCGGCACCGCCGTTCGCACCTGGTACGACAGCAGTCAGCACAAGTCTGACACCGCCGAGCGAGTCGCGCTGAAAAAAGCGATGGCCTTCGAGCGCGCGTTCGTTCGCGCTGGCGGGCTGCTCGGCGCCGGCTCAGATCCCTGCTGCTTGACCGAGATCGCGGGATATGGCGATCAGCGCAACTTCGAGCTGCTGAATGAGGCCGGGTTCTCGCCGGAGCAGGCCGTCCAGATTATGACGCTCAACGGCGCGCGCATCTTAGGAATAGCGGATCGCGTCGGGTCCGTCGTCCCCGGTAAACAGGCGGATCTCGTCGTGCTCGACGGTGACCCGACGGCGCGGCCCGCGGACATTCGCAAAGTCACCATGGTGTTCAGGAATGGCGTCGGTTATGACGTTCCGGCCCTCATTGCCGCGACGCACGGACAGGTCGGCCTCCGATAGGGTGTCGAATTTGTCGGGTCTCGTTCGACGTATAGGCATGAGAGAGATGATCCTACCAACCGCCGATACGACGCTAGTCGCCCTGGGCCGGCTGCTCGATGGGATGACGCGCCGCTATCAAACCGTCGAGTCCGAATACACGGCCAGCACCCGCGATCGCCACGACCGTCAATCCGACGACGAACGCCAAGTCGTTGCTGACTGACCAGAGTGCATCGCCTTTCATCAGGAAATAGTTGAGCGTGAGGAACGCACCGATGGGTGCCGCCATTCGCGTGCCGAGGCCGAGAATCAAACAGGTGCCGACCGCGACCTCGGCGGTGGCGACCAGTCCGGCGAACAGTGTGGCGTGGGGAAAGACGACCGAGGTCATGAACGCGTGGTACCACGGTGACTCGTGCGGCAGATTCAGGGTGCCGAACGACTGCAGCGCGTGGGGCCAGGCGGCCCACCTGGCGCCGATTTTGTTGTAGGCCGCGAGCCAGAACGCACAACCGAAGTAGATCCGCACTGGCACGACTGCCCATACGGGCGCGGTACCGCGCACCGGCCAGTCCCACAGGCGATCCGTCGACGTGAGCGCGACCGTCAGGGCGAGGAAGCCAAAGGCCATGAAAGGATTCGGGCTGGGAAGCCACCCGAACAGCATGACGCCGCGCACGATGAGGAGAACGGCGGCGAGGCCCGCCACCCAACGCGTGGCGACTCCAATGACGAGAGCGCAACCGAGGACAATCGCCAGAATGCTGGCGGGCCACACGTGAGTGACGCCGGCGATGATGCATACGGCGCCCAGATACTCGCGCATGACAACGAACGGCCAACGACCGGTAGTGATCACGGTCGCCAGTGTACCCAGGCGCGTGGGCGATCACAACACGCCTGGGATGGTCCGGTGCTACCGTGAGGTAACTCGGATTTCGAGCGAGTCCATAGTTGCGGCGTCGAGCTCGAGGTGCTCGCTGGCGACATTCTCCTCGAGGTGCTTTACCGTCGACGTGCCCGGAATCGGCAGCATGACCGGCGACTTCCCGAGCAGCCACGCGATGGCGACCTGCGACGGCGTCGCCTTCAACCGTTCGGCAGCTCGCGCGAGCGGGCCGCCGGGCTTGGCCAGGGCGCCGGTCGCGAGCGGGAACCACGGGATGAAGCCCAGGTTCTCTCTGGTGCAGTACTCGAGGACCGGCTCCGAGCTGCGGTCGATCAGGTTATAGCGATTCTGTACCGAGACGATCGTCGTGATCTCGCGAACGGCTTCGATTTGTTCGACGCTGACCTCGGAGAGACCGATGTGCTTGATTTTGCCTTCGCGCTGGAGGTCGACCAGCGTCTCGATCTGGTCCTCCATCGGTACTTTCGGGTCAATGCGATGGAGCTGCAGCAGATCGATCCGCTCTAGCCGCAATCGTTGGAGGCTCCCGTTGACGGCCTCGCGCAGATGCTGGGGCCGCCCGTCCTCGACCCACCGATCCGGACCGGGCCGTTGAAATCCCGCCTTGGTGGCGATCACCAGGCCCTTGGGATACGGATACAATGCCTCGGCAATGAGTCGCTCGGCCACCTCAGGGCCGTAGGAGTCCGCGGTGTCGAGCAGGTTGATGCCGAGCTCGAGGGTGCGATGCAGCACACGGAGGGCTTCCGCACGGTTCGCGGGCTCGCCCCAGATGCCCGCGCCGGTGAGTCGCATTGTCCCGAAGCCGAGGCGGTTGACGTTGAGATCACCGCCGATAACGAACGTGGATGACATGATCGATTCCCGCCTATGATTTCACATTTCTAATGTACGGAATTTGAGCTTGCGAGTCCGGCGAGCGGTGAGCAAGTTCCCGATGGTGATGATTATGCAAACGTCTGATATCAATTCGACGGCTCAGCCGCCCTTGGCACATCTGGCATTCTTCGAGGCGGCTGGAGATCAGACGGAAGAGCAGCCTGCCTATCGCGCCGCGGTTGCTGGTCTGCTCGCTATGCGGCTTGTCGATCGGTGGGTGCTCGCGGGGGCGGGCGACAGGCCGCCAACGTTGCGCGAGCTGGAGGCCGTGCGACGGGCCATCGAGCAGGTCGACGATGGTCCGGTCCGCGAGATTCTGCGCAATCTCGATGCGGCGTTGACGACATCCTGGGGCAAGCTCGCACGTCATGTGCCAGTTGTGCTCGCGGCGTACGCTGGAATCCTCAAGAAAGAAGGCACGTGGGCGTGCGCCGCCGACGTCTACGCCACCGTCGCGTCTGTCGCACCACTGTGCGATGGGAAAGAGCTGGTGCCGCCGGCGTATCTCGACATGGGTTACTGTTACCGAATGGTCGGCGGCCGTTTGATCGAGGCCGAGCGGGCGTATCGTCGCGCTGGCGCGATCGCCAACTTGCAGGGCGATGAGTACAACGCCCTGCTCAGTCGCATCGGGCTCGCGAACGTGCACATGGACCGCGGCAATCTTCCGATGGCGCAAGAGACGTACGATACGCTCATTGCGGAGATCGCGGCCCGTTCCTCGCCGGTCGAGGGGCCTCTGAGAGACGTGCTGGCCCGCGCGCGGCACGGCCGAGGTGACGTCGCGTATCATCGCGGGGATTTTCAGACCGCGGCCGCATTCTTTCACGGCGCGGTTACTGACTATAGCGACGAGATACGCAAAAGTGCGGCGTTGTGCGATCTCGGGACTGCAATGGTCGACCTGGGTCTCCCCGACGCCGCGCACGATGCCTATCTCGTCGCCTACCAGACGGCGCCGGAACTATCCCAGCGATCGACGGCCGGGCTCAATCTCATGCGCCTGGCATTCATGCGCGACCAAGAAACCGTGTTCGAGCGGTATCGTCAGGAACTGGCGATTCCGTTGCCGGCGCGACAGGAGGCCTCGTACCACCAACTCGTGGGCGAAGGACTGCACCGGTTCGGGCGCGATGACGCGGCCCGCGAATCACTCACGCGGGCCGTCGACTTCGCGATACGTTACCAGTTGAATCAGATCCGCCTCGAGTCGGAGGCACTCCTCACTGAAATCGTTCTCGAACGCCGGCCGAAAGCGACTTTCGTCGAAGTGCAACCGCCACCGCTGGTACAACCGGTCATCCGGGCGCTCAGAGATCTCAGAGAGCGAGTCGGCGTTTAGGTCAGTGGCAGGTCGAGTTGCCGTTGGTCACGCCGCCGCTGCAATCCTGCGACGGTGAAGTCGGCGAAGTGCAAGCGGCCGCGATCGCGGCGGCGGTCAGGATCGCGATCATGGAACGAAGACGGGGCATCCGAAACCTCCGAGATAGGTCAACGAGGGTGTGGCGCACGAACCAGCGACGCCGTACCGTCGAAGCTCGGATTGCGAGAACCCGTCACATACCGTGAGTTTGTGCGGCGTACCCCCGCACGAGTGCAGGCCCGTGGACATCGTCGCGCTCTTGCCTGACCGCTTGATGCATCCGTTTCGCGCCGTAATCCTTACGGCGCATACCGTTCGCGACGTCCGCGACCTGCGCGAGCTGGAAACGGTTTTGTCGGAGCGTACCCCCGATATCGTGGTCGTCGACCCGCAGCTCGCCGGCCCCGAGCTCGATCGCTACCGCACCATGACGCACATCGTGCTGTACACGACGGTGTCCGCCGATGCACTCAAAGCGTGTCACGCGATGGGCACGCGAGGCTATCGCCACGTGGTGCTGTTCGGCGTGGACGACGGCCCCGTGGCGTTCCGCGCGCTGCTGGAAGCGTTGCCAGCCGATACGCTGGCCGATGCGCTGATTGCCCAATTGCGCGATCGCCTGCAGCGCCTACCCGAGTCGCTCGCCGAGGCGCTCGAGGCGGTGTTCCGCACGCCGTCGGTAATCGACTGCGTCGACCGCCTGGCCGACAAGGCCTCGATGCCGCGGCGGACGATGTACGACGCGCTGGAACGGGCGGGGCTCGCCACGCCCGCCCAGCACCTGGGCGCGGCTCGCGTGCTGCGGGCCTATCACTACTTGCGAGCGCCAGGAGCCCGCGTCCGCGACGTAGCGGTCAAGCTCCGCTATGCATCGCCGGACGCCATGGCGTCGAGCATACGGTCGGTCACCGGATTCCTGCCGTCGTCGCTCGCCAACAAGCTGGAACGCGACGACTTCGTCGGACGGATCGCGACCTACTTACAGCCGTCCGCCGCCGACCGAGTCATGACGCCCGCTGACTGAGCTCGGCGCGCCACTTGGACAGCGCCTCGAAGTCCGCGATCGCGCCGGCGCGCTTGTAGAGGTCCAGGGCCGTGTTGGCATGTCGGCGCGCGCCGCCGATCGACCCGCGGGCGACCGCGAGCTGCGCGTAGGCGCGCAACGCGTCCGCCGACAGCACCGGATTCGCGCACCGCTCGGCCAGGGTCCACGCGTGCGTGAGCGCGACCGCCGCGTCATCCAACTCGCCGCGCGCGATGCAGGCGAGGCCTAGGGCGGGGGGGCCATCGGCCGCGCCGGCCGGATCGGCAAGACTGTGGCACTCGATCGCGACCCGGAGCGCGGTGACGTATGCGATCTCGGCGTCGCCCCGCCGCAAGGCGACATCCGCCCGGCCGATGCGTGCCAGTGCCGCGAGTCGCACGGCAGATACCTCGCGCGCGAACTCGATGGCGTGCAGCTCGCACTCGTCAGCCTGCTTCAGCTGGTCGAGATACAGATAGCTGATCGCCATATTGTGATTCGTCTGGGCCAACCCCAGCGTGTGGCCGAGTTGCTGGTACGCGGGAATGGCGAGCTGATAGAGGTCCAGCGCGTCGGTGCGACGTCCGCGCACGTTGGCGATCTGACCCAGGTTGTTCGTGGCGTTCGCCACGAGCAGCGGATCGCTCGCCGCGTGCCCCACCTCGAGCACGTGCTGAAACACCGACTCCGCCTCATCGAGCTCGCCCATCTCGAAGAGCGCGACGCCGCGCATGTTGATGCCGCGCCGCCACTCGTACGCGTCATCGCGCTCCATGTGCGGGAGCAGGCGTCTTAGCCACTCTTCCGCGTCGCGGGGCCGAGCCGTGCGCAGCATTGCCTCCGCGACCAACGTCGCCCGGTCGGCATCGGGCAATGGCTCGGTGGCGGTCCCGAGCATGTTCAAGACCTCGGGCCACTGGCCAGCCCGGGCCGCCACTCTCGCCATCATCAATAGAGATTGCGGCACGCTGTCAGTATGCCGATGCGTACACCGAGAATCCAGGGACCCGCCCCGTGACGGTCTGCGCTGGGATTTGCACTCTGCTCGAGGCCGGGAACCAGAGCCCGCCCGGCGTCTCCTGGTACCAGATGCCGAGCAGTATTTGCATCAAAGGCAGGCCGAGTGGATTCGCCCAGTGATACGAGAGGACCAGCGTCGGCCGATTCGAGCTGTTGAACACGAGGCCCGAGGGCTGGAAGCCCACCGTCATGTGCGACGAATCGGCGAGGTACATCGTGATCAGCAGGGAGTCGCCGGATGCCAACGTGTCGCCGTACTGGTTCGTGACCAGTGCCCCAGCGGGCACATCGAAGTACGCGAACCGAGTCGAATCCGTATGCCCGGATGCGGCATGATAGTAGATCGAATCGTGCCGATCCTGCCCGACCACGGCGTAGAATCTCACGGTGTCGGTGACCAATCCCGGAGCGTTCGACGCGGGCATCAGGAAGTGCAACAGCGAACCAAGAATGCCGTCTTTATGGATCGTCGACGCCGGCGTCGCCGGTGTCGTGGGCGTGTGCGACATATCGCAGGCCGAGAGCGTCAGCAGGGCGGCGGCGGTCGCGAGGGTCTTACGGGTTACGGACATGCGATCCTCACATGAAATGAGCCAATGACACCGGGGGTTTCGCTGAGAGCAGAAGCGTGCGCTCGACGACCGTCTTGAGCTCACGCACGTTGCCGGGCCAATCGCGAGCCGTGAGCTCGGCGTAATCGAGCGATGTCCCGCCCGCATGCTCCGCGCCGAACTGCTGGACGAAGTACTGGGCGAGTGGGACGATCTCGTCACGACGCGCCCGCAATGGCGGGAGAGCAATAGGGTCGGCGCCGAGGCGCCGACAGAGGCCGCGTGGGAGATCGATCTGCGACGTCGCGATCGTGCGAACATCAAAGTCACCATCGGCGATCGCGCCGAGTAGCGTGTCGCTCAAATGCGTAATCGAGCTCAAAACGAGCGTGCCGCCGGCGGCCAGGTCGAAGAGCCCTGGCTGGCGATCATCGCCGAACAACGCCCGCAACGAGGTCCGCGCACAGTCGACCTCGACGAACGGCGCGGACTGCCGCGGGCCCTCGTAGTGGATGGCGCGCGCCAGCAGCGTCTTGCCGGTGCCCGTCTCGCCGGTTAGCACTACGGGTGCGTTTCCGTCTGGGATGAACCTCGCCGCCGATTGCCGCGCCTCACTCATGCCGACTATGCGATACTTGCCGCGCTCCACTGCCGTGAAGCTCTCGCGCGCCTCGCGACGCCGGAATTCGTCAATTTGGTTGCGGATCCACGAAGCCAGGCGATCTTGCTCGTCTGGCAGCACGAACTGACGGCGGCTCGCCGTGGTGACGACGCCCTGAGATCCGGCAGTCAGCGTGATGTCGCTGGCCTGCGGCTTGGGTTCGTTGACGACCAATGCGATTCCGCAGGCTTCGGCGAGGGCAGGCCAGAGCGCAGCAAAAGACATATCGGTCGTTGAGACGACCAATCGTGGATACATTTCGTTAGCTCCCGCCATATGAATACAAGGTCGGGGCGCCGCTCGCCAGATTCGAGGATAGTACATGATTGCCATTCTGATATTTGACGAAGTCGAAGTGCTCGACTTCGCGGGCCCATTCGAGGTGTTTGCCGTCGCAAAAGCCGGCTTGAATGTCGTGACCGTCGGCACCAGACCTGAGATCCGCGCGCGAAATGGCCTCGTCATCCGTCCGACACTCACGCTCGCCGACCCGATCGAGCCGCGCGTGCTCGTGATTCCGGGTGGATACGGCACGCGTCCTTTGATGCGCGACGAAGCCGTGCTATCGTGGATTCGCGCGAACGCGGCGAAGGCGGAGATCGTGTTCTCCGTGTGCACGGGTGCACTCTTGCTCGCGGCCGCCGGCATGCTGCGCGACTTGCCGGCGACGACACATCACTTGGCGACCGACGAGTTGCGACAGGCCGAGCCGCGGTGTCGGGTCGTCGATCGGCGAATCGTCGATAACGGCTCGATAGTCACCGCCGCCGGCGTCGCGTCAGGGATCGATGGCGCGTTCCACGTTCTCTCCCGGCTCGCCGGGATGGACGTTGCGGTCGAGACGGCGCGCTATATGGAGTATCCGTTCAATCCCGACGCAATGCCTGGACGGGATCAGCGAGTGCCGCCCGCCGCGCCGGCGGGATCGCCGCTATGAGCCGGATCTGGGATTCAGCGTAGCGTCTGTGGGATGTGCTCCGTCTCCGATTCCGACTCCCAGAAGAGGCTCAAGATTTTCCATCGCCCGCCATCGAACGCCAGTTGGGCGCTATCCGTGCCCCGCACCGCGACCGGTGCATCCGGGCTCCGTCGAATCTCGTATGTGCACTCGACCTGGGCCCAGCGGCCCCACGTCTGCGTCTCGTGGTGCGCGCAGCTCTCGAAGAATCCATGTTGCTCCCAGCCGTCGATCGCCTCGTCGAGCGCCTTGTGCGGATCCGTCGTCCCGACCGAGTCCTTGAGCAGGTACCAATATCGCGCTTGGCTGTGCAGCAGGCTGTGAATGTGGGCGCGGTCGCGCTTCTGGCCCGCGGGGCCCGAGATCGCGGCCATGAACTCATCGACCGTCGCGGCCGGACCGTCGGTCGTCCAGGGGATCACGCGAAAGTGCGGCCCGGACGTCGCGACCGGATTTAGCTCATGGTGCGCGACGGTTTGTCTGACTTCGCGCACCAGAATATTGTCGCTGGCGGTGTCCTGAATGTGATCGGTGGCCCAGACGAAACGAGAGGGCGCGATGTACGCCAACAGCACCGTCTCACCTTCTATCCCATCCATCGGATAGAGTCTCACCTGGCCGCCGGCCAGTAGGGCCGAGTCGGCGACTGCACGAATCGTCGGCTGGACACGAGCGCGCTCGTAGTCGTCAGGGAGCTCGGTCCAATGTCTAGCCAACACGGATCTCAAAAATGGCACGATCGGCCGCGATGCAACGACCGCGGCGCCATGAGCCACCCAATACCGTAATCCCGCGATGTGTGGCCAGACGGGGTTCATAGCCACGAACAACGTCGCATGCTGACCCGTGAACAATTGACCGACGCGCTCGTGCTCTAGGCGCGCCCGATCCTCACCGCCCGGGGAATCGAACACAAAAACCGTGTCGCGCTGCAGCGAGACGACCGAGGTGAATGCCTTGTTGACGAGCAAATACGTACCGCTGCCTACCGCAACCGTATCGAGTGGGTCGGCCGCGAACCGATGCTGCGGGTCGATCGGCAACGTCACCGTCGTATCCGGCACCGTCAGACTCGGTCCACTATCGGCTGGCACCAGGACACCGCCGCCACCATATGGATTGATGAAGCGCGACTCGTCGAGCTGACCATCGACCAAGCGCGTGATCGATCCAGGGTAGAGCGCCCGTCGACCGACATCGGACCAAGTCTCGTAGTCGTACAGCACGTGGATCGGCCCGAGAAAGTAGTGGGCCTCGATCCTGGCGAGTGCGACCGGGATCGCGGTCTTGGCATCGAGGAGCAGCGTGTCGGTTCCGAACCGGCCGCGACGCGTGAGTACCGTGCGAGCATAGTCCCGGTATACACGTTGGCCGGCGAGGCGAACGGTAGAGTCCGTCCGCCAGTCGGCCAGCACGGCCCACGGGTCGAACGCCCGGTTGATCCACGCCCCCGCGTGCGCTCGCGTCGCGGCGGGCTTGCCGTCGACAAACGTCGCGCGAGCGGTTCTGAGCGACGTTGTGCCGTCGGGAAAGGCGGCGCGTTCGACGCCGGTCCGGGGGTCGATCCACACGGTATCGCTCAATGGGTACATCGTGTATGGCCCGTACGACCGGTCCGACTCATCGGCCAGATAGATCGCGCGGGATTCGATGATACGGAGGACCGCGTCACGCGCGGCATACACTCCGATGGCGCTGTCGGCACGGGCCAGCCAGGCCGATGCCGCGACGGCAAGAGGCAGTAGCATGACGGAGCGTACTTCCCGGTTTCGTTGTCCGAACCGCTTCCTGCAGCGAACGCGGCATCCGTGCAGCCAGCGCCTTGCTGCCCACCGGGACACGTCGTACGCTCACAGGATGCGGACGCGGACTCTCATCGCCCTGTGGTCGGTGCCCGCGTGGTATACGGCGCTCAACGACCAGATGACCGCGCTGCTCGCCGGCGGCCACCTGCTGCCTTGGGGTCGAATGATTCCGCCGCTGGCCGAGTGGTATCTGTGGGTGCCGGTGACGCCGATCATATTGCGACTCGCCGCGCGATTCCCGATCGCGCAACGACGCACGTGGCGCATCATCGCGCCGCACGCCCTGGGCGTCGTCATGATCAGCGTCTTGCGCGGCGCGCTCTATACCTCGACCAGTGTCGTGTTCGCGCACGGGAATCCGCCCCTGTGGGGGACGATAATCTTTTACGTGCCGTTCGCGGCGGCGATCTACGGCGTCATCGTCGCCATCGACAACACGGCGCGATTACAGACGCAGCTTGCGCGAGCTGAGTTGGTGGCGCTTCGCGCGAATCTGCAGCCGCATTTTCTATTCAACGCCTTGCACTCGGTCGGCGCGTTGGTGCGCGCGCGGGATGATGATGGCGCCATTCGCGTCATTACCGAGTTGGGCGACCTCTTGCGGGTGCAGTTGCGGCGCGATGCACCAGACGAGGTCACGCTTGGGGATGAGATCGCGTTCGTGGAGCGCTACTTGGCGATCGAGCAGGTGCGGTTTCGTGATCGACTGAAGGTTCAGTGGGCCATTGCGGCTGATACTACGGCCGCGATGGTTCCGCGGCTCTTGCTCCAGCCCTTGGCCGAGAACGCCATTCGTCACGGCATCGGGCGCTCCAGCAGCGCCGGGCTGGTGAGCATCGCCTCCGTGCGCCACGGTGATTGGCTCGAGATCACGGTGGCTGACGATGGTCCGGGCCCTGCCGAGAATAGCGACGCCGGAGGCCTCGGTCTTGCCACGGCCCGAGCAAGACTGCGGCACATCTACGGCCCTACCGCTGAGGTGACGCTCTCGCGGGCCGAGTCCGGCGGCGCCATCGCCAGGGCGCGTTTGCCGTATCGTCATGCGTAAGACCCGCGTGCTCATCGTCGACGATGAGCCACTGGCGCGTGATGTCATTCGCGGGTTACTCGGCCGCCTTGGTGGCGTGACCGTGGTCGGCGAGTGTGGCAATGGACAGCACGCGATCGAAGCCATACGCGAAGCCGAGCCGCAGATCGTGTTCCTCGACGTGCAGATGCCCGACCTCGATGGCTTCGGCGTGCTGCGCGCATTGCCGGCCGAGCGATCGCCGGTGGTCATTCTCGTGACCGCGTACGACGAGTTCGCGGTCCAGGCATTCGAGGCCGAGGCGCTCGATTTTCTGGTCAAGCCCTTCACCGACGATCGCTTCTATCACGCGTTCGAGCGCGCGCGCCGCCGCCTCACCCCGACCTATCGCTCGCGACTGTTGGTGTCGTCCGGCCGGCGTTCGATCTCCGTGCCCGTCGGAGCGGTGACATGGATCGCGGCCGAAGATTATTACGCGCGCGTCCATGCCGGGAATGCATCGCACCTGTTGCGCGAGACGCTGACGGCGCTCGAAGGTGAGCTCGATCCGCGGTCGTTCGTGCGGATCCATCGCTCGGCGCTAGTCAATGTCGCCCACGTGCGGGAGTTGCGCCGCGGCGCCGATGGGCGCTACACGATCATCCTCCGCGATGGCACGAGCCTTCGAGTGAGCGAGCGCCGCCGCGCGGCGGTGCTCAAAGCGCTCGGCGCTAGAGGCGCCACGTGATCGCGCACGGCACGCACACGTAACGGACGGGCCGCAGGCTCACGGCCGGAATGCGCGCGCCGCATCGGGGGCACTGGTACCGCGTGACGTAGCGACGCGCCCACCATCGCCAGAGAAAGATGCCGACAACCGCCAATCCCATGGCGATGAGCCCATTGGCCTGTCGGTCGGCGATGACCAGGTAGAGCGCGGGCAAATACAGCATGCCGAGCAAAGGACCAGCCGCACGCGTGAATTGCCACATGCGGTCCGGCCGCTCGTTGCCGAATACATCGCCCGCCGCCGCGTCGCGCACCTCGGCATCCGCCTGGATCGCAGCGATCTGCTCGTCGAGTGGGAGCGTGGCGACCGTGCGCCGTATCTCGCGCTCCCGACGCCAGTTGACGAACGCGGCGATCGCGAACAAGCTCAGCACGCTGCCGATCACGATCCACTCGCCGAGCGAGCCCCAGTAATTGCGTGCTAAGTGAGCGGCAAGCAGCAGCACGAACAGGAACACCAGTCGCGCGAAGCCTCGCATGGTGCCAAACGCTATCGCGCGGGCTAGTAACCGTAAAGGCGTCGTAACGGCGACTGCGCCGCGTGGCGGCCCGGGATGACGCGCGGCAGACTGTCAACGTGGACCAGCTCGTGCGGCGCCAGTGGACGGTAGTCGGCCTCATGGTCGTCGGCTACGCGGGCTACTACGTCTGCCGCTCGGACTACTCGGTCTCGATCCCGCTGCTCATCGCCGATCTCTCGGCGCACGGGATGGCGCGGGATGCCGCGAAGATCGGGCTCGGTCGTATCGCGTCACTCGCCGTGCTCGGTTACGCGCTCGGCAAGTTCGTGAGCGGCCCGCTGGCCGACCGGGCCGGCGGTCGGCGGTTGTTTCTGGGCGGTATGCTCGGCTCGGTCGTCTGCACGATCGGCTTCGCCCTTGGCGGCAGCGTTCCCATCTTCACCCTCGCCTGGATCGCGAATCGCCTCGTGCAGTCGACCGGCTGGGTCGGTATGGTCAAGCTGACATCCAAGTGGTTTTCGTACGCGCAGTACGGGACGGCCATGGGTGTAATCAGCGTCAGTTATCTCCTGGGCGATGTCGGCGCACGACTCTTCATGGAGTCGTTGATCGAGCACGGACTCGGTTGGCGCGGCCTCTTCTTGGCGGCGGCTGCCGTGCTGGGCGTGCTCTTCATCATCAATGCCATCTGGTTGCGCGAGGCTCCGGAGATCGCACCGACCGACAGCCCGGATGTCCTCAGTTCGCCCTTCAGGAGCCCACAGTTTTGGCTGGCTTGCGTGCTGTCGCTCGGGTTCACGCTGATCCGAGAGACCTTCAACACGTGGACGCCGACGTTTTTCACCGAAGCCGCGTCCCTATCGCCCGCCGCCGCGGCTGGGGCGAGCGCATGGTTCCCGCTTCTCGGCGCCGCCTCGGTCGTCATCGCCGGGGTCGCCAGCGACCGGCTCGGTCGGAGCGGGCGCGCGCGCATCATGTTCTTTGGACTCCTCGCGAGCGTCGGGCTCCTCCTGTTGCTCGCGCACTCGCGCCTCTGGCCGCTCGGGCTGGTGGCCGCCACGGGCTTCGCGGTGCTGGGGCCTTACTCCTATCTCGCCGGCGCGACCTCGCTCGACTTCGGCGGCCAGCGCGCGAGCGCTACCACCTGCGGCATTATCGACGGCGTCGGTTACTTAGGTGGTGTCCTCGCTGGCGACAGCATGGCGCGCGTGTCCGTCGCGCTCGGATGGCACGGCGCGTTCGACGTGCTCGCTGCCGTCGCGTTCGTTTCGGCCATCGCTGCGCTTGCATTGGTCCTTATTCAATCATCTCATGGATATCGTCGAGCAGATCATCACGTTGTACCATCGGCGCGGTGACGCCATGTACGGTGGCGAAGCCGTCACACAAACCGAGCACGCGCTCCAGACCGCGCATCTGGCCGAGGCCGACGGCAGCTCGGCGACGCTGATCGCGGCGGCGCTGCTGCACGATATCGGGCATCTCGTGCACGATCTCCCGGAGAATGCCGCCGATATGGGCCTCGACGATTGCCACGAAGCGCTCGGCGCGCAGTGGCTCGGGGCACACTTCGGGCCCGCCGTGACCGAGCCGGGTAAACTCCACGTCGCGGCGAAACGCTATCTGTGCGCCACGGACCCCTCCTATTACTCGCGCTTGTCAGCCGTATCGGTGCAAAGTCTCGAGCTGCAGGGCGGTCCGATGAGCGAGCGCGAAGCGCGAGATTTCGAATCGCTGCCGTTCGCGTCCGACGCGGTCAAGCTGCGGCGCTGGGACGACGAGGCCAAAATTCCCGGGTGGGCTGTTCCGCCGCTCGAACACTATCGCGCACACCTCCAGCAATGCCTCGGCTCGCGGTAGTCGGCGGCGGCATCCTCGGCCTGGCGCACGCCTATCTCGCCGCGAAGCGCGGGTGGAGGGTGACACTGTTCGAGCGCCATCAGCGAGCGACCGGGGCGTCCGTGCGCAACTTCGGCCAGATCTGGCCGATCGGTCAGCCGCCCGACATGCGCGAGATCGCCCTCAGAAGTCGCGCGCTGTGGGTCCAGATGCTGGACGACACGCGGCTCCCATATCGTCCCACGGGCTCACTGCACCTCGCATATCGAGAGGACGAGCTCGAGGTCATGCGCGAGTTTGTCCAGCTCGGCGGCTATGATTGCACGCTCCTCTCATCGGCCCAGACCGCCCAACGAAGCCAGGCGGTCGCGGCGACGGGCTTACTCGGCGCCTTGTGGAGTGATGTCGAGCTCACGGTCGACCCGCGCCGCATCGTTGGTAACATGCCGGACGTGCTGCGCGCACTCGGCGTCGATCTCCAATTCGGATGCCCAGTGCTCGGCATCGACCTCCCACGGATCCTGACGCCGCGAGGCACGTGGGAGGCCGACACCGCGATTGTCTGCTCAGGCGACGACTTCGAAACCTTGTACCCGGACGTCTTCGCGGCGAGCGGGCTCACGCGCTGCAAGCTGCAAATGATGCGAACCGTGCCGCAGCCCGATGGGTGGCAGCTCGGTCCCGCGTTGGCTGCGGGCCTGACATTGCGCTTCTACAAGTCATTCCGAATATGTCCGAGTCTCGGTACGCTGCGCAAACAGCCGGAGTATGATCGATGGGCGATCCATACGCTCGTGTCGCAGACCGCCGATGGCGCCATCACGCTCGGTGACTCGCACGAGTATGGTCCAACGCCAAGCGTGTTCGATCGCCCCGAGATCGATGCGCTCATACTGGATGACGTGCGCCGCTATCTACGTCTGCCGACGTGGGAGTTAGCCGAGCGCTGGCATGGCGTGTACGCGTGGCATCCGGAGAAGCCATTTATCGACTGCGAGCCCGCGCCAGGTGTGCGTATCATCACTGGGGTAGGGGGATCTGGCATGACGCTCTCCTTTGGGTTGGCCGAGAGGACGCTCGCGTGATCACCGCCGTGATTCTCGACTGGGCGGGGACGACGGTCGATCACGGCAGCCTCGCGCCGGTTGCGGCGATGCACATGCTGTTCTCGTCCGTCGGAATAGATGTCCCGACGGAAGAGATCCGCGCGTCGATGGGGTTGCACAAGAAGGACCACATTCGAGCGATCGCGACCGCACATGGGCGAGGCGCCGATATCGAGGCGCTCTACGCGGCGTTCATTCCAAAGCAAATGGAGAGCCTCGTCGAGCACTCAGCCGTGATCGCCGGTGTCAGCGATGCCGTAGCGCGCATGCGACAGCGTGGAATAAAGATCGGGTCGACGACCGGCTATAATCGGGCGATGCTCGACTATGTCAAAGAGCGAGCCAAAGCACAGGGATATATGCCGGATTGTACGCTCTGTCCGGACGATGTTGGCGGCGGGCGGCCTATGCCGTGGATGTGTTTCGCGGCCGCCGTGTTTCTGAGAGTCTATCCCATGGCGACCATGGTGAAAGTAGGCGACACAGCAGTCGATATCGCCGAGGGCCGCAACGCCGGGATGTGGACGATCGGTGTCGCGCGCACCGGGAACGAAGTCGGGCTGTCGCAACGCGAATGGGACGCGCTCAGCGATGGCGCGCGCGATGGTCTGTTGCGTGTGGCGCGCGACAAGCTGTACGCCGCGGGGGCTGACTATGTCATTGATACGGTGGCCGAGGTCGACGATACGCTGAACAGTATCGATGAGCGCCTCGCCAGAGGGGAGCGCCCCTGATCCGGACGGGCCCAGGCTGACTGAAACCGGCCCTCGGCGGACCCCGTACCGTGTTCACCATGCGAAATCTCAAGCTCGCGGTCCGAACGGTGGCCAAGAGCCCGTTCGTCACGGTCGTAGCGGTCCTCTCGCTTGCCTTGGGCCTCGGCGCCAACGCGGCGATCTTCTCGATGGTCAACCAGATGTTGCTGCAGCCGCTCCCCGCCGTTGACCCCTCGCGGCTCGTCAATCTGGCGGCGCCCGGCCCGAAAATCGGCCCCAATTCCTGCAACCAGGCCGGCGAGTGCGACGAGGTGTTCAGCTATCCGATGTTCCGCGACCTCGAGAAGGCCAAGACCGGTTTCTCCGGACTGGCGGCACACCGCAGCTTCAGCGTGAATGTCGCGATGGCCGGCCAGACGCCGATCAATGGCGAGGGCATGTACGTATCCGGCTCGTACTTCCCGGTGCTCGGTCTTCGGGCGGCACTTGGTCGTCTGCTCACGCCGGCCGACGACCGGACTATCGACGGGAGTTACGTCGCCGTTCTCGATCACGCGTATTGGGAATCGCAGCTCGCATCCGACCCCAACGTCCTCGGTCGCGTGATCACCGTCAACGGCCGTGACTTGACGATCATCGGGGTGGGCCCGCGCGGCTTCAACGGCACCACACTCGGCTCGTTGCCATATGTCTACGTGCCGATCACGATGCGCGGCGCACTCAGCGCGGGATCCGCGGGATTCGAGCGGCAGCGCGACTTCTACTGGATCTATCTGTTCGCGCGCCTCGCGCCGGGGGTGTCGATCGCCCAGGCACGCGCGGCCGTGGATGCCGTCTACCGCCCGATCTTGAGCGACGTCGAAGCCCCGCTCCAGACGGGGATGAGCGACAGGAAGCTGGCGGAATTCAAGGCGAGACAGATCCGCCTCACCGACGGCCGAAGCGGGCAGAGCGAGATACGTGTGCATGCGAAGACCCCACTGGTGCTGCTTTTCGCGATCACGGGCATCGTGCTGCTGATCGCGTGCGCCAACATCGCGAACTTGCTGCTCGCCCGTGCCGCCGGCCGACAGAATGAGATGGCGGTTCGGCTCTCTATCGGCGCGACGCGCTGGCAGCTCGTCGCACAGCTCCTCACCGAGTCTCTGTTGCTCGCCGTGCTTGGCGGATTGGCCAGCATCCCGGCCGCGCACCTCACGATCGCGGGCATCATGACCATGTTGCCGCCCGAAGCGCTGCGGACGATCGACTTCCACCTGAGCGGCGCGGCCATGCTGTTCACCGGTGCGCTGGCGTTGGCCACGAGCCTGTTCTTCGGTCTGACGCCGTCGATTCGGAGCACGCGCCCGGACGTGGTCACGGCGCTTCGGGGCAGCGCCGGCCAGCTGGCGGGCGGGCGCGCGGCGGCGCGCTTCCGCACGGGGCTCGTCACCGCGCAAATCGCGCTCTCTGTCGTGCTCCTCACCTGCGCCGGTTTGTTCGTCAAGAGTCTCAACAACGTCAGCCGGGTGGACCTGGGTCTCAACGCCGAGAACGTGGTGACGTTCGGCATCTCGCCGAACTTGAGCGGTTACGATACCGTGCGCACCAATGCACTCGTGCAGCGCGCCCGCGATGCACTTGGCGCAATTCCCGGAATCCGAGGGGTGACCACCGCTCTCGTTCCGGTTCTGGCCGGTAACAATTGGAGCCGGCGCATGTCGGTCGAAGGGTTCAGAAAGGAGGCGGACGCCGACGACAACTCTTCGTTCAATGCCGTGGGCCCCAACTACTTCGAGATCCTCGGCGTCCCGGTGATCGCCGGGCGCGACTTCAACGCCAGCGACAACGCGTCGAGCCAGAAGGTGGCGATCGTCAACGAAGCGTTCACCAAGAAGTTCAATCTCGGCCGCGACGCCGTGGGCAAGCGCCTGTCGGTGGACAACGACTCGCTCAACATCGAGATCGTCGGGCTAGTAAAGGACTCGAAGTACGCGGGCGTGACGCAGAAGATTCCGCCGGTGGTCGTGCTGCCGTTCCGCCAAACGGGGATCGCGAGTCCTGTCAACTTCTATGTGCGGACCGCGCTGCCGACGACCGAGACCGTGCGCGCGATTCGCGAAACGATGCGCGCGCTCGATCCGAAGCTCCCGCTCGAAGACCTCAAGACGCTGCCGCAGCAGGTGCGGGAAAACGTCTTTCTCGAGCGTATGATGTCGACGACATCGGCGGCGTTTGCCGTGCTGGCCACGCTGCTGGCGGCGATCGGCCTGTACGGCGTGCTGGCGTACTCGGTGTCTCAGCGTACGCGGGAGATTGGCGTGCGCATGGCGCTTGGCGCCGACAGCGGCCGGGTGCGGGGCATGGTGCTGCGCCAGGTCGGGGCGATGACGGCGATCGGCGGCGCGATCGGGATAGTCGGGGCGTTCGTCTTGGGCCGCGGTGCCGCGGCCCTGTTGTATCAGCTCGAGGGGAACGACCCCCTGGTATTCGCGGCATCGGCGGGGCTTCTGGCGCTTGTCGCAATGGGCGCGGGTCTCGTTCCCGCCATGCGGGCCAGCCGCATTGATCCGATGAGGGCCTTGCGATACGATTGAGGCTGATGCGATGCCTGCCGATTGCCTTGATCGCGCTCGTCGCGTGTGGCGGCCACAAAGACGCGGCGCCACCGGTCACGAGCACGGATACGTTGCAGCTCAGCGCGCCGCGGCAGACCGGTCACCTGTACGGTCCGCCAACGGGCAAGATCCGCGTCGCCAACTTGCTCGAGCTGAGCGGCAAGCCGAGCGGTCCGGTGGATCTCTACGATGTCCGGAATCCCGACTCGACAACGTCGCCGCTGATCGCGAATCTCGCGTATGGCCAACTCTCGCCCTACGTGTCGCCACGCGCCGCCGATCCGGGCTTCCCGAGCAACTTGTATGTGTTCGCGGCCGGGACGAAGAAGCCGCAAAGCCCCTTCAACACCAGCATTGACAACTCGGGGTACAAGGCGACCGATCAGATCACGGTCGCGCTCGGGCCCTCGAACATGCTAAATGGCCTGGCGTTCCCGGCGCTCGTCGAGGCCGGCGCCCGGAACCCGCACTGGATCGACTCCTCGCGCGCGGTGCCGTCAGGAAAGGCGCTCCTGATCGGCCTGCAGGCCAACACGAACGCCGACTCGCTGCCGTATTTCTATCTGGTCGTCGACGGCACGTGCCCGATCGCGACGAACGACCCGAGGGCGAAAATCCCGATGGCTTTGGGAACGGAGCAGCACTACCTGATCGCGCCGGGGTCCCACACGATCGGCCTCGTCACCGCGCCGAGCGGTATCACCAACTGCAACGGGAAGACACCGGTCGGCACCAGTACCCTGAACGTCACGGCCGGCCAACGGTACATCGTGTTCGTCTACGGCCTGGCGAGCGACGGGTACAAGACAATGACGGCGCCCATCACGGCGCCATGAGCGTCATGGCGCGCCACGTCGAGAGTGGCGCGATTCCCGGTCTCATCACGGCGGTCACGCGGCACGGCGAGACAGAGGTCGAGGCGATCGGCGTTCCGCGCGACGCGATCTTTCGCATCTCGTCGATGACGAAGCCGATCACTGCCGCGGCAGCATTGTTGCTCGTCGACGACGGTGCGATCCGGCTCGACGAGTCGGTCGATCGCCTCGTGCCGGAGCTCGCGAACCGCCAGGTGCTGCGTCGGTTCGACTCGCCCCTGGACGACACGGTACCGCGCGTCGGGCGATCGTGATCCGTGATCTCCTGACATTTACCTGGGGATTCGGTGTCCCCATGGTGCCACCGGGCACTTGGCCGATCCAGCGCGCCGCGGTCGCGCTCGGCATCCGGCTCGGCCCACCACATCCCCAGCAACAGCCCGCGCCCGACGAATGGATTCGCCGGCTTGGTACGCTGCCGCTCATGACGCAGCCAGGCGAGCAATGGATGTACGACACGGGCAGCGACGTGCTCAGCGTCCTGATCGCTCGCGCCTCCGGCAAGCCGTTCGACGTGTTTCTCCGCGAGCGCATCTTCGATCCGCTCGGGATGAGGGACACTGGATTCAGCGTGCGCCCGTCCGACATCGACCGGCTACTGACGAGCTACACGGGCGATCTCTCCGTATACGACGAGGCGCAGGGCGGCGAATGGAGTCGCCCGCCCGCCTTCCCGTCCGGCGCCAGTGGATTGGTCTCGACGATCGATGATTATTTGGCGTTCTCGCACTGGGTGCGCCGGTACGAAAGCGTCATGGCGAAGGACCAGCTGACCGCCGCGCAACGGGGCGCAACGGCAAATTGGTTGCCTGGGTATTTCCACAACCACGGTTGGGGGTTCGGCGTGGAGGTCGATCTCGCCACCGGGCGTTACGGGTGGGACGGTGGCCTCGGCTCCATCTGGCGCGTGGATCCCGCGAAGGATCTCGAGTTGATCCTCCTCACCCAACGCGCCTGGACCTCGCCCGTCCCACCCGATATGGCTGCCGACTTTCTCAGTGCTTTTTGAAGATCGACTTGGGAATCATCATGTGCACGCCCACGTTCCCGTCGACCAACTCAGTGATATGCAGATCCGCGGCGATGCTGGCCAGCCGATAGGCTTCCATCGTCGATAACCCACGGGTAGACGACAGGAACGCGATCATCTCCTGCACGGCCACTTTCGTCGCCTGTGTCAGATCCTTGTCGGTGCCCATCGTGATGTAATAGGTCGGCGTCTCAGCGCGCGGCCACGTCAGATGCATGTCCTTGCGCACGATGAGCTGCACGCGCCCCTCGAGTGATGTCTCGATCGCGGTCTGGTCGACCTCGCCATCGCCCTGCGCCACGTGCCCGTCGCCGATCTCGAACAGCGCCCCAGGTGCGTGGACGGGAATGAACAGAGTCGTTCCGGCGACCAAGTACTTGTTGTCGAGATTGCCGGCGTGCATGCCGGGTGGATTGCTGGAGAGCCGGCCGGAGTCAGGCGGTGGCGCGTCGCCCATGCTCCCGAAGAATGGGTGCAACGGGATGGTGATATCGGGCCCGAGCGATGCGGTCATGTGCACTGTATCGAGCTGGATAATGCGCGTGCGTCCGGAGTCGGCGCAGTTCTCCTTCAGGAACCCGCTGCAACCGTTGTAGCCGTAGTCGATGTCCGGCCGGATCTCGAGGATCCGCACCTCGAGCACATCGCCGACCTCGGCGCCATCGACTGCGATCGGCCCGGTGAGGATATGACCGCCCGGTCCCTTGTCGGTGACCTGCGTGGTGATGTCACGCAGCGCCTGCTGCACTCTGGCCGGCGCGAGGCCGGCCTTCTCCAGCCGGTCCGGCACGTTGGTGAGCATCGTGTGGACCACGACGATGTCGCCTGACGCCACGTGCAGCACCGGCGTTGCCGCGGCGCTGTAGTAGCCCCACGCCACGGTCGCTGGCGTGGCGGGCAACTGATGAACATGCGGCGTTTGTGCCGCCGCCATCTTGACGATCAAGAGGAGAGCTGCTAGGTATGTTCGCATGGAAGAGAAGAATACGGATGTCATCCAAGGTACGCTCGACCTGTTGATTCTCAAGACGCTGAGCCTGGCGCCGATGCACGGCTTCGGCATCGCGCGCCGCGTGGAGCAGGTGTCGCGCGGCGTGTTCAAGGTCAACCCGGGCTCGTTACTCGTCGCGTTACAACGCTTGGAGCGCGCCGGTTGGCTCGACGCCGAGTGGCGCCAGACCGAGAACGCGCGCCGCGCGAAGTTTTATACACTGACCAAGACGGGCAAGAAGCAACTCGAGGTCGAGACCGAGGACTGGACGCGGCGGGCGGGCGCCGTCATGCGGCTGCTCAAGGTCGAGGGTTGAAAATCATGTCGCTTTGGCGCCAGACCACGCGCGGGCTGTGGACGCTGACCCATCGAAGGGCGGCCGATCAGGACATCGCCGACGAGGTGCGGCATTACCTGGAGCTGCAGGCGGCCGAGGGAGGGCCGCGGGGTCATGCGGCGATGGTCCAGGAGCAGGTGCGCTCCTATGGGTGGGAGAACGTGGTCGACCAGGTGATCGGCGATGCGCGCTACGCGGCGCGGCGCCTGCTCGCGTCGCCCGGATTTGCGACGGTTGCCGCGCTGACGCTCGCGGTGGGAATCGGCGCCAGCACCGCGATCTTCAGCGCCGTCAACCCGATCCTCTTCGAGCCGTTGCCATATCCCGACGCGGGTCGAGTCCTGATGATCTCGGACCGCGACGAGGGTGGCGGTCGCCAGGACGTGACGTTCGGCACGTACGCCGAGCTCGCCGCGCGCAGTCGCTCGTTCAGCGCGCTCGCGGTCGTCAAGCCGTGGCAGCCGACGTTGATCGGTCGGGCCGAGCCCGAACGGCTCGACGGTCAGCGCGTGAGCGCCGGGTATTTCCAGGCTCTAGGCATCCCGCCGCACCTCGGCCGCGATTTCGACGCGGCTGACGATCGGCCGCATGGGCAAAATGTGGTCATTATCAGCGACGCCCTGTGGCGCAGGGACACGACCATCTTGGGGCGGCAGTTGACGCTCGACGGGAACCGCTTCACGGTCATTGGCGTGATGCCGGCCGGCTTCGACAACGTCTTGCAGCCGTCGGCTCAGCTCTGGTCACTCCTCCAGTACCAGTCCTCGGCCCCCTTCCTCCGCGACGCGGGCAATCATGATACGCGCGAGTGGGGTCATCATCTGACCATGATCGGTCGTGTGCGGCACGGTTTGTCCACAGACGTCGCCCGTCGCGAAGTGGCTGATCTCGCTCGAACGCCGACGCCGGAGTTCGCGCGGCCATTCTGGGCGTCGCTGAACGACGGGTTGCTCGTGCACTCGCTCCAGGACGACGTCACGAGCGGCGTGCGTCCCGCGCTACTCGCGATTCTTGGCGCGGTCCTCTTGGTGCTCACCATCGCGTGCCTCAATGTCACGAATTTATTGCTGGCGCGCGGCGTCCAGCGCCGGGGCGAGCTCGCCATGCGCGCGGCGCTCGGCGCGGGCCGCGCGCGGATCATCCGGCAGCTGCTGACCGAGAGTCTGCTCCTGGCGCTCGTCGGTGGCGTGCTCGGACTGGCACTGGCGACGTTCGGAACGCGTGTGCTCGTGGCCCTGAGCCCGCCCGAACTGCCACGCGTCAGCGCGATCGGAATCGATGGCGTGGCGTTCCTGTTCGCCTTCGGCGTTACCACCATCTGCGGCGTCAGTATCGGGTTGATCCCGGCCCTCCAGAACACGCGGAATCTCCGGTCTCGGCATCAGCATTCGCTGCGCGGCGCCCTCGTCATCAGTGAAGTCGCGCTGGCATTGGTGCTGCTCGTGGGCGCGGGATTGTTGCTGCGCAGCTTGAACCATCTTTTCGGGGTGTCGCCCGGGTTTGATCCCTCACACGTCGTGACCATGCAGGTGCAGGATACCCGTGCGCGTTACCAGTTCTTCGCTCAGGCGCTCGACGCTGTACGCCGCGTGCCTGGTGTGACCTCCGCGGCGTTCACGAGCCAGTTGCCGTTGAGCGGTGAGGTTGACGGATACGGCGCGCACATGGAGTCCAACACTCGTTCCGACGAATCCGGTGACTTCAGCGCGCTGCGATACACGGCCAGCCCGGCCTACCCGCAGACCCTGGGGATCGCGCTCCGACGCGGTCGGTGGTTGGATGACCACGACATCGCCGGACGGCCACACGTGGTCCTCGTCAGCGAATCATTCGCCAAGCACAATGTCCCCGACCAGGACCCGATCGGTCAGCGTCTCCGTCTGGGCCCGGACACGACGTGGGAGACCATCGTGGGCGTGGTGGACGACGTCAAACAGATCTCGCTCGCCGGAGACCAGACAGACGCGGTGTACACCACGACCTCGCAGTGGTCATGGGTCGACTCCAGGCAATCCCTCGTGGTTCGCGCACGACACGATGCCGCTCCTCTCGTGCCCGCCATCAAGGCCGCCGTCTGGTCGGTGGACAAAGACCAGCCGATCATCCGCGTCGCGATGATGGACGATCTCGTCGCGCAGTCCGAGGCCAAGCGCCACTTCGCGCTCACGGTCTTCGAAGCATTCGGCCTCGCGGCGCTGGCGCTGGCCGCGATCGGCCTCTATGGCGTCCTCTCCGGCTCCGTGACCGAACGCCTCCGCGAGATCGGCGTACGATCCGCCCTCGGCGCCTCGCCCGGCGACATCCTGACACTGATCGTTCGCCAGGGCATGACGCTGGCCGCGCTCGGCGTCGCGCTCGGGTTGCTCGGCGCGATCATCGCCAGTCGCGCGATCACGACACTCCTCTTCGGCGTGTCCGCCCTCGATCCGGCGACCTACCTCGGGGTCATCATCGTGCTGCTCGTCGTCTCCGGCCTGGCGTGCTGGCTGCCGGCCACGCGGGCGTCCGGCGTCGCGCCACTCATTGCCCTTCGCACATCATGATCGCCTTAGTCGTGTGGGCTCAGCTGGCGAGCTTGGCCAGTATGGACAATCGGACCGCCGAGCGGTACGTCCGCACCATGCCGGCCGACAGCTTTCGCAAGTACTCGGCGGTCATCCGCGAGGACGACGAACGACGCTATATCATCGACCGCGACGTGCCGATCAAGACGACCGATGGCGCCAGCGCCTGTGCCGCGCTGGTCGTCCGGCCGAGATCCGCGACCGCGAAGTTGCCGGCGCTGCTCCAGTTCAGCATCTACCATCCGCTGATGAGCGAGGCGCGGCGGTCGGCGTCGCACGGCTACGTCGGGGTAGAAGCCGAGCCACGCGGAAAGCAGTGCGGCACGGGCGCGCCTGTTCCGTACGAGCACGACGGGACTGACGCCGCGGCCGTCATCGACTGGATCGCGGCCCAGCCGTGGAGCGACGGGCGGGTCGGTATGTACGGTGGGAGCTACAATGGCGGCGCGCAGTGGGCCGCCGCGAAGCATAGGCCCAAGGCGCTCAAGGCTATCATGCCCCAGGCGCCCGTCGCGCCTGGGATCGATGTGCCTATGGAGGGGAATGTCTTCTGGATGTTCGTGTATCCATGGACGTTCTATACGACGGACGGGAAGGACAACGACAATGCCGTGTATAGCGACACCGGGCGGTGGCATCGGCTCGACCGCGACTGGTATGTGAGTGGTCGCGCGTTTCGCGATCACGACAAGATCGACGGGACGCCGAATCCGTTCTTTGATCGATGGCTCGATCACCCTAGTTACGACGCGTACTGGCAGGCGCTGATCCCCTATCGCGACGAGTTCGCCAAGGTCGACATCCCGGTGCTTCAGACCGCGGGGTACTACTTTGGCGGACCCGGTGCGGCGCTCTATTACTTCAGCGAGCACCACAAGTACAACCCGCGCGCTGAGCACTATCTCGTGATCGGGCCGTACGACCATTTTCGGGCGCAGAGTGGGCCGGACACGAACGTCATCGCGAACTATCACCTCGATTCGGCCGCGATGGTCGATCTGCGCGAGCTTCGGTACCAGTGGTTCGATTACCTCTTCAAGGGCGCGCCGAAGCCCGCATTGCTGCAGAGCGCCGTGAATTACGAGGTCATGGGTGCGGACGTCTGGAAGCACGCGCCAACCATCGCGGCCATGGCCACGGGCAAGAGTCGCGTCTACCTGACGGCGACGACGCAGACCGTCGATCTCGCGGACCGGAGCGACGTCGATCGCGTCTCACCCGGGGGTGGCATCATCGACACGGTGATCGACACGTGGAACGGCGTCGAGACCATCAGCAAACCCTTCGCCAAGCCGACAGAGGTCAGCGGCCTTTTCTCAGGTTCGCTGAGTTTCATCGCGAACAAGAAGGATTTCGATTTCCAGATCCAGCTTTACGAGCTCACGCCAAAGGGCGAATACCTGCAACTCGCGCCCTACTGGTCCCGCGCGAGCTATGTCGATGACCTGACCCAACGACACCTGCTGACCCCCGGCAAGCGCCATCACATTGAGTTCACCGGCAACCGACTCATGAGTCGGCTGTGTCAGGCTGGCAGCCGGATCGTGGTCGTGCTCAGCATTATCAAGAGTCCTGGTCAGCAGATCAACTACGGCACCGGAAAGGACGTGAGCGAGGAGACGATCGCCGATGGACGGGAGCCGCTTCGGATCCAGTGGTTCGGCGACAGTTTTATTGATGTCCCAGTGAATCCAGCACGCTCATCAACCGCGTCCACGGCGTCACCGCCACATGCATCCCGATGAACCTCTCAGGTGTTAACCCCTCGCGTTTGACCGCCTCGACGACCTCGATCGCGGTTTCGGGGAATGCCAGCCCCGAGGGATAGAGCTGGATACCCTCGGCCGTGTATACCAGATGTCGGTTCGGGAGATACACCATCACCATGCGGTCCAGCCCTTCGGTATGAAACGGGATCAGCTCAATGCAATTGTCACCAGTGCCAAGCGTCATCCGCGCGCTCACCGGTCGGATGATCGGCGAGCGGGGCGCGCGTTCGAGGCTGTCCGGCAAGAGCGTATGCGGCGCGCGCGCGCGCTCGGTTACCACGCGCACGTTTCGGTCGAGCACGTAGATCGGGATGCCGCGCGCGACATATTCGCGCAGCCCGGCGACGTGCCACCAGAAATCGGTTGTCGTGATGACGCCCTTGACGGGAAGGCCAGGGAACTGGCGGGCTGCCTCGGCGATCACCTGCCGTGAATATCCGGCCGAGATCGGCGCTTCGATCACAACGACACCGTCGGGCTGGCGGACGAGGGTCGAGTTCCATCCCGCCACGATCTGCACGATCCCAGGCGCGATCTCATGCGATCCGCGCAGCGGCGACGTCATGCTGAGACCACCCGGGCCTCCGGTGCCTAGCGGAACGGAGTCGGCTGCAATGCACCCAAAGCCGCAGCTCGGGGCCTTGTCCGAGGGCGGCAGATCGAACGTGCCGTCGGGTGCCGCAATCACGCGCACGGCCCCGTAACTCACGCTCTCCGAGGGCCGGCCGTTCAGCTCCGTGTCGATTTGGCGCGGGTACCAGATGCCCGGCCGCTCGATGCTCCAGTCGGAATAGCGAATGCGCTGCGTCACGTCGCCCCAGGCGGTCCAGAACACATTCTGACGGAACGCCCGCCGGACTTCGACCATCCGCGGAAACCCATTCTCGGCCTCGAAGAAGATGCGCACCGGGCTTCGTCCCACGTGAAAGGTCACGACATGGTGCCGGACGAATCGGAACACGGTGTCGTTCTCCCGGCGAAGATCCGGCGCGCCGAGCGCCGTGTACAACAGGTGCTCGGGCGCGAGCAGCAGGGCCAATGTGTCGGGCGCAAGCGCGAAGCGGGGGCCGTCGCCCGAGTCGCCGGCGGCTTGGACCACCGTGGCGAGCGTCCAGATCGTCCGTGTAACACTACTCCCGGTGTCCGCTATTCCCTGGTAAGACCTGGTGCGGACAGCGCGCCGCGTGCCGACGACGTCGCGCCAGTCGTCAACGGCCCGTTGGTCGATGAAATACGGGCCATCAAACCATTCGGAGTCTCCGATATGATAGGTCACACCGCGGCCAATAAGCTCGAGCGTCTTGACCGCTCGCCAGCGGTCTTCGCCGCCGATAGCGGCGATGCCGCGTCGCACGATGCTGTCGGCGGGTTCGGCGGCCGGTCGCGCTAGCGCAAAGGCAAGAATCAAGGCGTGTAGTACCATGCCGCACACTATCGCTCTATCGTAGCCAGACCATCGCGATATTCAGCCGAAGCGGCGCCCGGGGCGGCGATGCGTTGATGGCGTGCCGCGAAGCGGCCGCCGCATGCCGCCACCGCGGTTGGCTCTGGACGCGCCCGAAAGCCAGATTGCTCCCATGCGGCGAAAGGCGATCGCGGCGCTCTGGCTGCTCGGCGGGTGCACAACCGTCGGGCTGCTTTCGGCCGTGCACCAGTACTACACGAACCTGGCCGAGGGCGAGGCGAACACCACGTGGAACGACACGTTGGGTCGTCAGCTCACGTACTGGTTCGCGTGGGGTCTCGTGGTCCCGCTGATCGTCCTCTTGAGCCGCCGCGCCCCGCGTATCGCCGTGCTCGTCCTCGCCGCGGTCCCCATGAGCGTCGCGCGCTCGGCGGCGACGTACGCGATTCGCGCGGTCTTCGTCCCGTGGCTCGACCTCGAGCCGCACGGGTTCGTGCTCTACACGCGAGCGTGGCTCCGCATCGATCTCATCACGTACGTCGCGCTCGTCTCGGTTGTCCTGGCAGCCGCGCATTGGCTCCGCGCGACGCAACTCGACGCGGAGCTCTCCCGCGCGAGGTTGCGCGCACTCCAGATGCAGGTGCATCCGCATTTTCTGTTCAACACGTTGAACACGATCGCGATGTTGATTCGGACGGCGAATGCGCAGCGGGCGTTGACCGTGCTGGCCGAGCTCGGCGATCTGATGCGGCAGATGCTCGATGACGACAGCCGGCCCGAAGTCCCGTTACGGGAAGAGCTGCGGTTTCTCGAAGGCTACCTGGGCATCGAACGGGCGCGCTTCCCGGACCTGCTTCAAGTTGAGATGAAAATTGACCCGGCAACGCTCGACGCCCACGTCCCGCGGCTCATCCTGCAGCCTCTCGTAGAAAACGCGATTCGACATGGCATCGCGAAAAACACATCGAATCGCGTTCTCTCGATCAGCGGAGACCGGCAGGGCCCGATGCTGTCCCTGACCGTGTACGACAATGGCCCTGGCCCAGTCGTGGACGCATCGGACGGCGTTGGCCTAGCGAATACCCGCGAACGATTGCGCCATCTGTATGGCGACAAGGCGAGCTTTTCACTCACCGCGGGGCAAGGCGGCGGGGCCAGTGCGAAGATTACCCTCCCATGGCACACATCGTAACAGTCGCCATCGTCGACGATGAGCCCCTCGCGCGCGAGGGCCTTCGCGCGCTGCTCGTTGGCGACCGCGACGTGCAAGTCGTCGCCGAGTGCGCCGACGGCCAGGCCGCGATCGAGGCGATACGCCGGACCAAGCCAGATATCGTGTTCCTCGACGTCCAGATGCCGGAGGTCGATGGCTTCGATGTCATCCGAGCGCTCGCGGATGCAGGCGATCCGCTGCCGGCCGTCGTGTTCGTCACCGCCTATGATCAGTACGCGCTCAAGGCATTCGATGTCCACGCGGTCGACTATCTGCTCAAGCCGTTCCACGACGAGCGATTCGCCGAGGCACTCGCCAGGGCCAAGGCGCGCCGCGGCGAGGACATGACCGAGCGCATCGCGCGCTTGCTCGACGAGCGGAAGCCCAAGATCATGCGGGTGCTGGTCAAGACGGGCGGCCGCGTGCTGTTCATCAGGGCCGATGAGATCGACTGGATCGAAGCGGCCGACTATTACGTCAAGCTGCACGTGGCCGGCAAGGTGCACATGCTCCGCGAGTCGATGGCCGCGCTCGAGGCGCGGCTCGACCCCGAGCTGTTCTTCCGCGTGCACCGCTCGGCGATCGTCAACCTCGAGCGCGTCCGCGAGCTGCAGCCGTTCTCGCGTCGCGAGCACGTGCTCGTGCTGCGCGACGGCACGCGATTGCGGCTGACGCGCAGCAGGCGAGAACGGTTGGCCGAATTATTGGGTCAGCGATTGTGATTGCTTCGGCAGCTCATTTCGGGTCGAGCTTCCGACCCGCGTTCAGGTTGTCGAAGTTGAGCATCGCGTTGTACACGAGGAAGTACGACCCGACGGTCTCGCCACGGTAGATCGGGTTGATCGCGAACAGCACGACGTGCCCCTTCTCGACCGGCACGTCGACGACCATCGGATGCTCGGCGATCTCGCCACCGCCGTCGAGCAGCCCCGAGACGAGCAACGACTTCTTGTCCGCGAACCGGAGCGCGACGCGCGGGCGCTGGTCGGGTGGGATGATGTTGATCGGCCGGCGCTCTTGCTCTTCGGTGACCGGCGCCGCCATCCACGGGTCCGTCTTCGCCTCGGGCAAGGCCTCATTCGCCGTATCCATGGCGGGGCGACCCTGCACGACATCGGGGTCGTCCGCGGTACCACGACCCGTTCCGCGCGCGCTGTCGCCGCCGAAGCGCCGGAACCGGGTTCCGCGGACGTTCGTGAGGCGGAAGCTCGTGCCCTCTTCCGTGTAGACGGCGAGACCATCGCGGATTCCATACGTGATCGGACTCGCATCGTCGACGATCTTCGTCCGCAGCACGCTGCCGACGACGTGACCGTGGGGTGGGTCTTGCACGAATACGCCGTTCGTTAATCCGTAGTCGGTCGCCAGTTCGGTGAATGAGCCCGCAGTGACGATCACGCCACCGTGCGCGACGAAGCTCTGGAGGTGTTCGAGGCCCTGCCAGCCGAGTCCGGGGCGGATGTCATCGGTCTCGGCCCAGGTGCCGATGTTCGGCGTCAGGGTCGTGTGCTTCCATGGCATTGGGTTTCGCCACATTGGAAGGCCGTCGACGATCGAGGTCACGCTCGTTGAAGATGGTGGCAACAATATCACGTCGTATTTCGCATTGAGATCAGGCGCTTTTGCGATCTCTTGCGTACTGAGATACGTGAACGGCACCTCGGCAAAATCGAGCGTCTGCCGCCACCAACCCTCGTCTTGCGTGTCCAGCCACGTGTGCACGAGGGCGACGCGCGCAGCGCGCGCCGGATGAGTCTTCACAGTCGGCGCCGATGCGACCGCGTAGGCCGTCAGCCCGAGCGTCTTGACGGCGTCGGCCAGTCCGGGTGCGTTCTTGACGATGAACGACCCACGGTTGAAAGCCTTGCCAGAGAGATGGAACGTGTCCTCGGCTACTGCGATATCTGCTGCCTTGAGCCGGTAGCGCAGTGTGACGAGCGCATTGTCGCCGTTGTGATTGATGACGTAGGTATTTCCCGACCCGACCACACCTCCCGGCGCGCGAACGGTGTCCGTCACTGGCTGGCTCGCGACGTTGAGCACCGCGGGGTCCGTTACCCGCACGGCCTCGACCGCGAACAACTCGGGGAAGGTCCACCCCGTGTCGTCATACGGCGTTTTCTGCGGGTCGTTCGGGCTCCAGTACTGATAGTCGAGCAGCGCGTCAGCAATGCGCGAGTAGGGCTGATCCATGCGAACGATGTAACTGCCCGTTGGGAAAGCGCGCGTGGTATCGCCGTGAGCCCTGTGGATGGATACCGTGAATGGGCTCGTCGCGCGCACGATTTCCACGTGCTGCTTCTGAAGGATGCGCAACAGCTCGGCCTGCGTTCCCGGGCGCGAGTCATCGGCCGGGAGAACGTAGGCGGCCGGCCCTTCCGTGTGGGCCTTCAAGATCGACCGCTTGCTCTTCTCGTAGAAATTCTCGAGAAATTGGTGACGATTGTTGGCGAAGTAGCTAAGCGAGACCAACAGCCCGGTTTCTTCGTAGTTGTTGTTGTCCCGCATCGACCACTTGACTCGCGGTAGGGGCGGATTCTGGCGATACCATGTCCGATTGGTCTCACTCGGATCGAGCGACCGCTCTTCGGTCTCGGGCATGGCGTTGCCGAATGTCTCGTACAGCCGGCTGATGCCATTGTGCGTCGCGGCCATGAACATGAGATAACCGGGCGACCAGGTATCGAAGTCGCCGTGGGCGAACACGCCGGGCATGCCGAACCGCGTCATCTCCTGCACGTTGTTCCACCCGATCATCTGCCACTCGTTGGTGAGCAGGGGATCGAGCCAAGCGTTATACGGACCATCACCCACGGTGTTGTCGTACAGATAGGGAACCGACTCGTGCAAGTCATGCAGGACCTGCGCATGCCAGTCGAGATATGTATTCAACACGTTCTGCGACAACTTCAGCGTGAGCCCCATCGCGTCGCGATTGTTGTCGTGCGCCACATAGTGTCCCCAGTAGAGCAGATTGGGATACGTCTCGCCCGGGTGCGCCGCATGCCAGCGCGACAGGTCCACCATGCGATCACGTCCATCGACTTCGACGATAGGCGTGATCAGCGTGATGAGATGATCCCGGATGTTCTTGACGTAGGGGCCCTCGTCGACCGCGAGCCGGTACGCGAGCTCCATCAGCGCTGACGGCGCGCCGGATTCTGTCGAGTGGATCGTCCCGGTGATGTAGTAGATCGGCGTCGTAGAGTCGACCAGCGCGGCCGCTCGATGGTCGTCCATGCCGATCGTGCGAGGATCGCCGAGCTGCGCCAATCGGGCGCGGTTCGCATCGAGGCTGGCCATGAGGGCCTCCGATGCCACGGCGACGGCGACCATCTCGCGGCCTTCTTCGGTCTTGCCGATCGAGAACACGCGGACGCGCGGCGTGGCCGCCGCGAGCTTGCGCATGTACGCATACACGTCCGTCGAATACGGGAGTTTCGATGGTGAGCCGGCGATGTCGCCGAGCACCGACTGGGGGGTCGGCACGGTCGACGATGCCGGCAGGTAATCGACGAGCGGCGACGTGAAGAACGGCGCCGTTGTGTACTCGTGGATTTTGCGGGTGTAGGCCGAGTCGATCGGCTGGGCCGCGGCCTGGGAGGCCAGGGCGGTCATGGCGGCGAGGGAGCCGAGAATGGCGAAGCGCGACATGGGCGAGAATGTACACCTGGCCATTCCAGCCGGCTATGCTTCTTGTCATGTGCCGGAACATCAAAGTGCTGTACAACTTCGACCCGCCAGTCACTGACGACGAGGTGCGGGCGGCGACCCTGCAGTTCGTGCGCAAGGTCAGCGGTTTTTCGAAACCTTCGAAGGCGAACGAAGCCGCGTTTCAGCAGGCGATCGACGAGATCTCCTCGGCGACGGCTCGGTTCCTGAGCGTGCTCGAGACGCAAGCGCCGCCGAAGAACCGGGAAGAGGAGGCCGCCAAGGCCAAGGCCCGGGCGGCCACTCGGTTCGGCACTTAGCGACTACCCGGCGGGACCACGTTGTTCATCCGCAGATACTCGATCATCTGCCCGTAGTGGTCCATGGCGTGGATGAGCGCCTCCTCGGCGAGCCCGAGGCGCGTAGCATTGTTGATGAGCGGCGATTGTGGCGTCCCTTTAATCATCTCGTTGCCATCATCGATCATGTTCGCGGCCCGATGCAGGGCGTCATATGATCCCTTCACGTATGCGATGATCTGGTCCTTCGTCCGGACCGTATCTGGCCCTTGCTCATCGCCGGCGTCGGGCGGTGGCGCCTGGCCCATCATGGCCGCGGCCGCGATGTAGTTGAACGCGGCGAGATGCTTGGCCTGGTCGCCGAACGTGCGAACGTGATGAAACTCGCCCTCAGTCGGCGCGAACGAATACTTGACCGCCGGCATGGCCTGGATGACGGCGATCATTTGCTTCTCTTGCTGACTGACCCAATAGTCGGTCACCCGACTCGACGGAAGATGCGCTGTTTGCAGCAGCATCATGCACAGGAGGTAGCTCATACCTCCATGCTAGCACTTCAAGTTGACTTTAAGTCAAGAGCCGCGCGGTCTGACACACTCGGCGAGCTGCACGCACTTGCAGGTCAGCAGCTTCTCGAGCAGATCCTTCATCCGCTCAGCCCGTTCGATGAGTTCGTTCACGTCCTCGAGCTTGCGCGTTGCCATGGCCTGCCATCGCGCCGAGGCCGGCGTGGTCCGATCGAAGCCGTTCAGTAACCGCCGGATCTCGGCCACCGAGAACCCGGCACTCTTGGCGAGCTGGATCAACCGCAACACGTCCGCCGCACTCGCGTCATACACGCGCCGGCCGCTCACACGCGTGGGCGGCGCCAGGAGTCCCACGCTTTCGTAGTAGCGCAGGGCTGACGGTCGAACGCCGGACTTTCGGGCCAGGTCCCCGATCGAGAGCTTGACTTCAAGCATACTTGAAGAGTTACCATGAGACGATGGATATGCAACTCTTCTGCACGGATCTGGGCCGCGCCCCCGAAGTAAAGAACATTCTCAGCAAGGCTACCGCCCGACACTCCACGGATGACGGAGTCATCGTCGAGTTCCCGGACGACGATGCGACCGCGCGCACGCTGCTCGAATTCGTGCTCGCCGAGCGCCGCTGCTGCGCATTTTTCGGCTACGAGCTGGGATTCTCACCGGGACTGACGCTCAGACTGCGCGCGAGCGGCATGTACCTGCTGCCACTCAAGGCGATGTACGGACCATGAAGCGCGCGATCCCGCTGGTCGGCGCCATCGTCTGCTCGGTCGCTTGCGCGGGATCTCCCGTCGTCGTCGGCGCGCTGTCGGCGGTCGGCCTCTCGTTTCTCCGGAACGATTGGCTGCTCGTCCCGCTCGAGATCGCATCCATTGGTCTCGTCATACGCGGCCTTCCTCGAACGCGCGAAATTGCGGCATTCGGCGGCTCCGCACTGCTCATCGGCATGTATCAGTCGGGAGTGTCGGCCGCTGTTCTGATTGGCCTCGGCGCAGCATTTCTGTTAGCTGCCATGCTGAAGAAGTGAGTCCGCGTGCGCGGCAAAGGCCTCCGGATCCAACGGAGGCCCAGCCGAGGTGTTGAGCTGATGCATCCAAAAATCGGGACGCGGCGGCGTAGGCCCATCCCAGCGTGCGGTCGGTCCGTAGAGCAAGTAGACGTCCCATGCGTCCTGCCGAAGGCCGAGCACCGGGTCATATCCGTGCACGAGTAGTCCCGACGCGTCCCAGAAATGCGTCGCGCGTGGGTCGGGTACGAATCGCGTGGCCAGGGCGACGTCGGACTCTTGGCCTTGCCGCTTAGGCACCCACACGACGTAGGCGGCGAGACGAGGATCAGGTTGGCGAGCGAGCAGGACCTGCTCGACTTCGGATGCTCCCCGAAGACACTCCCCTCAGCTGGGAGCGACGAGCATGATCACGCGAACTTTGCCGACGTTCGCGTTGAACATGCCCCGCAGCGGCTCGCCGTCAGCGGTAATCACGCGATAAGGCGATGACGGCCCACTCGGCGCGCACGCCGCGAGCCATAGCGTCGCCGCGATGATCCAGGCGACGACCGCCACGCGGAGACTGATCGTGATCCACCGACCAACCGCGGTCGGACAGGCATTCGCATCGACACTCCGATACGTTCGCCAGTAAGCGATGCCGAGCACACCGGCGGACCCCAGCAGCAGCGGCAACCGATACGGTGCTAATCCTGCCGCGGCGACCGCCCCGCCCGCGCCGAGGAGCGCGATTGTAATGGGACCGGCGCAACACAGCCCGGCGATCGCGGCGGTCAGCGCACCCACCAATCCGCCGGCCGCGGCGCCGCCGGCGAGCCACGGCGATCTAGCCATGATCGGCCGCCAGGAGCGCGTCGAGTATCACCCGCGCACTCGGCGTCCGCAGCCGGCATCCGCTACCTGCGTCCAGCGTCCCACCGTCGATCACATCGCGACCGCCGACGAGCACGGTCGGCGACGCGTACCGGAGCGCATGCGGTGGGGCGTCCGCCGCGGCGCGGTCCCACTCGGTCCACGTCGCCGGCTGTCCCGCGCGCGTGAGCGCCTCGCGCAGGGCGCTGCGGGCGGCCTCGACGTTCGGGCACGTCGCGTCAAAGATCAATTCGACGCAGGATCGGGCAGTCACCTTTCAGTCCTTGCCGCCGACACTCGGCGGTCAACTCAGTCAGAATCGCCCGTACGCGCTCGAGCTCGGCGAGCTTGCCATCGATACGCGCGAGCGCTCGCTCGGCCCGGGCTTGCACCTCGGGACACGCGGTGTTTTCCAGCAACTCGGCGATGTCGTCGAGCGTAAAGCCGAGTCCTTGCGCGTGCTTGATGAAGCGGACGCGGGTGACGGCGTCGGCATCATATTCCCGGTATCCGGACGCTTGCCGCCGCGCGGCGGCCACGAGGCCGCGTCGCTCATAGTATCGCAGCGTCTGCACGTTGACCGCGGCCTGTGCCGCGAGCTGGCCGATGCGCATACCCAAGTCTAAACCCTATACTCCGGTATAGAGTCAATGATTAGAGCCATCGTCCTCGTTACCATGCTCGCGGCCGTCCCCGCGGGGGCCCAGCTCTGCGAGCAGGCCGAGTTTCGTGATTTGTATTGCATGCGACTGCTGCCGACGGCCGGTTATGACTCGGTCGTCGCGCACGTGGCGTTGAGCCGGTCGCCGGGGCCGTTCACGGTGACGATGACCGCCGACGGCCGGATGGTCTACGCGCCGATCGCCACGATCACTGGCTTGCCACCGCATCACACGTACGTCGCGTGGGCGATGCCGCCGGCCACGTTCCCCCGAGAGCGCCTCGGGACGGTCACCAACGGAACGACTGAGCTTCGGCCGATCGCGATGGACCCGTTCGTGGTGATCGTCACGGAGGAGCCGGGCGGACGCATAGCGCTCCAGGGTCAGTCGCCGAGCTCCCGGCTGCAGCCCGCCGATTTCTTGCGATTCGCGCTGGGCGCATCGAACGACTCTATGCCGATGACCATGCGCATGGGGGATACGACGCAATGGACCATGATCCCCATGCCACCGGGCCTAGCGATGCTACCATCTGAGATGGCGTTGCGCCCCGCGATCGCGCCGCTGCTGCCGCGAGCCGATAGCGCCCCCGAAGCGCACCCGAGTCGAGTGATCCATCTGAGCAACGGCGACACGCTCCACCTGGCCGCCGGTGTCGTGCGGCGCCACGTAGCCGGTCATGACGCCATCATGTACGCGTACAACGGCCAATACCCAGGGCCGCGCCTCATGGTGCACCAGGGCGACTCGATCATCGTCGATTTCGCGAATCACTTGGACCAGCCGTCGAGCATCCACTGGCACGGCATCCGTCTCGACAATCGCCATGATGGCGTCGATCCCGTCCCGCCTGGCGCCGAGTTCACGTATCACCTTCGTTTCCCCGACGCGGGCGTTTATTGGTACCACCCGCATGTTCGGGAGGACATGGAGCAGAACCTCGGGCTATTTGGCAACATCGTCGTGGGCCCCCAGCACGACGAGTTCGCGATCTTGGACGATCTGCTCGTGAACGACAATGGCCTCGTCCCCTACGGTCGCGACGCCGCGACGCACGCGCTCATGGGGCGTTTCGGCAACGTCAGGTCCCGGCATCACTTCACAGCCAAGGCCGGCCAGGTCGTCCAGTTCGCGTTCACCAACGTCGCCAACGCCCGGGTGTTCAACCTGTCGTTTCCCGGCACGCGCATGAAGATCATTGGGAGTGACGCCGGGCGGTATGAGCACGAGGCGTGGGTGCCGAGTGTCGTGATCGCGCCGGCCGAGCGATACATCGCTCAGGTGCGTTTTGATCGGCCGGGCAGGGTCCCGCTCGTGAGTCGCGTACTCGGCCTGGATCATCTGTTCGGCCGTTTCGTCCCGTTCGACGATACGCTTGGGTTTGTCGACGTAAGCGCGACGCGCGCGGCGGGGGCGAACGATTTCGAGACGCTGCACGCGGGTGACGACCTCGCGCGCTATCACGGCTACATCGACCGTCCGGCGGACCGGACGCTGGACCTCGAGCTGGAAACGCACGATCTGCCCTTCGTGACCCAGCAGCTCATGCGGCTCGACTCCTCGTATTTCGCGCCGGTGGAGTGGGTCGGCAGCATGCCCAACATGAATTGGGCGTCGACCTCGAAGCAGGTCCGGTGGGTCCTGCGCGACCCGGCGACCGGCCGGGAGAACATGGACATTGGCTGGACGTTCCACCGGGATACCCTGATCAAGCTCCACATCGTGAACGAGCGGCGCACCCTGCATGGGATGAATCATCCGATCCACCTGCACGGGCAGCGCTTTTTGGTACTAGCGGTGAACGGTGTCGCGAACCAAAATCTGGTCTGGAAAGACACCGTGCTGGTTCCGGCCGGGGGCACGGTGGACATTCTGATGGATCTCAGCAATCCCGGTCGCTGGATGCTGCACTGTCATATCGCGGAGCACCTGACCGCGGGGATGATGACTTCTTTCACCGTAGAGTGAGGACATGATGAGAGGTTGGACACTGGTCGGACTAGGGCTCGCTTCTTCAAGCTTGGCCGCGCAGCAGCCGAATGATGCGAAAGCGTACGTGACGGTCTCCGACCCCGTGGTCGCGCTGACCAACGTGACCGTGATCGACGGCACGGGTGCGGCGCCGGCGAAGAACGAGACCATCGTCATTCAGGGCGGCAAGATCGCGCAGGTCGGTCCCGCGGCGAGCGTGCAGGTGCCCTCGGGCGCCAAGACCATGGATCTGCACGGCAGCACGGTCATCCCTGGGCTCGTCGGGATGCACGACCACCTGTTCTACTTCGCGGTCGGTGGTCGCGAGATCATGGACAG
>Ga0210409_10000715_pt1 | contig 49363 bp, 34 predicted proteins | sample IncBWH17MmetaG_FD_161649 | JGI IMG/M metagenome (GOLD analysis project Ga0210409, IMG submission 161649) | Forest soil microbial communities from Barre Woods Harvard Forest LTER site, Petersham, Massachusetts, United States - Inc-BW-H-17-M | ecosystem: Environmental > Terrestrial > Soil >... | reverse complement strand
GCGCCGAGCAGCGCATCGTCGGTCTGCACGTCGTCGGGCCGGGCGCCGATGAGATGCTGCAGGGGTTCGCCGTGGCGGTGCGCATGGGCGCCACCAAGAAGGATTTCGACGACACCGTGGCGATTCATCCGACGAGCGCGGAGGAATTCGTCACCATGAGGTGACGCCGCTCAGGCGGTTGCAGCCCGCTCCTTGAGCGCGGCCAGCACGGTGGCCGTCGCCGGGCGCACGCCGCGCCACAGGCGGAAGGCTTCCGCAGCCTGCTCCACCAGCATGCCCCAGCCCTGCAATGCCCGCGCGCAGCCGCGCGCCCGCGCCCAGTCGACGAAGGCGGTCGCCGCGCGGCCGTAGGCGAGGTCGTAGCACACCGTGGCGCGGCCGACGGCGCCGGGCGGCACCGCCGGCATCTCGCCGGAGAGGCTGGCGGAGGTGGCGTTGATGATGAGATCGAAGGGCTGGTCGCCGATGTCCTGGAAAGCTACGCCCTGCGTGGCGCCGAGGTCGGTAAAGGCGGCGGCGAGGGAGGTGGCGCGCTCGGGCGTGCGATTGGCGATCACCACGATGGTGGGCGAGAGGCCGAGGAGCGGCGCGAGCACGCCGCGGGTGGCGCCGCCCGCGCCGATGATCAGGATCCGGCGGTTGGTCACCACCAGCCCGAGGTTGTCGCACAGGTCGCGCACCAGGCCCACGCCGTCGGTGTTTTCGCCGAGGATCGTACCGTCGCCGCGCAGCGCGAGGGTATTGACGGCGGCGGCATGCGCGGCGCGCGCGGTGAGCTCGTTCGCCGCCTCGACCGCCGCCATCTTGTGCGGCACGGTGATGTTGAGCCCGCGGCCGCCGCGGTCGAAGAACCCGGCGACGAAACCCGCGAACTCCTCCACGGTCACGTCGTACAACCGGTAGCTCATCGCCTGGCCGGTCTCGCGTGCGAACATGCCGTGAATGAACGGCGACAGACTATGGCCGATCGGGTGGCCGACGACACCATACGGGTCGGGTGCGGCGCTCATTCAGGCGATTGTGACAGCATCCGCACCTGCGTGCCTCCCGAGTCTCCGACGGCCAGGCAGGACGCAAGCTCCGGCAGCCAGGTGCGCATGCGTTCTTCGGTCTGCCAGGGCGGATTCACGATGAGGACACCCGAGCCGTTGAGCGCGACGCGTGAGTCGCGCGGATACAGCCACAGCTCTGAGACGAGCGTCGGCGCCGCGACCGCGCGCGCCCAGTCCGCGTGCCAGGCCGCCGCGACGCGCTGCTCCTTGATCGGATACCAGGCGGCGAACACCCCGGTTGCGAAGCGCCTGAGGCCGTCCGCCACCGCCGCCGCGATCCGCGCGAACTCCTCCCGCTCCTCGTACGGGGGATCCACGAAAATCAGCGCGCGGCGCTCGCGCGGCGGGAGTGAGGCGCGCAGCACCGCGAGGCCGTCGCCGCGCTCGACGCGCAGCTTCGCGGCGGGCGGCTCAGCCCGGCACGCGCCGAGGGCCGCCGCGAGCGCGCGTGCCTCGGCGCCCTGCTGCTCGACGAACAGAGCACGGTCCTGCGGCCGCAGCTCGCACGCTGCGAGGAGCGGCGAGCCCGGATAGAGGTGGCGGCCGCCGCGCGCCGCCCGCAGCCGCTCGAGCACCGCCGCAAAGTGGCGCAGCTCCGGCGCACGGTGCCCGTGCCCGAGGAAGCGTCCGATGCCCGCCGCGGCTTCGGGCGAGCGCTGCGAGAGGTCGTAGCTGCCGCGGCCCGCGTGCGTGTCGAGATAGAGGAACCCCTTGTCCTTTTTCTCGAGGGCGGCGAGCAGCGCGAGCAATGTCACGTGCTTGTGCACGTCGGCGAAGTTGCCCGCGTGGAAACTGTGGCGGTATTTCATGGCGGCGAGGCGGCCGCTCCTCCCGTGCACCCGGTGCGTTTTCCAGTATAAGAGAGGACGCTGCGGATCCATCGAGGCGATCACATGACGGCGGGCGAGTACTGGTACTCCAGTGAGGACGGACTGCGACTCTTTGCGCGCGTCTATTCGGAGCCCGGCCCGGCGGTCCCCGCGGTGCTGTGCCTGCACGGCCTGACGCACAACAGCCGCCACTTCGAGGATCTCGCCGAGCACCTGGCGGCACGCTGCCGGGTGATCGTGCCCGACATGCGCGGCCGCGGGCTGTCGGCGCGCGATCCCAACTTCAACAACTACCAGATTCCGGTCTATGTCGGGGACGTGCTGCGGCTGCTCGCGGGTCTCGGCGCCGGGCGCGTGACGATCATCGGCACCTCGATGGGCGGCCTCATGGCGATGGTGCTGGCGGCGATGCAACCCGAGGTGGTCGCGGGCATCGTGCTGAACGATGTGGGGCCCGAGGTGGACCCGCGCGGACTCGAGCGCATCCGCGGTTACGTCGGCAAGTCGGCTCCGGTGCGTGACTGGGCCGGGGCGGTGGCCCAGATGCGCCTGGTTTACGGCTCAGCCTGGCCTGGCCTCGATGATGCGCGCTGGGAGAAGCTCGCGCGTGCCAGCTACCGCGCCGACGCCCAGGGCGTGCCGCAGCCCGACAGCGACCCGCTCATCTCCGAGCCGCTCAAGGACACCTCCAAGGCGGCGCCCGACCTCTGGCCGTTGTGGCGGGCGCTCGCCAGGGTGCCGATCCTCGCGATCCGCGGCGAGCACTCCGACGTCCTGAGTCCGGCCACGTTCGAGCGCATGCAGCGCGAGAAGCCCGAGCTGCGCGCGCTCATTGCCGCCAATCGCGGGCACGCTCCGCTCCTCGACGAGCCGGAGTGCATCCAGGCAATCGATGAGTTTCTGGCGGCGCGCCGGCGCGGCCTCGGGTCGAGTTCCGCTATTTGACGGCGCGGGCGGCGCGGCGCGCGGCGGCTTTGGGGAGCGCGCGCGGTTTGCGCGCGGCGCTCTTCGGCGTTGCGCTCTTGGCGGCGTGCTGCTTGCGTCCCGCCCGTGCTGCCGGCCGGCCGCGCGAGCGCGCGGGCGCTTTGGCGGGGGGAGCTGCCTCGCGTTTACCCGCCGCTGCCTTGCCCGGGGCGCGCACCGCCGCAGCGTCACCGCCGGCCGGGGCCGCTGCGGCCTGCTTGCCGCGGCGAAAGCGCCCGAAGCGGCCGCCGCGCTCGGGTGCCGCGGCGATCAGCGCCTTGCATTCCTCGAGCGTGAGCGTGCGCGGGTCCCGATCCTTGGGCGTCTTGGCATTCTTCTTCTTATCGGTAACGTACGGCCCGTAGCGGCCGTTCAGTACCTGGATGCCGTCCTCGGGAAAGTCGCGGATGAGGCGCGCCGCGTCGGCTTCCTGCTTGAGGCGGATCACCTCGAGCGCGCGCTCGAGCGTCACGGTGTACGGATCGTCCTCCTTCAGCGAGACGTACTTGCTGCCGTACTTCACGTAGGGACCGAAGCGACCGGTGTTGGCGACGATGGTCTCGCCGTGGGCGGTGGCGCCGAGCGTGCGCGGGAGCTTAAAGAGCTCCATCGCGTCGGCGAGAGTCAACGCATCCATCTTCTGCCCGGGCCGCAGTCCCGCGAAGCGCGGCTTCTCCTCGTCGTCCTTGGTGCCGATCTGCACGAAGGGGCCGAAGCGGCCCATGCGCACCGTGATCGGCTTGCCGCTCGCCGCATCCTTGCCGAGCTCGCGCGCCTGCGCAACCTGCTCGCGGGTGACGGTCCTGTCGATCTTCTCGACCTGATGGATGAAGGGCTTCCAGAACTTCGCGAGCGGCGTGGTCCAGGGCTCCTCGCCGCGCGACACCGCGTCGAGCTCATCCTCCATCGCCGCCGTGAACCCGTACTCCACGTAGCGATGGAAATGATGGGTGAGGAAGCGGTTGACGATCTTGCCGATGTCGGTCGGCACGAAGCGCCGGCTGTCCATCTCGACGTACTCGCGGTCCTGGAGCGTGGAGATGATCGAGGCGTAGGTCGAGGGCCGGCCGATGCCGTGCTCCTCGAGCGCCTTCACCAGCGAGGCTTCGCTGTAGCGCGGTGGCGGCTCGGTGAAGTGCTGCGCGGCCTTGAGCGCGGTGAGCGCCACGCGCTCGCCCTCCCGCATCGGCGGCAGCACGTGATCTCCCTCGTCGGTCTTGGGGTCGTCGCTCCCCTCCTGGTAAACGGAGATATAGCCCGGCTTCACCAGCGTCGAGCCGTTGGCGCGCAGCAGATGGCGCTGCGGCCCGTCGGGCCCGGCGAGCAGGTCGACCGCCACCGTGTCGAACACCGCGTTGGCCATCTGCGAGGCGACCGCGCGCTTCCAGATGAGCGCGTACAGCCGATAGAGGTCGTCCTCGATCTTGCCCTCGACGAGCGCCGGCGTGATGGCGGCCGAGGTGGGCCGGATCGCCTCGTGCGCCTCCTGGGCGTTCTTCGACTTGGTCTTGTAGACGCGCGGCTCTTCGGCGACCTCGTCCTTGCCGTAGAGCCTTGCTGCGACCTCACGGATCTCGTGCACTGCCTCCGCGGCCATCGACACCGAATCGGTGCGCATATAGGTGATGAGTCCTACGCTGCCTTCGCCAATGTCGAGCCCCTCGTAGAGCTGCTGCGCCAGGCGCATGGTGCGCCGTGCGTTGAAGCCGAGCTTGCGTGCCGCCTCCTGCTGCAGCGTCGAGGTGGTGAAGGGCGGGGAGGGATTGCGGCGGCGCTGCTTGCGGTCGATGGCGAGCACGCTGAGGGCGGGCTCGCCGCCCGCGCCGCGCGCGGCGGCGGCGATGGCGCGCTCGGCCTCGCGCGCCGCGGTCTCGTTGGTGAAGGTGAACTGCTCGACCTTGCCACCGCGGTACTCGAGGAGCTTGAGCGGAAAAGGCTGCGCGGCGTGCGTGCCCTCGCCGTCGATGGTCCAGTATTCCTGCGCCTTGAACGCCTCGATCTCCTCCTCGCGCTCGCAGATCATGCGCAGTGCCGGGCTCTGCACCCGCCCGGCCGAGAGTCCCCGGCGCACCTTCTTCCACAGCAGCGGCGAAAGGTTGAAGCCGACCAGGTAGTCGAGCGCGCGGCGCGCCTGCTGCGCGTTGACCAGCTCGAGCGACAGGTCGCGCGGCTGCTCGACGGCGGCGCGGATCGCGTTGCGCGTGATCTCATAGAACACCACGCGCCGCACGTCCTTGCCGTCGAGGTCGCCGCGCTCGCGCAGGATCTCCTTCAGGTGCCAGGCGATCGCCTCGCCCTCGCGGTCCGGGTCGGTGGCGAGGTACAGCGCCCGGGATTTCTTCAGGCTGCGCGCGATGGCGTCCACGTGCCGCAGGTTCTTCTCCAGCACCTGGTACTTCATCGCATAGCCGTTGTCCGGATCGACCGCGCCCTCCTTGGGCACCAGATCACGCACGTGCCCGTAGGAAGCGAGTACCTCGAAGTCGCGGCCGAGATACTTCTTGATGGTCTTGGCCTTGGCGGGCGACTCGACTATGACCAGGTTGTCTGCCATTAGGAGAAAAACGCCTCAGCCTGAGACGAAAAACCGCGGACGAGCCGCGGACCGAAACCGAGGAAAGCCGCGCGCGCGCGGCCGGTCAATGCGACGCCCCGGCGCGATCGTCGGACACCAGCCCGTCGAGCCGCTCGAAGGCCAGCTCCTGTCCCGGCTGGCTCGAGAGCACCATCAGCACCACCCATTTCAACTGCTCCGTGTCGGGCTCGTCGGCATCGAGCGCCAGCATGCGCTCGATCACGATCTCGCGCTGCTGCGGCGTGAGAACCCCCAAGCGCTCGAGGGTGAGGAGGAAGCCGCGGCATTCGGTCGAGAGGCGCGCCAGCTCACTGTCGGAGAAGACGCGCACGCCCGCGCTCGAGGTGCCCTCGGGCGCCGCCGGCAGCGGCGGGCGATCGTGGCCGAAGGCGAGATCGGTGAGCCAGTCGAGGGCGCGCTCCACCTTCGCCGGCGTGAAGCCGGCGCGCTCGAGGTCACGCGCCAGATGCTCGCGCTGCGGCACCTCCGGCGCATCGGCGAGCATGTACCGGTCGAAGACGTAGATCAGGATGTCGAGAATACTGCCAGTCATCTCTAAGGTATGCGGCCATAACGGCCGCCCGGGAGAGCCGCCACACGCCCTTCGAGCTCGAGAATCAACAGCATCGAGGCGATTGACGCGCTCGGCAGCTCGGTGCGCGCCACGAGACTATCGATGGTCGCGGGCTCAAAACCGAGCGCATCTAACAGCATTTCATACTCCTTGTCCAATTCGCACCTTTGCGCCGCGGTGAACTGCGCGTCCGTAAGTCGTTCTTTCGGAACCGAAAACCCAAGCTCGTCTGTCACGTCCTTGGCTTCCTCGACCAGCTTCGCCCCCTGCTTGATGAGTTGGTGACAGCCGCGCGACAGCGGGCTGTGGATCGAGCCGGGGATCGCAAACACCTCACGCCCGGCATCGAGCGCGTGACGCGCCGTGATGAGCGAGCCGCTCTGACGCGCGGCCTCCACCACCAGCGTGCCGAGCGCAAGTCCCGCGATGATGCGATTGCGCCGCGGAAAGTTCCCGGGGAGCGGCGCGGTGCCGGGCGGGAACTCGGACACCAGCGCGCCGTGCGCGGCGATGCGCTCGGCGAGCGCGCGGTTGCCGGGCGGATACACCCGATCGAGGCCGGTGCCGTAGACGGCGATGGTCGCGCCGCCGCCCTTGAGTGCGCCCTCGTGGCTCGCGGCATCGATCCCGGTCGCCAGTCCGCTCGTCACCGTGAATCCCGCGCGCGCGAACCACGCCGCAAACTCGCGCGCGGTCGAGCGTCCGGCGGGGGTGGGGCTGCGGGAGCCGACCATGGCGAGCTGCCGCGAAGCGAGCAGCGGTAGCGAGCCCTGCACGTAGAGCGCGGCGGGTGCGCCCGCGATCTGCTTGAGGAGCGGCGGGTAGTCGCGATCGGTGCAGAGCACGATCACGGTGCCGCTCGTCTCGAGCCATTCGAGGTCGGCGCCGACCGTGCGCTCATCGGTCGTGCTCAAGTATTGCCGCGCGGCCGGTGGCAGCGGCACGCCGGTCGCGGCGCGCGCGGTGGATGCGAGCGCGGGGTCGCCGCCGGCCGCGGCGAGCAGCGCCTCGGTCACGTCCGCCGTGAGCCCCGGGGCTCGCGCCAACACCGCCCGCGCACGCGCCTCATCCATGGAGCTGAGCATAAGCCAAACGCCGCGCCGCTCTCAGGCGGCGCGGCGCTTAACGCTTCGAAGCGGGTGGTTTTGCCGCGGGCGCGCGGCTTAAGGGTTGCGCACCACGTCGCGCACGTGGATGGTGTCCGAGGCGCCGATGATGAGCGCGTAGCTCATGCGATCGTAGACCTTGAAGACCAGCGCCGTGCCGCTGCGCTCGTTGGGGAGCCTCACCTTGGGCGCGAACGCGGTGTCGATGCCGCTTCCCATGCTGGAGATGTCGCGGCCGCCGCGGTACAGATCGCGCACCACTTCGCCCGCCGAGTCGACCGCGAGCACATTGCCAGCCTCGAGCCCGTGGCGCTTGCCGCGGTTGATGGCGACGACCGCGAACTGTCCGATGAGGTCGGTGCCGCCGACCACGGCGATGATGCGGCCGTGGACGTCACTCCCCGGCGCGCGCAGTGTGAAGTTGACGGGGCTGGCCTCGTCGTTGGCCGTCACCAGACGGTCGCCCGCCACGGTCTCGAGCGCCGGCTCGGTGAGCAGCGCCTTGGCCGGATTACCCGGGCGCTCGACCAGCGCGGTCGCGGTGTAGACGCCCTCATAGCCGAGCAGCGCGTTGTCGTCCGGATCGCGCAGCTCATCGCCAACGCGCATCACCGCGTAGCGCGCATTCTGCTCGGCGTTGAGGTTGGCGACGTAGACCTCGATGCCCGACCCGCCCACCTGGTGCATGTCGCGGAACGCGAGCACGTAGGGGGCGGTCTTGATCTGCTCGCGGGTGAGCAGGCGCGGATGCGAGAGGAATCCCTGGATCGCGGAGTAGGGAATCGTCGGGATCGCGGCGTCGAGCGCCGTGCTGCGCAGGCGCGGATCGAGCTTGACGGACTCGAGGCGCGCGGCTCCCGCCTGTGCGACGCTGACCTGTGGACTGCCGTTGGCGCCGTAGGCGAGCGCCAGCGTGTCACCGGGATAGATCAAGTGTGGGTTGGGAATGTGTGGATTGATGATCCACACCTCGGGCCACAGCCACGGATCCTTGAGGAACATCGAGGCGATGCCCCAGAGCGTGTCGCCCTTCTTGACGACGTAGCTCTTCGGCGCGTTCGGATTCACGACGCTCGCGGGCACGGGCGCCACCGCGGCGGCGGGCGCGGGAGCTGGCGCGCCGGCGGCTTGAATCGCGGCCTCGGTCGCCGTCATTGCGGGTGCCGGGGCCGTCTCGGCGGCGGGCGCGCTCGTGCTCGCCGCGGGCGCGGCGGAGGAGGCCTCCGGAGCGGCCGGTTTCGAATGCCTGAAATGCGCGCACCCCGCGAGCGTCAGCGACAGGGTGAGCAGGCCCGCGACCAGGCGGGCTCCAAGTACTTGATTAGAGACCATCCTCCACTCCTCTTTGCGCGAGGTGGGGCACACAAGCAGCGCCGGGGATTCTAATTGTTATACTGGCCGAGCGCGCATTTGGCAGGTGAATTAATGTCAAAATCGTGCGCTGGATCACGGGTGGCGCCACCCCCACATACGGCGAAATCATGGCCTTGAGAACCATCCTGGAGTTCCCCGACCCCCGGCTGCGCACGCGCGCCCGGCCGGTGAGCGAATTCGACGCGGCGCTCGGGACGCTCATCGACGACCTGTTCGAGACCATGTACGCCGCCCCCGGCATCGGCCTCGCTGCCACCCAGGTCGACGTCCACCAGCGCGTCATCGTGATCGATCTCTCGAGCGACCGCACCGGCGCGGTCGAGCTGATCAATCCCGAGATCCTCAGCCGCGAGGGTGAGGCGAGCACCGAGGAGGGGTGTCTGTCGGTGCCGGGGATCTTCGATGAGGTGAAGCGCGCGGCGAAGGTGCGGGTGCGCGCACAGGACCGCACCGGCGCGGTATTCGAGCGCGACTACGACGACATTCTGGCCGTGTGCATCCAGCACGAGATGGATCATCTCGACGGAAAGCTGTTCGTCGATTATCTCTCGGACCTCAAGCGCGAGCGGATTCGCAAGAGACTCGACAAGGAGCGCAAGGAGCGCTCGGCGCGCGCCCCGACGCCACCGGGCAGCGCGCACCGCGCGTACTGACTTTGCGCGTCGCCTTCGCCGGGACGCCGGAGTTCGCGCTGCCCGCGCTCGAGGCGTTGCTCGAGCATCACGACGTCGTCGGTGTGCTGACGCAGCCCGACCGACCGAGCGGGCGCGGCCGCCACCTCAGCGCATCGCCCGTGAAGATCCTCGCCGCAGCTCACCGTCTGCCGCTGCTGCAGCCCGAGAGCCTGCGCGACCCGCAAGCGCGCGCGCCGCTCGCCGCCTGGGACGCGGAAGTTCTCATCGTGGTGGCCTACGGGCTGATTCTCCCGCCCGAGGTGCTGAAGCTCCCGCGCCGCGGCTGTCTCAACATCCACGCCTCGCTCCTGCCGCGCTGGCGGGGCGCCGCGCCCGTGCAACGCGCGATCCTCGCCGGGGACCAGGTCACCGGCGTCACCATCATGACGATGGACGAGGGACTCGATACGGGCCCGATCCTTCTCAAGCGCGAGATCGGCATCGGCGCGCACGACACGGGCGGCTCGCTGCACGCGGCGCTCGCACGGCTCGGCGCCGCCGCGCTGCTCGCGGCGCTCGACGGACTCGCGGCGGGAACACTCGCGCCGCAACCGCAGCCCACCGACGGCATCAGCTACGCCGCCAAGATCGGGAAGTCCGAGGCGCGCATCGACTGGAGCCGCCCGGCAGCGAGCATCGAGCGCCAGGTGCGGGCCTTCGATCCCTGGCCCGTCGCGGAGACCAATTTGGACGGCGGGCGCCTGCGGATCCACTCAGCCGAGGTGTTTCAGGGCCCATCGGCTGTGATCGAGTCTATAAAAGGCGAGAAATCTCATGAAAATGGCGCGATCGTCGGCGTTCGTGACGGCTTGATGCTCGTCCAATGCGGTGCCGGCAGCCTCCTCGCGGTCCGTACCGTCCAGAAGCCGGGCGGACGGGTGCTCGCCGTGTCTGAATTCGCTCACAACCTTCCTCTGGCGGGCCGGCGGCTTGGCTAGGACGCGCTGGGCTCCGGGAGCCCCGGCGCTCGCCGCCGCGGCCCGGGTCGTCGAGGCCGTGGTCGCGAACGGTCGCTCCGCGGATGCGGCGCTGGCGGAAGGGGACAGGGAAGCGGAGCGCTCGGCGGTGCGCGCGATCGCGCTCGGGACGTTGCGCTGGTACCTGCGGCTCGCGCCGGCGCTCGATGCGCTCCTCAAGCGGCCCTCGGGCATTGCGCCCAGGGTCCGCGCGCTCCTCGCCGTGAGCGCTCACCAGATCGAGTACTCGCGTAACGTCCCCGAGCAGACCGTGCACGCGGCGGTCGATGCCGCGCGTATTCTTTCGAGCGAGCGCGCGACGGGACTCGTCAACGCGGTGCTGCGGCGCTACCTCACCGAGCACGCAGCGCTGCTTAAGCGCGTGGACGAGGAGCTTCCCGGTCGCAGCGCGCATCCCGCGTGGCTCGTCGAGCGCGTCGGCGCCGCCTGGGGGGAGTCGTGCGCCGGGATTCTCGAAGCGAACAATGCGCACCCCCCGTTGACCCTTCGCGTGGACCTCTCGCGCATCACCCGCGCGCAGTACCTCGCAAGACTGTTCGATGCCTCAATTGATGCGCGGGAAATACAATGGTCCGAATCTGCGATCACTTTGGACCGCCCGATGGCCGTCGATGCGCTTCCGGGCTTCGCCGACGGCGTGGTCTCAGTGCAGGACGCGGGCGCGCAGCTTGCCTCACCAATCCTCGAGGCTCGCGCGGGAATGCGCGTGCTGGATGCCTGCGCGGCCCCCGGCGGCAAGACCGGGCATATCCTCGAGCAGATCGGCGAGGGGGCGGACGTTAGCGCGGTCGACATCGAAGCCTCGAGAGTCGAGCGGATCCGCGAGAACCTCGCGCGGCTGCGGCGCCACGCGAGCCTCATCGTCGGTGATGCGCGAGAGCCGCAGAGCTTCTGGGACGGGCGGCCGTTCGATCGGATCCTCATCGACGCTCCCTGCTCCTCGACCGGCGTCATCCGCCGCCACCCGGACATCAAGCTGCTGCGCCGGGCGAGCGACCTGCCGGCGCTCGCCGCCGGCCAGCTCGCAATCTTGAAGGGGGCGGCGCGCATGCTGGCCGCGGGGGGTCGACTGGTCTATTGCACCTGCTCGGTGCTGCCGGAGGAGAACGAGGCCGTCGTTCTGCGCCTTCTCGAGGCGGCGCCGCAGTTGGGTGTCGCCAAAATGCCGCGGGCTTCAGGCGTAGCCCCGGGCGCCCTCGATCGCCCCGTGGGCGTGCAGCTGCTTCCCGGGGCAGAGGCGGGGACGGACGGCTTCTATTATGCTTGTCTCGAAAAGACAACGGCCGGAAGCTGAGCGGTACGCCCCAAGTCCACAGTCGAGGCCTGTCGTTGCATCCATGCTACGCGGCGATCCAACAAGGGACGGTTTGATCCGGCGCGGCTTGCTGGCGGGCTTGTGTGTGCTGGCGCTCGGTACCGGGGGTGGCCGGGCGCGCGCGGATGCCCTGGACGGCGTGCTGGTGGTGCGGTCCGCGTACGTGAACATCGATCACGGGGTGTTCCTGCTGCACGCACGGGTGGAATACCCGGAGGGGCCCGCCATCCGCAAGGCGCTGCGCGATGGCATCACGCTCGCCTTCGACCTGGATGTGCGTATCGAACGGGAGCGACGCCTCTGGTTCAACGCCAACATCGTCGAGCTGACCCTGCACCGCGAGCTCAGCTATCACGCGGTCAGCGACCGCTATGTGGTGCGTGACGTGCGCAGCGGCGACCAGGAGACCTTCGCGACGCTCGACGAGACGCTCGAATCCTTAGGCAAAGTGGACGCCTGGCCGATCCTGGTGGAGCCCCAGCTCGACGGCGGCAGCTACACGATCAGCGTGCGCGCCGGCGTGCGCCGCGGGCAGCTGCCGGCGTCGCTGCGGGCGCTGCTGTTCTGGACCGACGATTGGGCGCGTCAGAGCGAGTGGTACACATGGTCGCTGCCGGTGTAAGTCCGCGCGCGCAGCGCCGTGCGCGCCTCACGGCCGTGGGGCTCGGCCTCTTCTGGGGCGTGATCGGCATCGGCGCCTTCCTGCTGCTCGCCAAGAGCGTACAGAACTCGGGGGAGTTCGCGCGGCTGCAGTGGTGGATCGTGGTGCTCAACGTGTGCGCCGTGCTGGTGCTCACGGTGCTGGTGGTGCGCAAGCTCGTGCGGCTGGTGCGCGACTATCGCGCGCACGTGCCGGGCTCGCGGCTCACGGCGCGCACGGTCGGCATCTTCGGGGCGCTGGTGATCGCGCCGCTCCTGATCGTGTACCTGTCCTCGCTCGAGTTCCTCAATCGCGGCATCGACAGCTGGTTCACCGTGGAGGTGAAGCAGGGCCTCAACGATGCGGTGGTGTTGTCGCGCGCCGCGCTCGACCTGCGCATGCGCGAGTACTCGCAGCGCACCCAGGCGCTGGCACGCGAGCTCGCAGGGCTCGCGCCCGCGGCGGTACAGGCGCGCCTCGATGCCGAGCGGCGCGCGGGCGAGGCGCGCGAGATCGCCCTGTTCGGCGCGCAGGGACACATCATCGCGGTGAGCCTCGAGAATGCGCTCGAGGCGCTGCCGGCGCAGCCGCCGCAGGATCTGGTGCGTCAGATCGGGCAGCGGCTCCCCTATGTCAGCCTCGAGCCCCAGGCCGGCGGCAGCTATCTGATCCGCACCGCCGCGGCGCTCGCCGACACCGCCGCCAGCCACGACGCGCGCTTCGTGGTGGCGATCTACTCCGTGCCGGCGCAGCTCGCGGCGCTGTCGGAGGCGGTGCAGGGGACCTACTCGCAGTACGGCAATCTCGCCGCCATGCGCGAGCCGCTCAAGTACAGTTTCAGCCTCACCCTCACGCTGGTGCTGCTGCTGGCGATGCTCGCCGCCATCTACGGCGCGATCTTCTCGGCGCAGCGCCTGGTGCGCCCGGTGCAGGATCTCATCGAGGGCACGCGCGCGGTCGGCAAGGGCGACTTCGCCAGGCGCCTGCCGCTGCCGTCGCGCGACGAGATGGGGTTCCTGGTGCACTCCTTCAACGACATGACGAAGCGCCTGCGGCGCGCGCGCGCCGAGGCGCAGCACAGCCAGGAAGCGGTGGAGCGCGAGCGCGAGCGGCTCGCCATCATCCTGGCGCGCCTCTCCACCGGAGTGCTGGCGATCGATCGCAACATGACCGTGCGCATGGCCAACCAGGCGGCCGGGGCGATCCTCGGCACCGAGCTCGCCGCCGCCACCGGTAAGCCGCTGCCCGAGCTCGCCGCCGGCAACGAGCGGCTCGGGCAGTTCGTGGGCGCGCTCGCGGTGCGCTTCGCCGCCGGGCGCGAGGAGTGGCGCGAGCAGCTCGACCTCGACAGCGCGACCGGCCGCCGCACGCTCATGTGCGCCTGCACGCCGCTGCCGGGCGAGGACCGCGACATGGGCTTCGTGATCGTCTTCGACGACATCACGACGCTGCTCGCGGCGCAGCGCGATGCCGCCTGGGGCGAGGTCGCGCGGCGCCTGGCGCACGAGATCAAGAACCCGCTCACTCCCATCCAGCTGTCGGCCGAGCGGCTGCGCCGCCGGCTGCTCGCCGGCATGAGCGAGCGCGACGCCGAAATCCTCGAGCGCGGCACCCGCACCATCGTGCAGCAGGTCGAGACCATGCAGCAGATGGTGAATGCCTTCAGCGAATACGCCCGCGCGCCGGAGATGCAGATCACCCGCTTCAGTCTCAACCAGCTGGTCACCGAGGTGGCGGATCTGTTCCGCTCGCAGGCGCCGCGCACGCGCATCCGCCTCGACCTCGATGCGCGCCTCGAGGGCATCGAAGCCGACCGCGGGCGCGTGCGGCAGATCCTCAACAACCTGGTGACCAACGCGCTGGAAGCGCTCGAGGGCGGCGCGCAGCCGACGCTCGAGATCGCCACGGCGCTCGACAGCACCGACGACAGCGACTATGCGAGCGTGACCGTGTGCGACAACGGGCCGGGATTTCAGCGCGAGCTCCTGGGAAGGGTGTTCGACCCGTACGTGACCAGCAAGCCCAAGGGCACCGGCCTCGGGCTGGCGATCGTCAAGAAGATCGTCGAAGAGCACGGCGGGCGGATCGATGCCGACAACCGCCCCGAGGGCGGCGCCCGCGTGCGCGTGGTGCTGCCGGTGAAGGACAGTACCCGCTCCGCCAGCGGCGGCGCGCGTGAGCGACGTGATCAGTTGCGGAGGGAAAGAGCGTGAGCAACCCACACATTCTGGTGGTCGATGACGAGGCGGACATCCGCGGCCTGCTGAAGGAGATCCTCTCCGAGGAAGGCTACGAGGTGGACGTCGCCGCCAATGCCGCGCAGGCGCGCGCCTCGCGCGCCCGGCAGGTCCCCGATCTGGTGCTGCTCGACATCTGGATGCCGGACGTCGACGGCATCACGCTGCTGCGCGAGTGGTCCTCGGGCGCCGCCGACGGCTGCCCGGTGGTCATGATGTCGGGGCACGGCACGGTCGAGACGGCGGTCGAGGCCACGCGCCTCGGGGCCTTCGACTTCGTCGAGAAGCCGCTGTCGCTCGCCAAGCTGCTGCGTACCGTGGAGCGCGCGCTCGATGCCGGCCGGCGCCATCGCCAGTCCGGCAAGCTGTTGGGTTCTGCGCTCACCGCTCCGATCGGCAAGAGCCGCCTCATGCAGCAGTTGCGCGCGGAGCTGCAGCAGATGGCGGCCAATCCCTCGCCGCTGCTGCTCGTCGGTGAGCCGGGCTCGGGACGCGAAGCCTTCGCCCGCTACGTGCACGAGCACAGCGCGCGCGCGGCGGCGCCGTTCATCGCCCTCGTCGCGAGCACGCTGCGCGAGGCGGACGCGGAGAGCCGGCTGTTCGGCCGCGAGGAGCCGGGGGGCGGGCGGCAGGAGGGCCTGCTCGAGCAGTCGGGCAACGGGACGCTCTTCATCCACGAGGTCGAGGATCTGCCCGCCGCCGTGCAGCGGCTGCTGTACGGCGTGCTCGAATCGGGACAGTTCACGCGTCTCGGCGGCAACGAGCCGGTGGCGCTGCGCGCGCGCCTGATCTCCTCGGCGCAGCCCGGCGTCGAGCAGCGCGCCGGGAGCGAGGCGCTGCGGCGCGACCTGCTCGCGCATCTCAACGTGCTCATCATGCGGGTGCCGCCGCTGCGCGACTACGCCGAAGACGTCCCGGAGCTGCTGCGCTACCACGTGGACCGCGTGGTCGACACCGAGGGGCTGACGTTCCGGCGCTTCAGCGTCGCGGCGCAAAACCGGCTGCGCAACTACCCGTGGCCGGACAACGTGCGCGAGCTCCGTCACCTGGTGCATCGGCTCCTCATCCACGGCGGGAGCGAAGAGATCCGCCTCGAGGAGATCGAGCGCGAGCTGGCGGTGCAGGCGCCGGCGGATGAGCCGCTGGTGAAGCAGGACCTGCTGGCGCTGCCGCTGCGCGAAGCGCGCGAGCAGTTCGAGCGCGCCTACCTGCAGCAGCAGCTCATGCTCTGCAACGGCAAGGTCGGGCAGCTCGCCAAGCGAGTCGGCATGGAGCGCACGCACCTGTACCGCAAGCTCCGCTCGCTGGGCGTGGACTTCAGGAACATCAGCGAAGACTGAGCACGCCGCCGAGCGTTTGTGACCGTCAGCGCTGATTATCTTCAGTACGTGCTCGACCAGCTTGCCGCACTCGGCGGCGTGAGCTCGCGCCGTATGTTCGGCGGCGTGGGGCTCTACTGCGAGGAGTTCTTCTTCGGCCTGCTCGACGACGACACGCTGTATCTGCGCGTCGACGATTCCAACCGCAGCGAGTACGCCGCGCGCGCGGCGGCGCCGTTCCGCCCGTATGCCGACCGGCCGCAGCTCAGCATGAGCTACTACGAAGCGCCGGCGGAGGTGCTGGAAGATGCGCGCCAACTCGTGGAGTGGGCGCGCCGCTCGGTGGCCGTCGCGATGCGCTCACCCAAGCCGCACCGGGCGCGGCGCGGCGGCGTACGCTCCCGGCCGCGCGCGCGGCGCGACGCCTGAGGCAGCGCGCAGTCGCCGCTACGGCTTGTAGTAGCCCACGCCGCAGGCCGTGCCGCCCACGCGCGTGACGTATGCGACCTTCGGCACGGCGTTGGTCGTGCCCGGCCGCGGGTAGTTGTAGCTGACGCTCGTTACCTGGCCGTCCTTGAGGCCGTGCGCGGCGTCGTACACCTTCTGACCGAGCGGCGTGCCGTCCTTCTCTTTCAGCAGCCGGTTGTCGGTGCCGATGAGCGCCTTGTTGATTTGCGCGCTGAATATGCCGGTCGTGGTGTCGAAGCAGAACACGTAGAGGTCGCGATCGCGGAAGGATCCGGCCGGATCGTTGAACTTGGTGATCGCAGCGGCCGGATTCGCCTTGAGCTCCGTGATGACCCGGTCGACCATCGCCCTGGCTTCGGAGGCGGTACCGTATGGCGGCTTATCGGCCGCCAGGACGCCGGAGACCGCCGCCGCTGCGAGGCAGACGGCGCAAGCTCGAAGTGCACGAGACATGTTTGATTCCCCCTGAAGGAATGGTCCGCGCGCAGGGTACGCCGCTGTCGGTGGCGCAAACAAGCTTGCTGCGGCGCGTTTCTGGCAAGGTGGTTCGCGCGCCGCGCGCCTGGCGCGGCGCAGCAGGTCGGCCCTCAGTCCCCGACGCGGATCACCAACGCATTGATCTCGGCGGCCTGCAGCTGCTTACGGACCTTATTGAGCTCCGCAAGATTGGTGACGGGGCCGATCCTTACGCGGTGCCAGACGTCGGCGTCGACCGCGACGCGCTGCACCTTGGCGTTGACGCCCTGCAAAGCGAGCTGCTGCCGCACGCGCTCGGCGTCGGCCTCGTTGTGATAGGAGCCCGCCTGCAGCACGTACACGCCGGGGCGCTCGATGGGCGCGCCCGTCGGCTGGTCGCGCTTGACCTCCTTGTCCTTCTCCGGCACCACCACCTCGAAATTCGGCAGCATCCGATAGAAGTCGTACTTATCGGACTTGCCGGCGGCGGCGCCGGCCGGGTCGGCGTCCGCAGGCGAGGCGCGGTGCGGATCGGGGCGCGGGGCGTCGGCGAGCTGCGGCGTCCGGTGGCCGTTGCCGCCCGCGTACACGAAAGCGACGGTCGCCAGCACCGCGCCGGCCAGCAGCCCGTAGAAGAATTCGCGCCAGCGGCCGAAGTCGAGACTGCGGCGCTTGGGTCCCTTGTAGTCGCGGGTAGTGAGTTTCGCCATGCTCGGCCGCGCGGAGTCTTATCTCACATGCTCTCGGGCGCGGAGACGCCGAGCAGAGTCAGGCCGTTGCGCACCACCTGCTGAACGCCCAGCACCAGGGCGAGGCGTGCGTTGCGCAGCCGCGCGTCCTCGACGAGGAAGACCGCCGCGTTGTAGTAGGTGTGGAAGGCGTTGGCGAGCTCGCGCAGGTAATGCACCAGCGCATGCGGCGCGCGGTTGACCGCCGCCTGCTCGAGCACCTCGGGGTAGCGGGCGAGCGATTGCAGCACCGCCTGCTCGTGGCTGCCGCTGAGAGCCGCGACGGCGCCGAGTCCCGCGGCGCGGTCGAAGCTCAAGGCCCGCGCGCCGAGCTGCTTCATGACGCTCGCGACGCGGGCGTGCGCGTACTGGATGTAGTACACCGGATTCTCGTTGGTGCGCGACTTGGCGAGCTCGAGATCGAAGTCGAGCGGCTGATCGTGGCTGCGCATCAGGTAGAAGAAGCGGCAGGCGTCGTTGCCGACCTCCGTGCGCAGCTGCCGCAGCGTCACGAATTGCGCCTCGCGCTTGCCCATGGGGATCTTCTCGGCGCCGCGGAACAGGCTCACGAACTGGATGAGCGGCGCCTCGAGGCAGTCCGCAGGTTCCCCCATGGCTGTAAGTCCCGCGCGCACGCGCGCCACGTAGCCGTGGTGATCGGCGCCCAGCACGTCGATCAGGCGCGCGAAGCCGCGCTCGCGCTTGTTCAGGTGGTAGGCGATGTCGGAAGCGAAGTAGGTCTTCTGTCCGTTCTCGCGCACCACCACGCGATCCTTCTCGTCGCCGAACTCGCTGGCGCGGAACCACAGCGCGCCTTCCTGGCGGTAGAGCCGCCGCTGCGCCTCCAGCACCGCGAGCGCGTGATCGATCGCGCCTGAATCGGCGAGCGCGCGCTCCGAGCACCAGTGATCGAAGGTGACACCGAACTCCCCGAGATCCTCGCGGATGTCGCTGAGCATCGCGGTGAGGGACAGCTCGAGCACCTGGCGGAAGCCGTCATTCCCGAGGAGCTCGCGCGCGCGCGCGATGAGCGCGTCGATGTAGGCTTCCTTGTCGCCCGCGGGGGCGTCGGCCGGGAGCTGGGCGAGCACGGCGGCGGCCGGCCGCCGCAGGGTCGCCTCGGCCGCGGCGGCCTTCAGGTCCTGCGCCAGCACGCGCACGTAGTCGCCACGGTAACCGTTCTCGGGGAACGGCAGCTGCTCGCCGCAGAGCTCGAGGTAACGCACCCAGGCACTCACCGCGACGATGTCCATCTGCCGGCCGGCGTCGTTGATGTAGTACTCGCGCGCGACGTCGAAGCCGACGGCTTTCAGGATGTTGGCGAGCGTCGCGCCGTAGGCGGCCTGGCGCCCGTGGCCGACGTGCAGCGGGCCGGTGGGGTTGGCCGAGACGAACTCGACCAGCACGCGCTCCCCGGCGCCGAGACGGCTCTCGCCGTAGGCCGCGCCGAGTGAGTGAATGCTCGCGAGCTCGTGGGTGTAGGCCGCCGGGCTCAGATGAAAGTTGATGAAGCCGGCGCCGGCCACCTCGGCGCGCGCCACCAGGGCGCTGGGCGGCAGCGCCGCCACGATTGCCGCGGCGAGCTCACGCGGGCTCTTGCGCGCCGCCTTCGCCAGGCGCAGCGCCACGTTGCTCGCAAAATCGCCATGCTGTGCCTCGCGGGTGCGCTCGACCACGACGCTCGCGGCGGACGGCATTTCGGGGAGCACCCCGCCGGCGAGCTTTGCGAGCGAGGCCAGCAGCAGCTGCTCGAGTTCCTGCTTCAAGATTCGAGCAGTTTACCCGAAGGGCACGCCGCGCCGGTTGCTCAGAAGAGCTCGAGCGGATCGACGTCGAGCGCCCAGTGCACGCGCTGCGCGCTCTTCTGCGCCTCCACCTCGGGCAGCCAGCCGTCGAGGAACTGATGCAGCGGCGGGCGCTCGTGGCTCTCGATGAGCAGCTGCGCGTGGAAGCGCCCGGCGCGCTTCGCCATGGCCGCGGGCACCGGGCCGAGCAGGCGCACGCCGCGGGGCGGCGCGCGCGCCGCGGCGCGGGCCTCGGAGAGGAAGCCGAGCGCCGCCTCGCGGGACTTCGCTGAGGCACGCAGCGCCGCGAGGCGGCTGAAGGGCGGCCACGACGCCTGCAGCCGTTCGGCGAGTGCGGTCTCGGCGAAGCCGTCGTAGCCGCTCGCGAGCAGGCTCACGAGCAGCGGGTGCTGCGGAAATTCGGTCTGGATGAGGACTTCGCCCGGACGCGCGCCGCGCCCGGCGCGGCCGGCGACCTGCACGATGGTCTGCGCGAGGCGCTCAGGCGCGCGGAAATCGGCGCTGAACAGGCCCTGGTCCGCATTCAGCACCACGACCAGCGTCACGTTGGGAAAGTCATGACCCTTGGTGACCATCTGCGTGCCGACGAGGATGCGCGCCTCGCCGGCAGCCATGCGCCGCACGACCTGCTCGAGGTCACCGCGGCGCCGCACGACGTCGCGGTCGAGCCGCACGATGGGCACTGCGGGAAAACGTGCCGCGAGCACTCCCTCGATGCGCTCGGTGCCCTGGCCGACCGGCTTCACGGCGAACCCGCACTGTGGGCAGCGCGCCGGGAGCGGCGCATCGGCGCCGCAGTGATGGCAGCGGAGTCTCCCGGCAGCCAGATGCACCGTCAGACGCGCGTCGCACTCGCGGCAGGGCGCGATCCAGCCGCAGGCGGTGCACAAGAGCGTCGGCGCGTAGCCGCGGCGGTTGAGGAACACGAGCACCTGGCCGTCCGCGGCGAGATGGCGCTCCATCGCCAGCGCCGCCGGAGTCGAGATGCCCGCTTCGATCGCACTCGCGCGCAGATCGATGAGCGAGAGGCGCGGCGGCTGCGACTCGCCGGGACGGCGCAACAGGCGCAGCCGGGTATAGCGGCCGGAGGCGACATTGTTGAGCGTCTCGAGCGAGGGGGTCGCGGAGCCGAGCAGCACCGGCACGCGCGCGAGCCGCGCGCGCACCACGGCGAGATCGCGCGCCGAATAGCGCAGCGCCCCTTCGTGCTGCTTGAACGAGGCATCGTGCTCCTCGTCGACGACGATGAGCCCGAGCTCAGGGATGGGCGCAAACACCGCCGAGCGTGTGCCGAGCACGATGCGGGCGTGGCCGCTCCAGGCCCGGCGCCACGCGGCGAGGCGCTCAGAATCGGTGAGCGAGGAGTGCAGCACCACGAGCGGCGCCTCGAAGCGCTCGCGAAACCGGCCGAGGAGTTGCGGGGTGAGACCGATCTCCGGCACCAGCACCAGCACGGCGCGTCCCTGCGCCAGCGTGTGCTCGGCGAGACGCAGGTACACCTCGGTCTTGCCGCTGCCCGTGACGCCCTCGAGGAGGAAGGCGGCGTAGGCAGCCGAGGCCAGAGCCACCCGCTCGACCGCATCTTGCTGCTCGGGCAGGAGCTCAGGACCCGCGGCGCGCAACCGCGCCGGCTCGCTCCCGAGCGCGAGTGCCACGTCGGCACGCGCGATGAAGCCGCGGGCCGCGAGCGCGCGCGCCGCCTCCCGCCAGCCGCCGGAGTGCGCGGTGAGGACTTCGGCCGAGGCGCTGCCGCCTGAGGCAAGCAACGCCTCGAGGAGGGCGCGCTGCTTCGCCGCGCGGCGTGGCTCGCCGGCTGCGGCGGCGCCAGCTCCCGCCTCGGTCACCGTCCAGCGTTCCTCGGTTTCCGCGACCCCCGCCCCGAGGCGCAGCAGCCTCGGCAACGCGCTCGCGAGCACCTGCCCGATCGGATGGTGGTAGTACTCCGCCGCCCAGCGGGTGAGCTCGAGGGCTGAAGCGTCGAGCACCGGCGCCGCGTCCAGCACCTCGAGGATGGGCTTCACGCGCTCGAGGGGAAGGTCGGAGGTGTCGGAGATCCCCATCACGACCCCCACCAGGCGGCGGCGGCCGAACGGGACCTGCACCCGCATGCCCGGCTCGGGCGCGGCGGCCCCCTCCGCCGAGGCGGGCGGGAGGTAGTCAAAGAGCCGCCGCAGGGGGGTATCGAGCGCCACCCTGAAAAATTTGGACACAGGTCTCACAGAGCAGCTAAAACAGTGACTTGCGCTCGAGGCAGGCGTCAACCGGGCACCGCAGGCGCGCGTTATACACGCCATGCCCGAGTTTGCTACGCTCGCCTCGCCTTATAGCATGCCGGCCGCACTACACGGCGACGTGGATCTGACGGACCCCGAAGAGCAGACGCAAAGTCGAGCGCTGAACCAGTTCCTGGCCGGCGTCGAGCTGAGGGCATTCAAGATCGCCCAGGCGGCGCTGCGGCACGAGGATGATGCTCTCGATGCCGTCCAGGATGCGATGCTGCAGCTGGCGCGGGCCTATTCCCACCGTCCGGCCGAGGAGTGGAAGCCGCTCTTCTACCGGATTCTCGAGAACCGCATCCGCGACATGCAGCGCCGGCGCACGGTGCGCGGCCGCGTCATGGCGTGGCTGCCGCTGCACGGCAACGACGACGACGAGGAATTTGACCCCGTGGCCCAGGCGCCGAGCCCCGAGCCGCAGCCGGCCCGCAGGCTCGAGCTCGACGAGGCGGTCGGGGCGCTGGAGCAGGCCCTGCAAAAGCTGCCGCCCCGGCAGCGGCAGGCGTTTCTGCTGCGCACGCTCGAGGGGCTCGACGTCGCGGGGACGGCGCTGGCGATGGGCTGCTCGGAGGGCAGCGTGAAGACCCATTACTTTCGCGCAGTGCAGGCACTGCGCGTGCAACTCGGAGAGTTCTACGTATGAGCCCGGCGGATGAGTCAGTGACGGAGTTCGAACGCCGCGCGCGCGTGGTGCTCGAGGAGAGCGTTCGTCGCATCGACGCCCGCACGCGCTCGCGCTTGAACCAGGCGCGCCATGCGGCACTCGAGGCCTCGGCTGCGCGCCGCCGCTCGTGGTGGCGCGGCTTCACGCTGATGCCGGCCGCGGGCGCGGTGGCCGCCGCCGTGCTCGTGGTGGTGGTGCTGTGGCGGCACGAGCCCCCGGGCACGCCGCCGCTGGCGCTCGACACGCAGCACGCCGCGGTCGAGGACATGGATTTGCTGACAGACAACGACTCAATCGACCTGATGGAGGAATGGGACGGCTCGTTCTACGAATGGGCGGCAGCCGAGTCCGATGCCGGTGCCGAGAACAGCTGATGCGGGCCTATCGCACGCGTGCGATCGCGGTGCTGGGCGTGCTGGCGCTCGGCAGCGCCATCGGCCGCTCGGACGATGCCAGCAAGGCGCCGCCGCCGCAGCCGCCCGCGGGATTCCTCGAGTTCCTCGGCAGCGTCGACCGTCTCTCGGAAGTGAATCCGAATTACCTCGCGCAGCCGAATCCGGTGAAAACCGCGCGCCCCGCCGCGAGCGGTGGCCCGCGGCCGCCGACCGCTCCGCCGCCCGCGCCGGCGCCCAGCCCGTCCGGAGACAAGAACAATGGGTAACCAGATAACAACTAACACCCGGGTGTTCGCGCTCCTCGCCGCGGTGCTGCTCGCTGCGGCCGCGCCGTCCTTCGCACAGGAACCGCCGGCCGCTGCACCCGCCGCCGCGCCCGCGAATCCGCCCGCGCCGGTGGCCTGGTCGAGCCTCTCGCCCGAGCAGCAGAGACTCCTCGCACCCGTGGGAAATCAATGGGGGAGCCTGGCCCCCGAGCGGCAGCAGGCGCTCGCCCATGGGAGTGAGCGCTGGCTCGGGATGTCGCCCGAGCAGCGCGATCAGGCGCGCCAGCGCTTCTCGCACTGGCAGTCGCTGCCGCCGGAGCAGCGGCGCGCGCTCCGCGACCGCTGGCAGCACTTCCAGGCACTCCCGCCGAAGGAACAGGCGGCCGTGCGGCAGAACTACCACCGCTTCCAGCAGCTGCCCCCGGCGCAGCGCCAGATGCTGCGCCAGCAGTGGCGTAACGCCACCCCCGAGCAGCGTCGAGAGATGGTGCAGCGCGCGCGCGAGCAGCGCATGAACCATATGCAGCCGCACGGCGGGCAGCACCCGCCGCCCAAGCGCCCCTAGCGGCTCTTGCTTCCCGCCGGGCGCACCGGCACCGGGATGTTGCACACGTCGATGCGGCCGGCCGGCACCTTGAACCACCCCTCGTGGCGGTTGCGGCGTGCCTCGACGTAGGCGGCGAAAGTCGCCGTGTCCGTCCTCAGGACCTCGAGCGGGGTGCGCTCGGCCTCGGGGACGTCGGCCGCCACTCGCAGCGAGCGGATCGGCGTGCGCTCGGCGGGCTTCTCGTAGAAACCAAGGGCTCCGCTCCCCCGCGGCATGACCGACAAGAGCTCCATGCCGCGCACCACGCGCCCGAGCAGCGTCACGTTGCGGTCGAGGTGCCGGGGCGCCTGGCCGATGACCACGTAGAGTTCGGTGCCACCGCCCGAGTCGACGTCATTGTCGCGTCCCGCTCCGACCATGCCGTAGCAATGCACCAGCCAGGCACGCCCGATCTGCGGATCGGCCGCAACCGGCAAGCCCTCAAGGAAGCCCACCACCGGCGCGTAGGTGTCGGGATCGGCGAGGCGGCTCAGGGTGAGGCCGCGCAGCGGGCGCTCGAACTCGGCGGGCAGGGTGCGCTGCGCCTTCTGCAGCGGCTTCTTGCCATCCGCATCTCCCCACTGCACCACGTAGTTGTCCTGCGAGCGCATGATAGCGAGGCCGTCGAAGTAGCTCTCGCGCGCGAGCGCCACGACGTTCTCGCTCGTGTGCGGCGCGAAGGTCGGCGCGAGCTCGATGATCACGCGCCCCGCGGGCAGCTCCAGATAGAGCGTCTGTTGCGGGTCGAGCGCGCGCCAGTCGCCGGGCGAGGAGGAGCCAAGCACTTCCGAGGTGGTGAGCGCCTTGGCGGCAGTCGCGGCAGTCGCGGCGGTCGCGGCGGTAGCGGCGGCAGCGGGCGCGGCCCGAGCTGCGTGCGGCGCAGATGCACCGGTCAGCAGGACTGCCGCGAGCGCCGCCCCGAGCCTCAAGAGATTCCTGCGCTGCATGGCGAGACCTGTCCTTGCGCAGCCCGCGCGTGGCGGCTGCCGCAGTCAATTCCTCAACCCACCGCTTTCACCGCCGCGATCAGCTCCGCTCCGGCCTTCTGCGCATCGCCGTACAGCATGCGGGTGTTGTCGAGGTAGAAGAGCGCGTTCTCGATCCCCGAGAACCCCGCGCCCTTGCCGCGCTTGATGACGATGACGTTCTTCGCCTTGTCGGCGTTCAGGATCGGCATGCCGTAGATCGGGCTCGACTTGTCGGTGCGCGCCACCGGGTTCACGACGTCGTTGGCGCCGATGATGAGGGCCACGTCCGCGGTGTCGAACTCCGCGTTGATCTCGTCGAGGTCGGCGATCAGGTCGTAGGGCACGCCGGCCTCCGCCAGCAGCACGTTCATGTGGCCGGGCATGCGTCCGGCGACCGGGTGGATCGCGAAGCGCACGTTCACGCCGCGGTCGATGAGCAGCTGGGCGAGCTCCCAGATCTTGTGCTGGGCCTGGGCGACCGCCATGCCGTAGCCCGGCACCACGATGACCTTGGAGGCGAAGGCCATCATGACGCCGACGTCGGCGGCCTCGATCGGCTTCAGGCTCCCGGTCACCGTGCCGGTGGCTTCGCCGCCGGTGTCGCCGAAGCCCGAGAACAGCACGTTGCCGAGCGAGCGGTTCATCGCCTTCGCCATCAGCTGCGTGAGCAGCGTGCCGGCCGAGCCCACCACGGTGCCGGCGATGATCATCGCGGCATTGTCGAGCACGAAGCCCTCGAGGCCGACCGCGAGCCCGGTGAGCGCGTTATATAGAGAGATCACCACCGGCATGTCGGCGCCGCCGATCGGCAGTGTCATGGTGATACCGAGGACGAGCGCCAGCACGAAGAAGCCGGTGACGACCGCGGGACTGGCGTTGAAGTGGCCGGCGACCAGCGCGCCGAGGACCAGCGCTGCGGCGAGCAGCACGAGGTTCACGATCTGCTGACCGGTGAAGCGGATGCTGCGCGTGATGAGTCCCTGGAGCTTGCCGAAGGCGATGGCGCTCCCCGAGAAGGACACCGCGCCGATGATTCCGCCCGCCACCGCGAGCGACGCGGTGACGTAGCCGGACGTCTCGCCGCGGTAGAGCTCCACCGCCGCAATCGCCGCCGCCGCGCCGCCGCCCATGCCGTTGTAGAGCGCGATCATCTGCGGCATGTTGGTCATGGCGACGCGCTTGCCGCTCCACCAGGCGAGCCCGCCGCCTACGAGCATCGCCGGGAGGATGAGCCGGTAGTTGGACATCCCGGGATAGAGGAAGGTGACGAGTGTCGCTACGCCCATGCCGGCGCCCGCCCAGAGGATGCCGCTGCGTGCCGTCACCGGCGAGCTCATGCGCTTCAAGCCCATGATGAACAGCACCGCGGTGACGAAGTAGCTCGCCTGGATCGCGAGGCTCGCGGAGAACCAGCCGGGCATCAGGGCGTCCCCTTCGCCTTAGGCCGACGCGCGCCGCTCGCCTTGAACATCTCGAGCATGCGCTCGGTGACGACGTAACCGCCGACGGCGTTGCCGGCGGCGAGCAACACGCCGATGAAGCCGATGATCTTCTCGAGCGGAGTCGTCGCGCTGCCGAGCGCCACCATGGCGCCTACCAGCACGATGCCGTGCACGAAGTTCGAGCCCGACATGAGCGGGGTGTGCAGGATCACCGGCACGCGCGCGATGACCTCGTAGCCGGTGAAGGCCGCCAGCATGAAGATATAGAGCGCCACCATCCCCGTCATGTCAGTCCCCCAGCGCCTTGGCCGTCGGCTCGTGTTTGATCACGCCGTCGCGGGTGAGGCACGACTGCGCGAACACCTCGTCGTTCCAGTCGATCGCCAGCTCCCCTTTGGAGATGGCGGGCTTCAGGAAATTGAATAAATTGCGCGCGTACATCTCGCTGGCGTTGTAGGCGAGCTCGGCGGCGAGGTTCACCGGCCCCACGATCTTCACTCCCTGGTGCTCGAGGACCTCGCCGGCGCGCGTGAGCTCGCAGTTGCCGCCCTGCTCGGCGGCGATGTCCACCACGACGGAGCCCGGGCGCATGCGCTCGACCGCCGCGCGCGAGATGATCTTCGGCGCCGGCCGCCCCGGAACGGCGGCGGTGGTGACCACCGCATCCGCCACCGCGATGCGTGCATCGAGCGCCGCCTGCTGCTGCGCTTTCTCTTCGGCAGTGAGCTCGCGCGCATAGCCGCCGGCCGCTTCCGCGCTCACGCCGGTCTCGACGAACTTGGCGCCGAGGGACTTCACCTGCTCGCGTGTGGCGCTGCGCACGTCGTAGGCCTCGACCACCGCTCCCAGGCGCCGCGCGGTGGCGATCGCCTGCAGCCCGGCGACGCCGGCGCCGATCACGAGCAGCTGCGCCGGCCGGACGGTGCCGGCGGCCGTGGTGAGCATGGGGAGAAACTTCTGCAGCTGGCTCGCGGCGATCAGCACGGCCTTGTAGCCGGCGATCGCGGCCTGCGAGGACAAGGCATCCATCGACTGCGCGCGCGAGATGCGCGGCACCAGCTCCATGGCGAAGGAGGTGAGGCCGCGTGCCTTGAGCGCGCGCACCTCAGCGGCACGCGCGTGCGGCTGCATGAAGCCGATGACCAGCGCACCTGACTTCAGCTGCCCGATCTGCTCGACCGTGAGCGGCTGGACCGTGAGAACGACGTCGGCAGCGCCCAGCACCGCGGCGGCGCTATCCGCCCAGATCACGCTCTTGTAGAGGGCGTCCGGAAAGCTCGCGCGCTCGCCCGCACCGCGCTCCAGAGTGACACGTGCGCCCTCCTTCGCGAACTTGTCGGCAGTCTCCGGCGTCACACTGACGCGCGTTTCCTGCGGTGCGCTTTCCTTAAGCGCACCAATCGTCACTGGCATTCAGGGCCTCTCGTGCAGCCGTGGCCGGCCGGCCACGTGAATGGAAAATTTCAATTTAATTAAGACCTTGCGATGTTGAATTCTTGCACAAAAGTGCCGTATCTTACACGGCCATGCTCGGGATCGACCTCGATCGCGCCGATTTCCTCCCCGACGACTTCGCGGTGATACCCGTCCCCGCGGCACGCGGGCTCTCCCAGCTCGTGCTGCGCACGGACGTCGCGGGCATGCCGCTCGAGTGGATCGATTACAAGGAAGCCGCGCGACTCTACACCCAGGAGCAGGTCGCTTACACGTGCGGCTCGCTGCTCTACCAGCTCTACGGCGGCACCAATGCGCGCAGCGGCCGGCGCACTGTGCTCGAGGTCAACTCGATCGTCGCGACCGTCGGCCACACCGGCAATCCGGGCAACACGCGTCACGACTACATCCCGCCGCTCAACAACCAGACGCTGTTCCGGCGCGATGCGTACCTGTGCATGTACTGCGGGCTGCGCTTCCCCTCGCGCTATCTGTCGCGCGATCACATCCGGCCCTTCAGCCAGGGCGGCACGGACATCTGGACCAACGTGGTGGCCTCCTGCCGCCGCTGCAACAACCAGAAGGCCTCGCGCACCCCGGAGCAGGCGCGCATGCAGCTGATCGCTGTGCCGTTCACGCCGACCTACGCGGAATACATCTTCCTCAAGGGGCGGCGCGTGCTGGCCGACCAGATGGAATATCTGCTGGCGCACTTCCCGCGCTCGAGCCCGCTGCACGACCGCATCCGCGCCTACCTGTCCTGAAGGCGTGACGATCGGGGGCGGCACCTGCTAAGGTCGCCGCGCAGTCCTCACGGAGTGAAACGCAGCGCGTGATCTTCCTCATCGACGCCTCGGTCTACGTCTTCCGCGCCTATCACTCGATGCTGCCCGACATGCGCGATGCGGACGGCAACTCGACGCACGCGGTGTTCGGCTTCGCGCGTTTTCTCGGCGATCTCATCGAGCGGGTGCGCCCGGCCTACATGGCGGTGGCCTTCGACCAGCGCAGCAGGAATTCCTATCGCCGCGGGCTCTACCCGGCCTATAAGGCCAACCGCGAGCCGCCACCGGCTGCGTTGACGCAGCAGTTCGAGCGCTGCCGCGAGTTGTGCCGGCACCTCGGGCTCGCCGAGTTCGTGTATCCGGAATACGAGGCCGACGACATCATCGGCACGCTCGCGCGGCTGATGCGCGCGGCTGGTGAGCGTGCGGCCTTCATCACCCGCGACAAGGATCTCGCGCAGCTGATGCGCGACGGCGACATGCTGTGGGACTTCGGCGCGCGCGGGCAGTTCGGCTATCACGACATCGAGCGCCACTTCGGCGTGGCGCCTGAGCGCTTCGCCGACTACCTGGCGCTCGCCGGGGATGAGTCCGACAACATCCCGGGCGTGCCGGGCGTCGGGCACCGCACCGCCGCCTCGCTCATGAAGGCCTTCGCCTCGCTCGATGAGCTCTATGACGATCTCGAGCGCGTCGCACGGCTCAAGATCCGCGGCGCGGGCACGCTCGGGACGCGCCTCGCCGAGCATCGCGACTCGGTGTATCTCGCACAGCGCCTCACCCGCATCAGCTGCGATCTGCCGCTCGGCGTCGCGGCCGAGGGACTCAGGCGCCGCACCCCCGACCTGCCGGCGCTGTCGCAGCTCTACGATCGTCTCGGCTTCGGGCCGTTCCTGCGCGCTCAGGGCGCGCGCCTCGCGCAGCTACCCGCGGCGTACGCCTGAGCCTCGCGCTCGGGGGGCGTGAGCGCATGGAGCCATGGGCGGCGGTCGCGGCGCAGATCACCCGCCTCGCGCGCCGTGAGTGCGCACCCGAGCCCGAGCAGCGCGTCGCGGGTGGCAGCATCAACCGCTGCTACCGCTGGCTGACCGACGCGGGCCCGATGTTCGTCAAGGTGGGCGGGCGCGCCGCTGCCGCCATGTTCGAAGCCGAGGCGGATGGGCTCGCCGAGCTTGCCGGTGCGCGCTCGCTGCGCGTGCCGCGCGTGCTCGCGAGCGGGCAGTACGGCGCAGCGGCCTTTCTCGCCCTCGAGTGGCTCGAGGCCGGCCCCGCGAGCGAGGCGAGCGAGGAGCGTCTCGGCGCGGGGCTCGCCGCGCAGCATCGTCTGACCGCGCGCGAGTTCGGCTGGCGCCGTGACAACACGATCGGCAGCACGCCGCAGGCGAACGGCTCGCTCGCCTCGTGGCCGGAGTTCTTCCGCGAGCGGCGGCTGCGGCCGCAGCTCACGCTCGCCGTGGCCAACGGCTTCGGCTCGTTGCTGGAAGTACCCGGCGAGCGGCTGCTCGCCGGGGTTGAGGCTCTGCTTGGCACCCATCGCCCGGCGGCGTCGCTGTTGCATGGGGACCTGTGGGGCGGAAACTGGCTGGCTACCGCCGAGGGTGAGCCCGCGATCTTCGACCCGGCGGTTTATTACGGCGATCGCGAGACGGATGTGGCGATGACCTGCCTGTTCGGAGGTTTCGGCCCGCGCTTCTACCAGACGTACGGCGCCGCGGCGCCCCTGCCGGAAGGGTGGGAGTTGCGCCGCGAGCTTTATAACCTCTACCACGTGCTGAACCACACGAACCTCTTCGGCGGCGGCTATGGCCGCCGGGCGCGCGCCATGATCGATCGCCTGCTCGCGCAGCTGCGCGGGTAAGTTGGGGTCGGCGGAACACGATTCGGCTATGCTGCGCACCCGGCCCGTGCCGATCAAGAAAACTCCCGAGGGGTAGTCATGGCGGTTGCAACGGCGGACAAGAACATCGAGTCGGCCCTCGTCGAGCAACGCAGCTTCCCGCCGTCGCCCGAGTTCACGGCGCGCGCGCGCATCAAGCCGCGGGATCTCGACAACCTGCGCAAGCGCGCGGCCGACGATCATGTTGGATTCTGGGCGGACCTGGCGTCCCAGGAGCTCAGCTGGCACCGGCCGTTCACGGTGGCGCTCGATGAGGCGCGGGCGCCGAACTACCGCTGGTTCACCGACGGGCGGCTCAATGCCTCGTGGAACTGCCTCGACGTGCACCTGAACGAGCGCGGCCACAAGACCGCGGTCATCTTCGAGGGCGAGCCCGGGGACGTGCGGCGTCTCTCCTACCGCGAGCTGCACGCCAACGTCTGCCGCTGCGCCAACGCGCTCAAGGCTCAGGGGATCGCCAAGGGCGACCGCGTGGTCATCTACATGCCGATGGTGCCCGAGGTGCTGGTGGCGATGCATGCCTGCAACCGCATCGGCGCGATCCATTCCGTGGTGTTCGGCGGCTTCTCGGCCATCGCGCTCAAGGATCGCATCGAGGACACCGAGGCCAAGCTCGTCATCACCGCCGACGGCGGCTGGCGCGGCGGGGTCGCGGTGGAGCTCAAGGCCAACACCGATCACGCGCTGGCCGGCGGCTGCCCGAGCGTCAAGCGCGTGATCGTGCTGCGGCGTACCGGCAGGCCGGTATCCATGGACCCGAAGCGCGACCTGTGGTGGCACGAGGCAATCGAGGGACAGCCGGCGTCCTGCGACGCCGAGTGGGTGGAAGCGGAGCATCCGCTCTTCATCCTCTATACCTCGGGCTCGACCGGAAAACCGAAGGGCATTCAGCACGCGACCGGCGGTTACCTGCTCGGCGCCAAGGTCACGACGCAGTGGGTGTTCGACCTGCGCGACGACGATGTGTTCTGGTGCACGGCGGATGTCGGCTGGGTCACCGGGCATACCTACATCGCCTACGGGCCGCTGGCTGCCGGCGCCACGGTCGTCATGTACGAAGGGGCGCCCACCGTCCCCGACGGCGGGCGCTTCTGGAAGAACTGCCAGGCCCACGGCGTCACAGTCTTCTACACCGCGCCGACCGCGATCCGCGCGCTGATGAAGCTCGGCGACGAGGTGCCGGCAAAGTACGACCTGTCGAAGCTGCGCCTGCTCGGCAGCGTCGGCGAGCCGATCAATCCCGAGGCGTGGATGTGGTATCACCGCGTGATCGGCAAGGAGCGCTGCCCGATCGTCGACACCTGGTGGCAGACCGAGACCGGCGCGATCCTCATCGCACCGCTCCCCGGCGTGACCGCCACCAAGCCGGGCTCGTGCACGCAGCCGCTGCCGGGGATCGACGCTGACATCGTCAACGAGCGCGGCGAGTCGGTGAAGCGGGCGGACGCCGGTGGCTACCTCGTGATCCGCAAGCCGTGGCCCTCGATGCTGCGCACCATCTGGCGCAACAACCCGCGCTATGTCGAGGGCTACTGGTCGAAGTTCCACACCCGCTGCTACGTGGCGGGCGACAGCGCGCATCGCGACAAGGACGGCTACTTCTGGATCATGGGCCGCATCGACGACGTGCTCAAAGTATCAGGGCACCGCCTCGGCACCATGGAGATCGAGTCGGCGCTGGTCGCGCATCCGCGCGTCGCCGAAGCGGCCGTGGTCGGCAAGCCGCATGAGATCAAAGGCGAGTCGGTGTTCGCCTACGTGGTGCTGCGCGGTCCGCGTCCGACCGGCGACACGAGCGCGCTCGTCAAGGAGCTGCGCGACTGGGTGGGCGAGCAGCTAGGTCCGATCGCCAAGCCCGACGACATTCGCTTCGCCGACAATCTTCCCAAGACGCGCTCCGGCAAGATCATGCGCCGCTTACTGCGCGCCGTGGCGAACGGCGAGGAATTGACGCAGGACGTCTCGACGCTCGAGAACCCGGCGATCCTCGATCAGCTGCGCGGCACCGATAAGGCTTCCAAGGTCGCGGCCGCCCCAAAGCCAGCTGCGGCTAAGGCCGCGGCGGTGAAGGCCAGGCCCGCCGCCAGGACGGCTGCGGCGCGCACGCGCGGCAAGCGCCGGGCGCCCGCGAAGGCACGCCGGGCCAAGGCGGCCAAAGCCCGTAAAGCATCCAGGGGCGCGGCGCGCAAGGCGGCGGCCGGGCGACCGGCGCGGCGCACTGCTCGCGCGAAGTCCGCGCGTCGCCGCGCAGGACGCAGACGCTAGAGGGCAAGATGCTGCTCGCGCGGATAGTAGGCATTTGCCTTACTGTCCGTGCGCGCAATACACACTCTCCACCGTCAGTGAAGCACTCGCTTCACTATCCGCGTGCCGCGTGGCGCGCGTTTAGCCGCGCGTCCGGCTGGTTCCCCTCCGCGGTCGCATCGAGCCCCAGCACCACCAGCCGCTGCTCGAGCCGCTCGCTGAAGCTTCCCGGCAGATCGAGTCCCATGCGCTTGAGCGCCGCCGCGTGCCGCGGGGCGGGACGCCCACCGAACAGCGCCGCGGCAGCCGTCGTGAGCTTCGCCCACGCGCTCCCGGTGCGCGCCTCGAGGAATTTCAGCGCCCGCGCCAGCGCGATTTCCTCGGCGGTGAGATCGGTGCCGAAAGGGTACTCGCTGAAGAACCCCTGCCGGCGGTGCACCCCGAGTGCGCGCGCCAGACGCTCCGGGGTGTTGTCGCGGTATTCGTCCGGGATGCGGTAGCCGCCGCGGATCTTGCCGGCGGCGCGCGCCTGCGCGAGCAGCTGCTCCTGGAAGCGCGAGTCGGCCACATTGAGGAGCGCCATGATGATCTCCTCGTCGGTACGGCCGCGCAGATCCGCGATACCGTACTCGGTGATCACGATGTCACGCAGGTGGCGGGGTATCGTCTCGTGGCCGTAGCTCCAGACGATGTTGGAAGTGGTGCGGCCACGGCGCGTGCGCGTCGCACGCACGCACAGGATCGAGCGCGCGTCCGGGAGCGCGTACGCCATGGCGACGAAGTTGTATTGACCGCCGACACCGCTCACCACCTGGCCGCTCTCGAGCGCATCCGAGACTGCCGCGCCGAGCAGCGTCACCATCATCGTCGTGTTGATGAAGCGCGCCGCCCGGCGCTGCAGCATGCGCAGCTCCTGATCAGGGCCGTACAACTGGTTGACGAAGCCGACGCCGCGCATGTCGAGCTGCGCGCGGTCGCTCTCGGGGAGCTCGCGCAGCGCGGCGTAGAAGCCGCGCGGCCCGAGGAAGAAGCCGGCGTGCAACACCCGGCCGCGGCGCAGCACGCGACCCAGGCACTGCCCGGCGATCGCCGCGCGGCACTCGGCGTCGCCGAGGTCCGCACGGATCCACTCACCGCCCCGCACGCGCAGCCGCCCGCCGGCGAACTCGACGTCCTCGCGGAATACACCGTGGCGCTGCAGGTCGGCGAACTCGGCGTCCTCGAGCAGCGGACCCACGCCGACCGCGACCAGCCGCTCGAGAATGCCGGCATCGAAGCGCTCAGCGGTCGCGCCCGCCGCGAGCAGCCGCTCGAGCGGCAGGGAGTCGTAGACGCGCCGGCACAGCACTCCGGCACGGTAGAGCTCCAGCAGCTGGTCGACGAACATCTCGGTGGCGGCGAACAGCCCGCCGCCGAAGGGCTCGAGGCCGCCCGCGGCGCGAATCAGCTCCGCGGCGTCGCGCGTGCCGAGCGCACCGAGCGCGCCCGCCCAGGCCGCATTCTGCTGGTGTCGCAGGAGCAGCGCGTACGCGAGCGAGTCGCCGAGCTCACCGATGCCGATCTGCAGCGTGCCGCCGTCGCGCACCAGGCTGCTGGCGTACATGCCGATCGCGTGATCGACGCTGCTGAGCGGCGCATTGGGAGGGCCGTAGAGATCGAAGTCGTAGCGCGGGTCGTCGATGAGGAAGTCGAAGCGCTCGGGCTCGACCTGCGCGTGCCCGGTCATGAAGGGCATCTGCCCGTGAATCTCGCCGACCATCAGGATCTCGCGCCCGGCGCGGCGCGCCGCCTCGATGAGCGGCAGGAGCTCCGGCGTCACGTCCGCGTTGGAGCCGAAGCTAAGCGCGGTCTGGCCGTTCACCGTGCGCCGCGCGATGAGCTGCGCGATCACGTTCACGCCGTGCGCCATCACCTCGCGCGCCACGTGCGTATAGTTGGCGCTGAGGTAATTGCGCTGTGCGTGCGGCGCGTTGAGGAACGCGCCCGGGGTGAGGAAGAACTCGATGACGCGGATGTTGGCGGGCAGGCGGTCGGCGCGCACTGCGCGCGCGTACTCGGGCTCCACGTAGCTGCCGAAGACCCGCGCGGCGAGTGGCGTCAGCAGCCGCGCCTCCAGCGGCGAGCGCGCCACCGGTATCAGCAGCGACAGCGCCGTGATGATGGTGAGGTCGAGCGTCGGGTCGCGCGCGGCGCGCCGGTAGAACTCGTTGGCGAGGGGATTGGGCTTGCCGATGCCGAGCGGCAGCGCCAGTACGATGCGCGGGCCCGCGCGGCGCAGCACCGCGTCGACGCAGTGGCCGACGTCGTCGAAGATTTCAGGCATGCAACTTGTGACATGCTCCCGAAGGAACTGACGCGCGTCAACCGCGCGCCTCCCGCGGGTGGCGGCGCCGGCGAGCCTACTGGGCGCCCTCGAGGGCCCACAGCCCGAGCCTGCCGAGACTCGCTCCCAGCGACAGGCGCGCGATGCGCCAGTCGGACAGTGACTGGATGCGCTGCTGCTGAGCGTTGGCGTAGGCGGTCTGCGAGGTGAGCAGCTCGAGGATGCCGCCGGCCCCGCCCTCGTAGCGATGCTGCGCCGCTTCGAACGACTTGCGGGCGCTGTCGAGCAACGCCTGCGAATTGGCCAGATTGTCGGTGTCGGCCTCGAGTGTCGTGTAGCTGCTCCAGACGCTCGCCGCCACCTCCTGCTCGGCTCCGTTGAGGACTTCCTGCTGAATGGCGACGCGCGCGTGCGCCTGGGCAACCAGGCCGCGCTTCCACAGAGGATCGGAGATCGGTACATTGACTTCGAGGCCGATCGACTTGTTACTCACGCTGCCGGGAACCGTCGGGCTGCCAAGGCTCGGAGTAAGAGGCTCGTTCGAGCGGCTGAGCCCGCCCACGATGCTGATGGTGGGATAGCCGTGAGCTCGCGCCGCACGCTCGTCGGCCCTGGCGGCCGCCAACTCGCTTTCCGCCTGGGCGACGCTTGGGTGATTGCGCTTGGCCTCCGCGATCAGCTGGTGTAGCGACTCGGTGAAGTCCCGACGGACGCTGACGGTGAGGTCGGCCGGCGGTACCGTGAGGGTGCTGTCCGGGTCGAGACCCATGTCGAGTGCCAGCGCGCCGCGCTTGGCCTTGAGCTCACCCTCGGCCTTGACGCGCGTCAGCACCGCCTGCGCGTGCGCGGTCTGGGCCTGCAACTCATCGCTGATGGGCGCGACGCCACGCTCGGTGCGCGCGTGCGCGGCGTCGAGGCTCCTCTGAGTGAGGGACTCGATCTGCAGCGCGGCATCGAGACTTGCCTGCGCGGCCTGCGCGTCGTAGTAGTCCGCAGCCGCCCGCAGGAACACCAGCTGCAGCGTGCGGTCGAGATTGGCGCGCGCGGCGGCCAACAGCTGGCGGGCCGACTCGAGCTGATCGCCGCGCTGCCCGAAATCGTAGAGCACCCAGCTTAGCGACACGGTTCCGGCCGGATAGTTGTCGTGCGCGATGGTATTGAGCGCGGGGTCGTGGGTGATCTTGGTCTGAGTGTTGCTCTCGGTCTCCTTGGCGCTGGCGCTGAGGCTCGGCAGATAGCTCTCTTTACCGGTGCGCACCTCGGCCGCGTACAGCTTGATCGATGCCCACGCCACGCGCGTCCGCGGATTGGCGCACAGTGCGCGGCTCACCGCGTCGCCGAGAGTCAGCGGTGTACTCAGCGCTGCCGGCATGCAGGGGTCGGCGCCGCCCGGCGGCGCCAGCATCGGCGCCGCCGGGGATACCGGTGTGCCGCCCGGGCCGTCGGCCGCGGCGGGTGCGGTCGCGAGGAGTGAGAGCAGGGCGAGCGGCAGCCCCCGCACTCCGGGCTTGCATCCTGGTCTTTGCATAAGGCTTCTAGGCTCTTCTGGTGCCGGCACGGCCGCCCGGTCGCTCGAGGCGGCCGCGGGTTGCTCTAGTTTTCCGTGTGGCGAGCGAGGCGGCGGCCGGCGCTCTCGCGCCCTCGCTCAATAACCCCACAATAGATAAAGCAGTTTTGTTATCCGATCCCGGGAGCGCGTATTCAGGAGTATTAAGTCATCCATCCTCATGGACTTAGGCTTGTAAATGGACGCATACTCTGCGAAAAGACGAGCGCGTCGTGAGTGTATCCGCGGGCACGCGGCATGTGAAGGACGATCGGCACGCGCGCGAACACCTCACAAACGAAGTTAAAGAGCGCACGCCAGCGTGATGGCGCCAGAGCGCCAGCGCAGGAAGCAAGCCAGCCAGCGGTACATGAACGACCTCCCCAATTCCGGCGCCAAGACCAACGGGGGCGGCCAGCCCCATGCGAGCGAGAAGCCTGAGGCGGGCGCGCCGCACGATGCCGGCCTGACGGCGCTCGCGCTCATGGCGCGCATCCACGGGGTCGCCGCCGACGAGGCGCAGATCCGCCATCAGGCGGGGCTGCGCGGGCGGCGCTTCGACGAGGTGGATCTGCTGCGCGCCGCGAAGGCGCTGGGGCTCAAGGCGCGCATCGTCACGATCGACCCGCAGCGCCTGAGCTATCTCACGCTACCGGCGCTGCTGTTCGATTCGCAGCTCAACCACTTCATCCTCGCCAAAGTCTCGGACGAACGCGCGCTGATCCAGGACGCCGACTGCTCGCCGCCGCAGATCATCACGCTCGAGCAGCTGCGCGCGCGCAGCGCCGGCCGGGCGCTGCTGCTCGCCTCGCGTGCCTCCCTGGTCGGGGAGCTGGCGCGCTTCGATTTCTCGTGGTTCATCCCGGCGGTGGTCAAGTACCGACGGCTGCTGTTCGAGGTTCTCGGCGTCTCGTTCCTGATCCAGATGTTCGGCCTGGTACCGCCGCTCATGTTCCAGGTAATCATGGACAAGGTGCTTACCAATCGGGCGTTCGACACGCTCGCCGTGGTCTGCATCGCCATGCTGCTCGCGTCGCTGTTCGAGACGCTGCTCACCGGACTGCGCAACTACATCTTCTCGCACACCACCAACCGCATGGACGTCGAGCTCGGCGCGCGGTTGTTCCGTCACCTGGTGCAGCTGCCGTTGTCGTACTTCGCCGCACGGCGCGTCGGCGATTCGGTGACCCGGGTGCGGGAGCTCGAGAACATCCGCAATTTCCTCACCGGCCAGGCGCTGACCGCCTGTCTCGATCTGCTGTTCTCGGTGGTGTTCATCGCGGTGATGGCGCTCTATAGCGTCAAGCTCACTCTCATCGTGGTGCTGTCGCTGTTCTTCTACGTCGTGATCTCGGCGCTGCTCAATCCCGCGTTCCGCAAGGCGCTCGACAAGAAGTTCTCGCGCGGTGCCGACAACAATTCCTTCCTGGTCGAGGCGGTCTCCGGCTGCGAGACGGTCAAGGCTCATGCGCTCGAGCCGCAGTTCGCGCGCAAGTGGGACACGCTGCTGGCTGCTTACGTGAGCGCCGGCTTCCGCGTCAACACACTCGCCAACATCGGCCAGCAGCTCATCCAGCTGGTCGGCAAGCTGGTCACGCTCGCGATCCTGTTCTTCGGCGCCTACCAGGTGATGCAGGGGAAGTTGACGATCGGACAGCTGGTGGCGTTCAACATGCTGGCGCAGCGCGTGGCCACGCCGATCCTGCGCCTGGCGCAGCTGTGGCAGGACTTTCAGCAGGTCGGCGTCTCGATGCAACGCCTGGGCGACATTCTCAATACCCGCACCGAGGTGCCCCCGAGCGCGCATGCGCTGCCGCCGATGCAGGGGAGCGTCGACTTCGAGGACGTGCACTTCCGCTACAAGGCCGACGGCCCGGTGATCCTGCACGACATCAATCTGCACCTCGACGCGGGCGAGTTGGTCGGCATCGTGGGACGCTCGGGGTCGGGCAAGAGCACCCTGGCGAGGGTGCTGCAGCGGCTGTACGTGCCCGAGCGCGGGCGCGTGCGCATCGACGGCATCGACCTGGCGCTCGCCGACCCGGCGTGGGTGCGCCGCCAGATCGGCGTGGTGCTGCAGGAGAACCTGCTGTTCAACCGCTCGATTCGCGAGAACATCGCGATCGCCGACCCGGGCATGCCGCTCGAGGCAATCATCCCGATCGCCAGGCTGGCCGGCGCTCACGAGTTCATCTGCGAGCTGCGCGAGGGGTATGACGCGGTCGTGGGAGAGCAGGGCTGCGGGCTCTCGGGCGGACAGCGACAGCGGATTGCGATCGCGCGTGCGCTCGCGACCAACCCGCGAATCCTGATCTTCGACGAGGCAACCAGCGCACTCGACTACGAGACCGAGCGCACGCTGCAGCAGAACATGCCGGCGCTGTGCCGCGGGCGCACGGTGATCATAATCTCGCACCGCTTGTCGACCATTCGGCACGCGGATCGCATCCTCACGATGGAGAAAGGGACGATCGTCGAGATGGGCAAGCACGAGGAGCTCATCAAGCGCAGCGGACCGTACGCCCATCTGGTGCGGTTGCAGGCGCAATAGGCGGCCATGGCAGCGAGACGCACGCGCTCCCTGCAGCTCGGTGCCCTTGCGGTGCTGTTGCGCCGCTACGCGGCGGTGTTCCAACAGAGCTGGCGGATGCGTCACGAGCTCGACACGAAGAAGAAACTGCCCGACGAGGTCGCATTCCTGCCGGCGCACCTGGAGATCGTCGAGACGCCGGTGCACCCCGCGCCGCGCTGGACCGCGCGCATCTGCGGGCTGCTCACGCTGTGCGCTCTGGCGCTGGCGCTCTTTGGCCGCCTCGACATCGTGACGGTGGCACCCGGGAAGCTCGTGCCGAACGCGCGCGTCAAGGTCGTGCAGCCGGCGGTGACCGGCGTCGTGCGCAGCATCCTGGTGCGCGACGGCATGCGGGTGCAGGCCGGACAGCTGCTGATGGAGCTCGATCCCGCCCAGGCGGCCGCCGACACCGACAAGGCCACCGCCGCGCGCCTCGACGCGCAGCTGACGATGGCGCGCTCGCAGGCGCTGCTGACGGCGCAGAGCCGCGGCGCCAAACCGGTGGTGGCGCCCGTGGCGGACGCCCCCGAGAGCCGCCAGAGTCAGACCCAGGCATTGGCAGACGGTATATATAGTGAGTATCGGTCCAAGATCGCCTCGCTGCAGGCGGAGCTCTACAAGCGCGAGGCGGAGCTCGCCACGACCAATGCCGAGATCGACAAGCTGAGCGCGACGGTCCCGCTCGCCCAGCAGCAGGCCGACGACTATCGGGCGCTGTCGGCCGACAAGTACGTCGCCCGGCACGACTACCTCGACAAGGAAGAGAACGCGCTCACGAAGAAGGGCGAGCTCGCCGCCCGCGTCAGCCACTCGCATGAGCTCGACGCGGCGATCGTCGAGCAGAAGAGCAACATCGACACCACCGTGGCTGCCTTCCGCCGCGCTGCGCTCGACGATCTCGGTAAGGCGCAGCAGGTGCTTTCGCAGGCGAGCAACGACCAGACCAAGGCTGAAGTGCGTCAGGCCCTGACCCGGCTGGTTGCGCCGGTGTCGGGGACCGTGCAGCAGCTATCGGTCCATACCGTCGGCGGGGTAGTGACCACCGCGCAGCCGTTGCTCGAAATCGTCCCGGACGACACGCTCGAGGTGGAGGCGCGCCTCGAGAACAAGGACATCGGCTTCGTCGAGGTCGGGCAGCCGGCGGTCGTGAAGATCGATGCCTTCCCCTACACGCGCTTCGGCTACCTGCACGGCACGGTCGCAGACGTCTCCAACGACGCCGTCGCCGACCGCAAGAGCGGCCTGTACTTCACGGTGCGGGTGCGCATACCGAGCAAGCAGCTCCGGGTCGAGCACAAATGGGTGAATCTCACCCCCGGGATGGAGGTCAAGGCGGAGATTCACACCGGCACGCGCTCGGTTGCGGAGTATCTCCTGAGTCCCCTCATCACAACGGCTGGCGAGGCGCTGCGCGAGCGTTGATGTCCGCTGTCGAAAGTTCTTACAGCGCCGGCGCCGAGCCTCCTTCGCTCCGCGTCAGGGCCTGCCTGCCAGTGATTAAGTTTTAATGTCACTGCGCATTTCGCGACAGTCGACATAACGAGCTCAACACTCTGAATTGCGAAGCGATCGCCTCAGGGCGGCCGGCGAGCTCGCGAGCGCGGCGCGGATGCGCTCGGCACTGCGGTATTTTGCTGCGAGTCCTGGCGGCATAGAAATTGCAGCGCCAAGGCGGGCGTGTGCGCGCAGGGCCTTGAGCGCGCTATTCGCCCGCAGGGAAGGACGGCTCGTAAGAATAGCCAGCCCGCGGGGGCTCCGAAAGGTAACTGACCATGGGTACCAAGACCTACACCGGCACCACGGGAGCAACCGGAACGAACGGCACCGGCACCAGCGGTCCAGGCGGTCCGGGAGGCGCGGGCGGCAACGAAAAATACACCTACACGGGCATCGCCGGTCAGACGACCGACGCATTGACTCTCAACGGCGGCGCCGGCGGCTCGGGCGGCAGCGGCAGCGGGCCCAACGGCGCGGCGGGTGCGGGTGGGAACGGTGGCTACGCGAAGGGCAAGACCTACACCAATCAGGCCACCGCTTCGACGCTCACGGCCGAGATGTATGCGACGGGTGGCGCAGGCGGGGGCGCCGGCAGTTTTCAGGGCACGGGCCACGGCGCCGCCGGAGGCGCCGGCGGCTATGCGCAGGCTATCTCCACCTCGAAAAATGCCTCGGGTGCTGCGCAGGCAGTATCTCGGGCGACCGGCGGAAGTGGTGGCGCGGGTGAGGGTGCCGGTTACTCCGCTGGCGCGGCGGGTGGCGTCGGCGGGAGCACGGCGGCCGCGTATGGCACCACTTCGGCCTACGCAACTGTGTCGCAAACGGGCGGCGCGGGCGGTCGCGGCTACAACGGCGCGAGCGGTTCGGCGGGTGCCTCGAGCACGCTGACGAATGCGGCCAAGGGCTCGACCTCAGGTGGCTACCTGAGGCTGATCCAGTCGGCCGTGGGCGGAGCCGGCGGCTACGGTACCGGCGGCACCGCGGGCGCGGGCGGCGCGGCCAGCTCCTCGCAGACCGAGACCGAGACGACGTCCAACACGATAGCGAGCCAGGTCCGCGCCTACGGCGGGGTCGGCGGCGGCGGCGGTCCGGCCACGGGCGGCGCGGCCGGCGGCGCCGCAACCGGTGTCGAGAGCATCACCGGCGCGCGCGCCATCTCAGCGACGGAAACCGTCCGCGGCGGCGGCGGCGGCGCGGGGGGCACCACGGGCGGCGGCGGCGGGTCGGCTTCGGGCAGCGACATCGTCACGTCCAGCACCGCGAGCAGCGACAGTGCAAACGCCTATCTCACGGTCTACGGAGGCTCCGGCGCCAGAGGCAGTAACGGGAACGCTGGTACCGGAGGTCTTGTGACCTCCGCAGTGGCCAAGGCCTATGAGGCGACAGCCACCGGCGGACGCGCCTACGCGCGCGCCTTCAGCAACGGCGGCGCGGGCGGCGGCGGCACCGGCGCAGGCCACTCCGGCGGCAACGGAGGGAGCGCCACGAACGTTACCTCCGCTTACGGCAAGGGCAAGAATCTACGTGCTTACGCGCGCCAGAGCGGCGGCACGGGTGGTGCAGGTTACAGCGGCGCGGCTGGTGGGGCGGGCGGCAGCTCGACGCTCGCTAACGATACCTCCGGGGTCGCCAACGGCGGCTACATGGCGCTCAGGCAGACCGCCAACGCGGGCGCTGGCGGCAGCAGTGCAGGCGCTGCGGCGGGCGCGGGCGGGGCGGCGAGCTCGAGCCTCACCTTCGATGACACGAAGAACGCCACCACGGCGAGCTCGCTGTCTGCTTACGTATCGGCTACCGGCGGCGCGGGCGGCTATGCGAACGGCGCGGCGGGCACTGCCGGCGCGGCGGGTACCGCGGCGGCGACGGTCGGCCTCAAGGGCACCGGCACGGTGACCGACAGCGCGACGGCGCACGGCGGTTACGGTGGCGGGTCGCAGACGGGTAACGGCGCGGCGGGCGGCAATGCCAGCACGGGCGCCTCTTATGCGACTTCGTCCTCGGCCACCAGCACGGTCACCATTACGGCCAGCACGACCGGTGGCGTAGGTGGCAACGCCAAATCCGCAGGCAAGTCGGCGGGAGGCGGCGGCACGGCCGCCACGGGTACTGTGACCGCCACGGGATTCAACACGACCCTGACCGCCAGTCAGACCGGCGGCGCGGGCGGCTACGGTTCCGGTGGCGCGGCCGGTGGCGCCGGCGCGGCCAGCACGCTCACCAACGCCGTGGTCTCTCACTCGACCGGCGGGACCGAGAGCCTGCACCAGAGCGCCTACGGCGGCGGGGGCGGCGGCAGCAGCGGTGCCGCGGCGGGTGCGGGCGGCGCGGCCACCAGTAACCTCACCTTCGACGACACTCTAAATGCGCAGCGGGCGGCTCGTTTGGACGTTTATAGCCGGGCTCGCGGGGGCAACGGCGCCGCGGGTGCGACGAGCGCAGGTGCGGGCGGCAACGCCGCCACGTCGTTGACGGTGACCGGTGCCCAATACGTGTACGGCATCGGCCGCGTCTACGGCGGCTCGGGCGGCAACGGCAGCAGCGCCGGCGGACAGGGTGGGAGCGTCTCCGGCACTTCGACGGCCACGAGCACCACGACCGGGAGCTTCGGCGTCGACGGATGGCTCACGCTCGGCGGCGGCAGCTCCGGCAACTCCAGCGCGGGCAGCGGGCTCACTGGCGGCTCGGTCACGAGCGGCACGGCGAGCGCAACCGAGGTGCACACCTCGGCCGGCCGCGCCTACGCACGGCTACTCGCCACCGGCGGCAGCGGCGGCAACGGGGCTGGCGCCAGCACCTCGGGCGGCGCGGGCGGCAGCATCAGCGGTCTGTCGGGGAGCGCCTACGGCTTCAATACTCGCGTAGTCGTCTCGGGAACCGGCGGCGCGGGCGGCGCCGACACCACCGCGACCGGCGGAGCCGGTGGCTCGGTTACGCTCACAAACGATGCCACCGGGAAGTCCCTGGGTGGCTACCTCATCCTGACCCAGACCGCGACCGGGGGTGCCGGAGGAACCGGCGGTACGGCGGCGGGCATCGGCGGCAACGCCAGCTCGAGCCTCGCATTCACCGACTCGGGCACGACCAAGTCACCGGACGTCAGGGTGTACGCGACCGCCAGCGGAGGAGTCGGAGGAACCGACTATAACGGCAACGGTGGCGCTGCGGGCAGCGCCATCGCCACCAGTACGGCATCCGGGACCGGTAACGTCATCAGCCAGTCGAGGGCAAGCGGCCAGGCAGGCGGCTCGGGTCGCACGTCCGGCAACGGCGGCGCGGGAGGCGCGGCGACGGTCGGCGCTGTCACGGCGACATCCAGCGGTCTGAGCTCGACCGCGACGGCGAACGCCTTTGCCACGGGCGGCAACGGCGGCCGCGGGTATGGCGCCGGCAAGACGGGCGGCGCGGCGGGCGCGACGTCGATCACGAGCGCCAGCGCCACGGGTTTCAACGCCACGGCGTTTGCGCAAGCACAAGGGGGTGCCGGCGGATACGGGTCCTCGGGCGCATCGGGTGCGTCCGGCGGCAATGCGACGCTCACCAATGTCGTGAGCGGCGTTACGACGGGCGGTACCCTGACCCTGACGGAGCAAGCGACGGGCGGTCACGGCGGGAGTGCGTACTCCGGCGGCACGGGGGCTGGGGGCGGGGCCGGGTCGGCGACGATCAGCCTCGACGATTCGGCGAATGCGACCAAGGCGGCGCAGATCACGGCCCTTAGTCAGGCGCAGGGCGGTACCGGCGGCCGCGGCAGCGCGAGCGTCGGTGCGGGTGGCGCGGCGACGGCGATCACAACGATTACCGGCGTGCGGGCGATCTTCTCGAAGTCCCTCGCGACCGGAGGTGCGGGCGGTTACAACGACGCCACAGGGAACGGGGGCGTCGGCGGCGCTGCGAGTGGCAGCGCCACGGCGACCAGCTCGACGACAGCGTCCGACCAGCTCCGCGGCTACGTCTATCTGCACGGCGGCACGGGTGGCAATGCCGCGTCAGGCTCGGGTGGCGCAGGTGGCGCGGCGACGAATGGCAGCGGGTCCGCCACCGGGACCGCCGCGACCGGTGGGCGCGCGTATAGCTATGTGCTCCAGGACGGCGGCGCCGGCGGGCGCGGATCGGGCGCGGGCCACACGGGCGGTGCGGGTGGTGCGGTAAGCGGCGCGAGCGCTACGGCGATCGGCAGCAATGCCAGGGCCGTCATCCATCAGACGGGCGGCGCGGGCGGTTACGGCGCGGCGGGCGCGACCGGCGGCGCTGGTGCATCGAGTACGCTTAACAATGCCGTCAGCGGCTCGACCTCGGGCGGTAACTGGAGCGCCGACGAGGAATCGACCGGCGGCGCCGGGGGCACCTCGGCTACCGGGACCGGGGGCGCAGCCGGCAACGCGACCGCCATACTCACTGTCAACGATCTGCCGAATCCAGCGCACTCGTCTCAGGTATTCGATTACACGGGCGCAACTGGCGGCGCCGGCGGCAGCTCGCAGGGCGGCAACGGGGCCGCCGGCGGCACGGCCTATGCGCTGACCACCTCGAAGGGCGCCAATGCGGTACTCGCGAGAGCGCGGACCACTGGCGGCACCGGAGGCTACGGGCGCACCGCGGGCAACGGCGGCGCGGGCGGATCGGCGACCCTCGGGGCAATCACCAGCACGTCGAGCTCCACCACCGCCGGCACGGCAAGCCGCGCACTCGGCTACGCGTACGGCGGCGCCGGAGGCCGTGGCTACGGCAGCGGGCATTCGGGGGGCGCTGGCGGCGCGGTGACGCTCGCCCTGGTGACCTCAACGGGTCCCAACTCGTATGCGCGCCTCACCGCGCACGGCGGCGCGGGCGGCTATGGCTCGAGCAGCGCAGCCGGCGGCACGGGGGCCTCCGCCTCGGCCACGAATCTCGTCACCGGCACCGCGAGCGGGCTGCTCGACCTCCGCGAGTACATGACCGGCGGCGCGGGCGGCACCTCGACGGGAGCCGCGGGTGGCGGCGGCGGGTCGGCCACCTCGTCCGAGACGTTCAACGACGTCACGACAAACGGTGGCCGGTCCACAAACGCGAGCGTGGTCGTCGTCGCGACCGGAGGTCTTGGGGGCGCTGGATCCACGGCAGGTGCTGCAGGTGCCGCCACCGCCAGCGCCAACCTCACCGGCGCGCACACCGTCACGGCGCGAGCTACCGCGGCCGGCGGCGCGGGTGGCGCAAACAACGGCGCATCCGGCAACGGCGCGGCCGGGGGATCCGCCTCGGCGTCGACAACCGCGAGCACGACCAGCCTCAACGGCGAGACCGCGGGCGCCTACTCGATCGCCACGGGCGGGGCGGGCGGATCGGCTGCCAGCACATCGGGCAGTGGCGGGGCGGGCGGCCTCGTCACGGGATCGTCGTCTTCAGCATCGCAGACAGCGGCGAGCGCCTCGCGGGCCTATGCGTCCAGCACCGCCACGGGCGGCGCGGGCGGCCGTGGGTTTGGCAGCGGGCAGACGGGTGGCGCGGGTGGGACGATCTCGGGTGTCACGGCGAGCGCGAGCGGGTTCTCGGCGCGAGTCGGGGTCTTCGGCCACGGCGGTACCGGAGGCACGGGCTACGCGGGCGCAACCGGCGGCATGGGTGGCAGCGTCACGCTCACCAACGCGGCGACGGAAACCACGCAAGGCGGCTATGCGTCGCTGAGTCAGGTCGCCTACGGCGGTTACGGCGGCGTGGCGAGCGGCGGCGGCGCAGGCGGGGCGGGCGGCAGCGCCACCTCGTCGCTGACTAACGATGACACGGCGAACGCGGTCGCGGCGAGCAGCCTCACCAGCTACGCGCGCGCTTTTGGCCGCAACGGCGGCGGCTCATCGGGCACAGGCGGCGTGGGCGGCGCCGCCACCGCGTACGACAGCGGCAAGGCTCTCAACGGTGGCTACGCGCACGCGACGGCGAGCGCGGGCAACGGAGGCGCGGGCGCTACGGCTGGTGCGGGCGGCAACGCCCAGGCGACGGCGATATTCACGGCGACCGGGCTCGGAGCGGGCGCTAGCGCCCGCGCTAACGCGGGCGCGACCGGCGGGCTCAACGGCAGCAGCACCGTACGCGGTACTGCGACGGCCACTGCGAGCGCGACCACGGCCAGAGGCCAGGACGCGATGTCGCAGGCGAGCGGCAACGGCGGCTCGGACAACATCTCCGCAACGGCCAACACCGCCGGCATCAGCGTGCTCGAGAACCTCACGACGAGCGCGCAGGTGACGGGCTCCGGGACCATGAACACCGAAGCCCAGGCTCTCATCGACGGTCAGTTCCAGGGGTTCGGCAGCACGGGCCTCAGCGCTTACTCGATGAGCGACGGCATGCCCACGGCAGGCGAGGTGAACAGCCTGGACGCCTCTGCGAGCAACGTCGCCGCGGCGCTCGGCTCGACGACCACCGCCGTTGATTTTGCCGACGGGACCCAGGGGGCGTTCTTCGAGAGCGGCTCGTCGGGAACTCAGACCTACATCTCGAGCGAGACGTTCACGATCGACGCAACGAGTCTTACGGGGAATCTGATCCTCGGACTCATCGCCCCGCAGGCGACCGGCAGCGGACTCACCGACGCGAAGCTTACGGTGACTGTCGGCGGCGGCGCGCCGCAGGTATTCGACGAGACGAGCCTCGCGGCGGCAAATACCTTCTTCACCAACCACGCCCTCAATCTCGGCAGCTTCACGGCTTCCGCGAGCCTCCCGGTCACGATCACTCTCAGCGAGACTTTCAGCGGCGCAGGCAGCGGCTACGCGATCGAGTACCTGATCGGCGCGACCAATGGCCAGGGTCCGCCCGTCATCGCTGCACCGCCCACGGCGGATGCGCGGCAGGGCGTGGCGTTGTCCATCGGCGGGGTGAGCCTCACCGAAGCGGGCGCCACCGCAGGTGAGCAGTTCACCGTTACGGTCGCCGACACCCACGGGATTCTCAACGCGACGGCCGCCGGCGCTGCGACCGTCACGAACAACGGTACGACCTCGATCACGATCCATGGCAATCGGGCGGACGTCAGCACCACTCTGGGAAGCCTCGCAGTCACCGACGGCACGACGCCGTCCGACACCATCACGCTGAACGCCACCGATGCCAACGGCCAGCACGCCACCCAGCAGAGCATCGCGCTCTCGGTGAGCGCAGCGCTCGGGATCAGCGCGCCCGCCGCCGCCTCGGTGGCACAGAGCAAAGCCACCGCGATCACGGGCGTCTCGCTCACCGAGGCCGGCGCGTTCAAAGGCGAAAGCTTCAGTGTCACGCTCACCGACACCAACGGGCTCCTGTCCGTCACTCCCGAGGGAAGCGCCGGCGTCGGCGGAGCGGGCAGCAAGTCCCTCACCATCACCGGTACACTGGCGGGAGTCAACGCGACACTCGCGACGCTCACCGACACCGACCCCACTTCGGGGCCGGACACGGTGGTGATCAATGCCACCGACAACCTCGCCATCGCGGGCAACACCGCCGGCCCCACCAACATCGCGATCTCGGTGACCGGGGCGCCGGTCATCTCCGCACCCGCCGCCGCCACGATCGGCGTCGGGCAGCCGGATCCGGTCAAGACCGTCAGTCTGAGCGAGACCGGGGTGCAGAACGGCGAAACCTTTACGGTCACCCTCGCCGACAGCGCCGGCGCGCTCGCGGCGACTGCGCAGAACAGCGCAACGGTCACCGGCTCCGGCACCAATTCGCTGCAGATCAATGGCTCGCTGGCCGACGTCAATCTGACGCTGGCAACGCTGAGCGACACGGATAACAGCACCAACCCCGACACCATCACCATCAACGCGACCGACAGCCTGGGCGGCGTGGCCGGCCAGCAGCAGATCGCCATGACGGTGAACAGCAAGCCGGCGCTGTTCCTCAGCGGTGCGCAGAACATCACCGCCAACAAGGCGACGCCGATCTCGATCGGCTCGATCGGCGAGAGCGGCAACACGACCGGCGAATCGTTCACGGTTACCCTGAGCGATGCTCACGGGCTGATCGATGTCACCAACGCGAACGGCGCGGGCGTCACCAATAACGACACCAGCAGCATCACTATCACCGGCACCGTGACCCAGGTGAATGCCGCGCTCGGGACGATCACCGACGACAATGCCACGACCGGCGCCGATCCGATCACGGTCGGGGTCACGGACCAGTTCGGCAACAGCGCCCCCTCCGGCAACGTGCCGATTACGGTCATCAGCGGCCCGACAATCACTGCGCCCGCCAACCTCACCATCGGGGTCAACAAGTCCGCGGGTGTGACTGGGGTCAGCATCAGTGAGGCCGGTGCGGTCGCCGGCGAGACCTTCACAGTGGTGCTGAACGACACCAACGGTCAGCTCAACGCCACGCAATCGGGCGCCGACACGGTGACGCGCGCGAACGGCAACACTCAGGTCACGATCGTGGGATCGCTCACCGACGTGAATGCCTCGCTCGCGGCGCTTACTGATTTGGACGCGACCGCGGGCGCGGACACGATCGCGATCAACTCCTCGGATAGTCTCGGCGGCGTTTCGCCGCAGAAGAACATCACCGTCGCGGTGAACAACATCCCGGTGGTGAGTCTCCCGGCCTCGGAAACGACCGGAGTCGGAAAAAGCGACGCGCTGAGTGGGGTGAGCATCTCCGAGACCGGAAGCCCTGGCGCGCCGGAGACCTACACCGTCGTCGTCTCGGATACTTCTGGAGTGCTGTCGGCCTCAGTGGCAGGTGCCGACACCGTGACCCCGAGCAACGGCGGCAAGACGCTGACCATCAGCGGGATCATCGGCGATGTGAATGGGTCGCTGGCAGTTCTGCACGACAGCGAGCCCACGGCGGGTACACCCGCCGACACTCTGACGGTGAATGCCACCGATAGCTTCGGCAACGTGGCAGTCCAGCAGCAGACGCCGATCACGGTGAACGGCGTGCCGGCAATCTCGGCGCCCGCATCAGCGAGCGTCACCCTGGCCGGCGCCACCGCCATCAACGGCGTAAGCGTCACCGAATCCGGCAACATCAGCGGCGCGGGCGCACCGAACGTCACGGTGACCTTGAGCGATGCCCATGGACTGCTGAGCGTCAGCGGCGGGGCCGGCGTCACCGGCAACGGCACGACCACGCTCACGATCACCGGCAATTTCGCCACGGTCGACAGCGAGCTCGCGACGCTGAGCGACACCGACTCGACCGCCGGCGCGGACACTATTGCGGTGAACGCGACCGACAGCTTCGGCAACAGTGCCGCGCCGAAAGCGATCGCCGTCACGACGGCGGGAGGGTCGTTGGCTTCGAGTGCGGTGCTGAGCAGTGCCACCGAGCATGTGGGGCTGGCGGGTGGGACGGAGGTGGCGAGCTTTACCGACACGAACACGAGCGATTTGGCGAGCGGGTTCACGGCGACCA